>Ga0315338_1001604_pt1 | contig 27096 bp, 27 predicted proteins | sample ASW8metaG_FD_204518 | JGI IMG/M metagenome (GOLD analysis project Ga0315338, IMG submission 204518) | Ammonia-oxidizing marine archaeal communities from Monterey Bay, California, United States - ASW #8 | ecosystem: Environmental > Aquatic > Marine > Coastal | place: USA: California | collected... | reverse complement strand
TTCTGTTTTTTTTAGCACTTGTTTCCGTTCGATTTATTGAATCAAGAATAATTTTATTAAGATCTACTATCTTTGTAATATTTCTTGTTGTATCAGTTTCTATTTTTGTTAAATGTAATAAATCCTCTATTATAGATTTCATTTTTAAAGACTCTTTACTTAAAATTTTCATAAATTTGTTTGTTTCTTGAACTGTAATTTTTTTTTGATTTTCTAATAATTCAATAATATTAATAATTATTGACAAAGGTGTTTTCAATTCATGACTTACATTGCCAACAAAGTCAGTTCTTAGATTTTCTAAATGTTGAAGACGAGTAATGTCAATAAATGATAAGAGTGTATTATTATCAGGCAATCTATTAATTTTTACATTAAAAAATTTTGTTTGTGACACATTAAATAATTCTAGTGTGAATTGAGATTTACTTGTTTTTTTATTCTTAATTTTAGTAATATTTTCAGAAAATTCAGGTGTTCGAAAAGTGTGAAAAATATTATCTTCTTTGCTTAAATTAAAGGTTTTTTTTGCAGCGTTGTTAATAAAATGAATTTTTTTGTTACGATTTAAAACAATAAACGGTGTATCAAACGCGTTAAATAAATCACTATTTGGTGAAATAGTACTGTATTTAAATACATTTGATTTTTTTTTAATAAAAGAAGTTTTTTCCTCTTTATTTGCTATGATTTTTTTAAAAATGTTTAAATTTGTAATTTTCTTCAATTTAACCAGTAACTAAAATATATTTTTTAATAAATTAGATTAATAAGTAGTAAAATATTTATAAAAATAATTTGTTTTTTCAATAATTTAAATATACTTGTTAAATTTTTGGTTAAACTTAATTATTTTTTTTACAAAAAATTTATTCATTTTTTTATTAATTTCTTTCTTTTTTGTTAAAATTTTAAATAAATCCGTATCGTTAAAGTCTAAAATAAGGTCTAAATAATCTAATTCTTTACTTTTTAATTCATTAATATGTATAGAAACATACTTACCTAACAATATATCTAATTCTTTTGTTCCCATATGGGTGCATTTAAACAAAATTTTTTTCTTTTTTATTGGTAATTTACTAATCTTAATTTTTTTCAACATAATAATATTATATATCTAATATAAATCAATATTGGAAAAATATATGTTAGATAAGATCTCTAAAAATAATTTATTTAATTCAATAGAAAATATAAAGGGAGTTGGTCCAAAAACATCAATATTATTTGAGAAGTTGTGTGGGAATAGAATAATTGATTTATTGATTACGATTCCAAGAAATTATAAAAAAAGAAAATATATTCAAAATATATCCGATGAATATCTTAAAGAAGAAATTGCATTAATAGTTAATGTTGTAAAACACTTGCCTCAATTTAATCCAAAAATGCCTTATAAGATATTATGTGAAAATAATAGTAATGAGATAGAAATAATATTTTTTAGAGGATATTTAAAATATTTAAAAAAAATATTACCTACTGGTGAAAAAAAAATAATTTGTGGAAAATTAGACAAATTAGGGCATAAATATCAAATAATTCATCCTGAAAGTATATCTCCAATAGAAGAGCTTCCGTTTCTTCATGGTTCTCTTTCTGTATATTCTTTAACAAGAGGTTTGACAATGTCTGTTTATAGAAAATCTGTATCGAAAGCGCTGGAAAAATTAATTGAAATTCCTGAATGGATTAATAAAGATATATTAAAAAAAAATAACTGGAGACCGTGGAAACAAACTGTTGAATTGGTACATAAACCGAAAGAATTAAATAGTGAAAAAATCAAAAAATTAAGAGAAAGATTGGCGTTTGATGAAGCGTTATCACATTATATAAAATTATTAGTTACAAAAGAAAAAATAAAAAAAAATATTTGTCATAAAATTGAAGTTGATAAAGAAATCAAAAATAAAATTATTTCAAAAATTCCATTTAAACTAACTGAATCGCAATTAAAAGTTATAAAAGAAATAGAAGATGATATAAAAAAAAAAAATCCTATGTTACGGCTACTTCAAGGAGATGTGGGTTCAGGTAAAACTATTGTTGCGCTTATAACTTTAGCAAATGTATTAAAAAAGAATATTCAAGCTGCTATAATGGTCCCAACTGAAATATTAGCAATCCAGCATTATAATTATTTTTCTGATTTATTTAAAGATACTAAAGTAAAAATAGTTCTTCTTACTTCAAAAATTAATAGTAAAGAAAAAGAGTCTGTAAAAAGAAAAATAGAAGATGGGGAGGCGCAAATTATTATCGGTACACACGCAATCTTTCAGAAAAATATTAATTTTAAAAAACTTGGTTATATTATTATTGATGAACAGCATCGTTTTGGTGTGCATCAAAAATTTCAATTATCTGCAAAAGGTTGTAATCCTCACATATTAGTAATGACAGCAACACCAATACCAAGAACATTAGCGTTAACAATGTATGGAAATATGAGTATTTCGAAAATAACAGAAATGCCATCTAATAGGAAAAAGATAGAAACAATAACAATGTCATCAGATAAAGTATCAAAGATTATTAAAAGTTTAAAAGATATTATTGATAAGAAGTTAAATGCTTTTTGGATTTGTCCTCTTATTGATGAATCGGAAAAATTAGATTTAACTGCTGCTACAAATAGATTTGAGAAACTAAAAAAAGTGTTTGGGAATTATGTTGGAATAATTCACGGAAAAATGTCTATAGAAGAAAAAAAAAAAATTATTGATAAATTTAAATCTAAAGAAATACTTATATTGGTTTCTACAACAATTATCGAAGTAGGAATTGATGTGCCTGATGCAACGATTATGATTATCGAAGAATCAAATAGATTTGGATTATCTCAATTACATCAATTAAGAGGAAGAATTGGTAGATCTGATAAAAAATCAACATGCTTTTTAATATATAAAGAAAAAAATTTGAATGAATATTCAAAAAAAAGAATTAATACTATTAAAAATAACGCCGATGGCTTTAAAATTGCAGAAGAAGATTTAAAGTTAAGAGGTTTTGGAGAAATATTAGGAATAAGACAATCTGGTTACCAATTATTTAAAATATTAAACCCGTTGACAGATATAAAAATAATGGAAGATGCGCTGGATGAAGCAAAATCAACATTTGAAAAAAGAAATAGTATAAAAAAATCAGATAAAGAAACAATTAATTTATTTTTAAAAATATATAATCAAAGCAGCTCGTTGAAATATATATCTATCGCGTAGATATACGCTAATTATTTACTTAATTTTTTTTAATGATTTAATTTTTTTTTGATTCTCAGATGGAGTAAGCATACCTGCGGAAATAATCATTTTTATTCCCTCTTCTACAGTCATACTTAATCTAATAATATCTTTTTTTGGTAAAAATAATAAAAAACCTGAAGTTGGATTTGGTGTTGTAGGAAGAAAAATATTTACCATTTGATTTTTTGTTTTTCGATTAACTTCACCTTTGGTATCGCCTGTTAAGAAACCCATCGCCCAAATTCCTTCCCTAGGATATTTTATTAATACAACTTCTCTAAATGAATTAGATTTTTGTGTAAGTATTGTTTCAAATAATTGTTTTAGACCGCTGTAAATATTTCTTAGTATAGGCATCTTTGATAGAATTTTTTCAAAAAAAGTCGAAAATATTCTTCCAAGTAATCCTGTTGTTATGAATCCTATTATTGCAAAAAAAATAAATACAGTAATTAAACCAAATCCTGGCATTTCATACGGAAATGTTCCAAGTAAAGGAGAAACTTTTTTATCAAAAAATTTTATTAAGCCCCATGCGATATAAAATGTAATAATTAATGGAGCACTTATTAATATACCCTTGAAAAAATTATTGCTTATTTTTCTAAAAATTTTTGAAATAATATTCATACTAAAATGGAATTAAAGATTTCTTCTTAGTATATTTTGTATAACCTAAATTTACACCTATTCTTAAACCAATACCAGATCTTACTGGTGTAATAATTATATCATCTTTCTGTTGATAGTTAATTGCTAAACCTGCTACTAAAAAAAGAGTTCCTTCAGCATCTGGATATCTATCATAAATCTTTTTAATATTTTCAGACTCTAAATTATAAATAAGTGTAAAAACTTTTGATGCATTGGCTCCTAAATCAAACCCTAATGACGGTCCATTCCAATATATTTCTTTATTAGTTCCATCTTTAAAATAAATTTTTCCACCTCCATATCTTATTCCTCCAAAAAAAGCAGCGCTAAATTCATCACCTTCTATATATGCGCTAGGTTTACCAAAATCATTAAATGATCTTTCTATTATTATTGAAACTCCTTCTGATAAGTCAGCAAAGTAAATCTTTGCTTTATCAACTATTTCTTTTTTATCAAAAGTATTTTTTTCTTTTCTTTCTATTGAAAATGAATCGTTCGTAATTAAAAAAGTAAAGAAAAATATTGATAAAATAGTTAAAAAAATATTTTTTTTCATATTTAATACTAGTTTACAGGTGTTGCGGTAATTTCTATATAAGTTTTTCCAAAATTTAATTTTGATATTTTTATAAATATAGCTTTTTTATTGTTCTCAAAAATTAATGTACTTACATCTGATCTAATAGATGATTTTTCCTTATATGAAAATTTAATCATTTCATTTAAAAAAAAACTATAAACTTCTTCGATATTTTTTTTATTTATTAAAGATAATCTACCCATCCAATTATCTCCCTTTCCAAGTATAAAAGTTTTTTCTAAGTCAATTATTGATTTACTTGGAATAGGAATATCAGAAATTTCACTTAAAAGAGTACTGCTTTCATCAGCTTTATTGGTTTCAACGTCAGGGCTTTTGTATTTTGGTGTTTTTATAGTTGTAGAGCAGTTTGTTAATAATAACGAACATATCAAAAAAATAATTATGGATTTAATCTGTATTTTTTCCACTTTTTTTTATTAATTCTTTTATATACTATTCTATCATGAAGTCTATTTTCTCGTCCCTGCCAAAATTCAATTAAAAATGGTTTAATTTCATAGCCAGACCAAAAAGTTGGCCTTGGAATATTTTTATTTTCGAATCGTTTTTCTATTATTCTAAATTTTTTCAAAAGAGTTTTTCTATCTTTAAGTATTGAGCTCTGATTTGATGCCCAAGCCCCTATTTGGCTTTCTCTTGATCTAGTAGAAAAATACTGGTCTGCAATTTTTTTCTTAACTATTTTTACACATCCTTCTATTCGTACTTGTTTACCAATTTGAGGCCACCAAAAAACTGCTGCAACGTTTTTATTAGTATTTAATTCATAAGATTTTCTACTTTTTAGATTTGTATAAAAAACAAAACAATTATTTTTCACATCTTTAAGTAAAACTACACGATTAGAAATCTTATTTTTTTTATTTATTGTGGATAAAGACATGGCGGTTGATTCAAAAATTTTATTCCTTACTGCTTCGTTCATCCATTTATTAAATTGTTTAAAAGGATCTTGATCAGAGTTTTTAATATCAAGCGGGTTTTTTTTATAATTAAACCTAATTTGTGAAATATCTGTTTTTCTTTTCATAAAAAAAAATTATATTTGTAAATAGATAGTATTTTATTTAATATTCTAAATTATTATATGATGAATTTTTTAATTAAACTGTTTGTTTTATTTATAATCTTTATACCAAAATTAAATGCAAAAACAGTAACGGTAAAATGTTATATAGATGAAAATCGTTCATATAGTTTTCTTTTGGATGTTGATGAAAAAAAAGTTAATTGGTTAGATCAAAACAATCAAGGTATGATTATATCAATATTTCCTGATGTTGATAAAGGTGGGTATTTGTTAATTATGGGAGGTGTTGGACCAGAAAATGAAAAACATACTTTTATTATTGATGTTGTAAAATCAACAATAAATGTAACAACAAACCTGGGTTTTAATAAAGTAGGAAAATGTGGAAATAAATCTATTATTGAACCTATAGATCCTTACGCAGAATAATCACTATTAATATCAATAAAAATGAAAAATATCATTTTATCATTTTCACAATTACCGTTCTTTTTTTTTTTAATATATTTTTTTTCTTTATTCTTTTTAAAAAAAAGAAAATTTTTTAAAATAATTATTATTTTAAATACATTTTCTTTAATTATTTTTTCTTTTCCTATTACTTCATATCTTTTAAAACTACCTCTGTATCCAAAAAAAAATATATATGAAGAAAATTTAAAAGAAAAATATTCATTAATATTAGTACCAACTGCTGGGTTTAAAAGAAATATAGATAATAAATATATACCATATCCATCAAAATCTTCAATAAATAGGCTTTACGATGCTTATAATTTTTCAATAAAAAATAAAAAGATACCAATATTTATTTCTGGTGGAAAAACAATAAATTATTTAGATAGTGAAGCAGAAATTTTAATTAAAAATTTCCATGAAAATTTAGAAAATAATAAAATTATATTAGAAAAAAAATCTATAAATAGTTATGAATCAGCTTTTTATATTAACAATTATTTAAAAAAAAATAATCTCAAAAAAAATATAATTTTATTTACTGATATTTATCATTTTAAAAGAATGTCAGGTGTTTTAGAAAAAAAAAATATAACAGTTTTTTTTTCCAAAAATTCTTTTACTAAAAAAAAAATAAAATATTATGATTTTTTTCCGCAATATAAAAATTATGAGCATTTAAACAATATTAAATATTCATATTTTGCTTTTATTTATTATATTTTTCTTAATAAAATTGATCATAAAATATTATTTTATTAATTTAATTTAATTTTTTTTAAAATATAAATAATATTCTTTACTTGCAAAATTTTCTGAAAATTTTCCTTTGGAATCCTTAATTTTATATCCTATAACTTTTATCAATTTTAACAAATCTTTTTCACTTAACCCCAATAATTTAAAATGTTTTTTATGAACACTTAAAAAAATATCAGGTTTATATTTTTTCAAAATTTTTTTTGAACCTTTTAAAATAAATATTTCTGATCCTTCAGCATCTATTTTTATTAAATCAGGTTTAATCTTATTTTTTTCTACAAAAGTGTCTAAACATATTTGTTCTTTTTTTTTTTTAAAAAAATTTTTTTTAAAATCTATTATTGAATTCATACCTGTTGGTTGATTAGATTCGTAAAAAAAAACATTTTTTAAATTATTTTCTCCAACCAATTTATCTATTACTGTAACATTTTTTATATTGTTTTTATTTAAATGAAGGTTTAAATATTTATTATTTTTACTTCCTGGTTCAAAAGAAAAAATTTTAGAGTTTTTAGGTGTAACCGATGTAATTGGCAATGTTGTTAAGCCAATATGTGAACCAATATCAATGACACATTTTTTTTTTTTACATTTTTTCATCATTATTGGAAAAATACTACCGTCTTCTAATCCCCATTTTTTAAAATTACTAAAAGCAAAAAAACAATGCATTTTAAAGGGACCATATTTTGAAATTTTTTGATTTACATAAAAATTTATATTAAATTTAATTATAAAAAATCTAAAAATAGAGCCTAACAAAAACCAAAAAAAATTTAATTTAGGTGATTTATCTTTTATATATTTAAGAAAGGAAAACATTAAAATAAAAATGTAGGCGCTGGGGGGATCGAACCCCCGACACGCGGATTAAAAGTCCACTGCTCTACCAACTGAGCTAAGCGCCCACGAAATATATTATTACAATGATTCTGAAAAACAATAGATGAAATTTTTAAATAATTATTTTTTTTTTTTTTTTAATTTAATTTCTACTGCTTTTGGTACAAATTGAGATACGTCGCCTTTTAATGAGTTAATTTCTTTTATTAATTTAGATGATATTAATTGATATTTATCAGAAGACATAAGGAAAACAGTTTCGATTTTAGGGTTTAATTTATAATTCATTCCAGTCATTTGAAATTCATATTCAAAATCAGAAATTGCTCTTAATCCTCTAATAACAATATTAGCTTTTTTTTTATTTACATAGTTCATCAATAAGCCATCAAATGTATCAACTTCAACATTTGAAATATTTTCATCATCAAAAACCTTTTTAATTATTTCAACTCTTTCATCAATCGTAAATAAAGTATTTTTTTTACTATTATTGGATACTGCGATAATCAATTTATCTACAAACTTAATTGATCTTATAATTATATCCAAATGTCCATTGGTAATAGGGTCGAAAGTTCCTGGATATATTGCAATTTTCATTATTTATTATTTTATTCTTCAGAATTAATATTCAAGTCTTTAATTGATGCCGCCGATAATACCTTTTCACTTGATTCAACATTAAATAATGTGACTCCTTGTGTAGTCCTACCAGCAATTCTAATTTTATTTACTGGTGACCTAATTAATTTTCCAGTTCCAGCTATCAGCATTACATCATCTTTTTCATCAACAGGAAAGGAAGAGACAACTTTCCCAGTTTTTTTACTTACTGTCATATTCGCTATGCCTTTACCACCTCTACTAGTAATTCTGTATTCATACGCAGAACTTCTTTTTCCATATCCATTATCAGCTACAGATAAAATAAATTCTTCACTATTTTCCATCTCAATGTATTTTTCTTCACTTAATTTAGTTCCTTTTGATAATTTGCTAAACGACATACTTCTTCGTAATTCTTTTCTTCTTATTGCATTTGCAATTTTTAAATAATCATTCCTTTCATCCATAGAATATTTTGCATGTTTTAAAATATACATTGATATAACAGTATCATCTTTAGATAATCTAATTCCTCTAACACCAACAGAATTTCTACCAGAAAATTTTCTAACGTTAGACATAGGAAATCTTAAACATTTTCCTTCTTTAGTTGATAAAAAAACGTCATCTTGTTCTTCCACACAAGTATGAACACCCGTTAATTTATCATCATCAGATAATTTCATTGCTATTTTTCCACTTGATTGTATCTTAACAAAATCTGATAATGCGTTTCTTCTAACTGTTCCTTTTGCTGTTGAGAACATAATATTTAGATTTTCCCAAGAAGCTTTATCATTAGGTAATGGTAAAACTGCGGTTATATTCTCATTTTTTGTTAAAGGAAAAATTCCTATCATTGGTTTTCCTCTTGCGTTTGGTGCAAATTCTGGCAATTTAAAAACTTTCATTTGATAAACTTTTCCTTTAGTTGAAAAAAAAAGTAATGATGATTTTGTATTAGCAATAAATACTTGATTTACAAAATCCTCCTCTCTTGTGGCCATAGCTTTTCTTCCTTTTCCACCTCTTTTCTGAGCTCTATATGTTTTTAATGGTACTCTTTTTATATAACCTCTATGTGTCACAGTAATAACCATATCCTCTAACTCAACTAAATCCTCTTCTTCTATATCTTCAGTTTCAGCACCAATAACTGTTCTTCTTTCATCAGCAAAATTTTCCTTTATTTCTATAAGTTCTTTTTTAATTTCTTGAACTAGAAGTTCTTTTTTTTGTAATAAACCCAAATATTCATTAATTTTTTTTCCTAATTCTTTTGCTTCTTCAACAATTTTCTCTCTTTCTAAGCCAGTTATTTTTTGAAGCCTTAAATCTAGAATTGCATCAGCTTGTTCAGAAGATAAATCATATTTTCCAGCTTTTTTCAATTTATGTCTTGGGTCATCAACAATTTTAATAAAGTTGGTTAAATCTTTTGCTGGCCATTCTTTTTTTAAAAGAGTAACTTTTGCATCATTAGGATTTTTTGAATTTCTTATCAATTTAATTACTAAATCCAAATTATTTACAGCAATCATTAATCCTGTTAAATTATGCACTCTTTGTCTTGCTTTTTCTAATTCAAAAAAAATTCTTTTTCTTGTTACTTCTTCTCTGAAAGATATAAAAATGCTGATCATTTTTTTTAAATCCATTACTTCAGGACTTGTTCCATCTTTTAAAGCTAGTGCGTTAACACCAAAACTTGTTCTTAATGGTGTGTGTTTAAATAAATTAGCTAAAATAATATCTGGATTTGTGCCTTTTTTTATTTCAACAACAACTCTCACTCCTTTACGATTAGATTCATCTCTTATATCAGTAATATCTTCAACAATTTTATCTTTTGCGACTTCAGCAATCTTTTCAACCAGTTTAGATTTATTAATTGTGTACGGAATTTCAGTAATAATTATAGATTTCTTTTTATCTTTTAATTTTTCCTCTATTGCAACTTTAGATTCTATCACTACCGAACCTCTTCCAGTTTTAAATGCAGATAAGATACCAGTTCTGCCTTTTATTATTCCGCCAGTTGGAAAATCTGGGCCTTTTATAAATTTAGCTAATTCATCTATTGTGATATTCTTATTATCAATATAAGCCATACATCCATCTATAACTTCACCCAAATTATGCGGTGGAATATTTGTAGCCATTCCAACTGCAATTCCGCTTGCTCCATTAACTAATAAATTTGGAACTTTAGATGGTAGTACTTTAGGTTCAAACGTAGAACCGTCATAATTTTCAATAAAACTAACTGTTTTTTTATCCAGGTCATCTAATAATTTTTCAGATACTTTTTTTAATTTAGCTTCTGTATAACGCATTGCAGCTGGTGGATCTCCATCCATTGAACCAAAATTTCCTTGTCCATCTATTAAAGGTAATCTTAACGAAAATTCTTGTGCCATTCTGACCATTGATTCATATATAGCGCTATCACCATGTGGATGATATTTTCCCATTACATCACCAACAATTCTTGCTGACTTATGATAGGGTTTATTATAATGATATCCAGATTGGTCCATTGAATATAAAATTCTTCTATGTACTGGTTTAAGCCCATCTCTAGCATCGGGAAGTGCTCTGCTAACAATAACGCTCATCGCATATGAGAGGTAAGAAGTTTCCATTTCTTTTTTTAAAGAAAGATTTACTTCATTTCCAAAATTGCCATTACCTGAATTTTTATTTGATGGAGGTTCTTTTTTGTTAGAACCATTACTAGATTTTGAATTACCTAAAGTCGTATTGCTCAAAATAAATTCCTTATTAAAATAAAAAAATTAGAAAGGTATGTCTTCTTCATTTAGATTATCAGATTTATCATTTATACTTTCTTTTGAATCACTTTTTTTTTTAGGATCAACATTAGTTTCTATAATATCTTTTTCTTGTGATAATCCTTGATCATTACTTTTTGCACTAACAATATCAATTCTACCTCCATAACCTTGAATCACAACTTCAGTTGTGTATTTTTCTGTCCCTTTATCATCTGTCCATTTTCTAGTTTGAAGAGAACCTTCTAAATAAATCTTAGTTCCTTTTTTTATATAATTTTCAACAATACCTACTAATCCTTCATTAAAAACAACCACTCTATGCCACTCAGTTTTTTCTTTTTTTTCTCCTGTTTCTTTGTCTTTCCAAGAATCTGAAGTTGCTACTGAAAAAGTACAAACTTTCTTTCCATTCTGCATTGTTCTAATATCTGGGTCTTGGCCGAGATTGCCTAGAAGGATTACTTTATTTACTGATCCTGCCATAATTTAAAATGAATGTTTATTAACACGTTTAGATATAATACAACAAATAAATCAATATTGTTACTTAATAATATTTAAAATTTTAGTTATTTTTCCAATAAAAAAATCTGCTTTTTTTTTATTATCAAATTTATATTGATTATTAAATAATCCTATCGTTTTAATCCCTGCTCTAAAACCACATTCAACATCAGTTTGACGATCACCGATAATCCATATATTTTTCAAATTTAATTTATACTTCTTTTTTATTTTATTTATAAAAAAAGGATTTGGTTTTCTATCATTACATGGTGGCCCATATCTTTTTTTTATACTTTTAGGATGTTTATATGAGTAAAAAAAACTATTAACTTTAATTGAATTTTTTTTAAGAATTTTATTTATCTTTTTATGAACACATTTCAATTTTTTTAATGATACCATTCCAAGTGCATAATCAGGTTGATTTGAAATAATAAAAATTAAAAAATTTTTTTTATTTAATTCTTTTAGTACTTTTAATACATCTTTATTTATTTTAACTTCATTTTCATCATGTGGTGCTGTCCATTTTTTTAAATTTTTTCTGTATATTTCTTTGTTTAAAACACCATCTCTATCAAAAAAAATTGCTTTCTTCATTTAAGAATACTTTCCCATTTCATAGATTTTTTTTTTAAACCTGGATGAGAAACTAATAAATGCCATACAATAGATTGGAAAGACTCGGTTATTGCTGTTAGATTATTTTTATTCGTAATTGGGATTGTAAGGCAAAAATTTGTATTTTTTTTTGTATAACCTCCGTCTGGACCTGTAATTCCAACTATTATTGATTTTTTTTTTTTAGCAATTTTAATTACCTCAACTATATTCGTACTAATTTTTTTCTTTACATCACCGCCACCTACAGAAAAAATAAAAATAATGTCATTTTTTGATAACTTGCTTGTTAACAACCATTCTTTATAAGATGTGCTCCATCCATCATCATTTATACGAGCTGTTAATTCTGAAATATTATCGGAAGGAGTATAACACTCTATATCAGCTATTTTTCTAAAATCATTTACTGCGTGAGTTGCGTTTCCTGCTCCTCCACCAACACCAATGAAAAAAATCCTTCCGCTATTTTCTTTTACTTTTTTCAATTTAGATACAATTTGATTTATCATATCTTTATTTAATAAAGAACATGATTCCTTTATTTCTTTCAAATAAGTTTCAACAAAATTATTCATTTTTTTTTAAAAAATTTTTAGTTTCATTTAGTCCATATTTTGAACCAATTTCATAAAATTTTTTTTGCACTGTGTATGATAACAAATTATTATTCAAAATCATTTTTTTAAAAAAAAAGTGTAAATCAAATATTTTTTTTTTAATATCTTTAAAAGATAAATTGTTAAAAACGCCTATACCATAATACAAATGTGTCATTTCTTTTTTAAAATTTTTATATTGTAATATATTATTATTTCTAACAATCATTTCAGGAAAAATAGGATAAATATTATATTTTTTAAGATACTTATGGGTAACAATTAAATCTTTTTTATTTAATTGAATAAATTTTCTATATATTTTTTTATAATCAACATCTAAATAACTATCTCCGAATATTACAAAAAAATTTTTTCCTAGAATTTTTAAAGTTTTTTTTATTGCACCACCGGTTCCCAGTTTCTTTTTCCCATCATCAGATATTAATATTTCCAAATTAAAATTTTGCTTATTTTTATATAAAAATTTTTTTATTTGATCAGATTTGTATCCTGAACATATAATAACTTTCTTAAAATTCTTTTTTTCCAATAATTTTAACTGATAAAAAAGAAAAGGCTTGGAATCGATTTTTATAAGACACTTAGGGATTTTCTTTGTTTGTGGATATAATCTTTTCCCATATCCCCCAGATAAAATAACTACAGCAGGAAGATTTTTATCATTATGCATTTTGATTTACAATGTGGGTTCCATTAAATTCAAATGAGAAATCCACGTTTTTTAAACCATATTTATTTAATACTTTTTTTAATTTTAAATTATCTAAGGAATAAAACATTAAAAAACCGCCGCCCCCTGCACCTATTAATTTACCACCAAGCGCTCCTCCTTTATTTATTGCAATTTGATAAATTTTATTAATTTTAAAATTTGATGTTTGTTTATCTCTCTCTATTTTCTTTTTCCAATGCTCATCTAAAAGGTAAGCAAAGTCATTAAAATTACCTTTTTCAAGAGCTAATGCGCTTTTTAAACCAAGTTTTTTAACATAATGTAAATTTTTAATCATACATTGATCATTCTTTAAAGTTTTTTTTTTTTGATTATTTAATATTTTTGAACTTCTTCTTAGGTAACCAGTAAAAAAAAGTGATATATTTTTCTCTAGTATATTAATTTTTTTTTTATTTATTTTTAAATTCTTAATATTAACATAGCCTTTTTTGCTTATTTCCATTTTTCTTATACCGCCATAAGAAGAAATGTATTGGTCTTGTTTTCCACTTGGTTCTTTTAATTTATTTATTTCAATATGACATGCTAACTCAGCTAGTTTTCTTTGACTTATTTTTTTTTTTTTATGTTCGTGTAAAGCTAATAGTAAAGCAGTGGTAAAGCTTCCAGATGAGCCTAGGCCTGTTCTTGCTGGTATATCGGCTAAACTTGTAATTTCTATATTTCTAAGAGATTTATCTTTTATATTTTTTAAAGATTCTCTTATTATAGGATGTCTAATATTATTTATTTTTTTTACTCTTTCATAATTAGAATACTTAAGGTATAGGCCACGCTCAAAAGTATTGTGTAAACTTATATAAACAAATTTATTAATAGCTGCTGAGATTAAAAAACCACCATTTTTTTTGTAATATGATGGTAGATCAGTCCCTCCTCCTCCTAAGCTTATTCTAAGAGGACTTCTTGTTATAATCATTTTTAACTATCCTTTTTTTGAATGTTAAATCCTGCATTTTGTGCATCATTAAAAAAATCTTTAACTGTTTCTAAAGAAAAATCATTTAGATTCTTATTTAAAAGTTTAATTTTAGATAAAATATCAGGAGCGATTGTAATAATATCAGAGTTTGAATTTTCAGCATGGATAATATTAAGTATTTCTCTTGAACTTGCCCAAAGTAGTTCAATATTTTTCTTTTTTGAAGTAATATTCGAACATTTTAACATTGTATCAATAGGATCTATACCACTATCTGCTACACGACCAGCAAAAACCGAGATAATTGAAGGCGTTTCTGCTTCAAAAAAATTAATTATTTCTTTAACTTGTTGTAAGGTAAAAATCGCTGTAATGTTAACTTTAATTCCGTCTTGCGTTAAATTTTTAATAACACTTGTTGTTAATTCACCTTTGGTATTAGAAATTGGTATTTTTACATAAGAATTACCTCCCCAACTATTAATTATTCTAGCTTCTTCTTCCATCTCATTAATGTTGTCTGAAAAAACTTCAAATGATATTGGTAAATTTGATGAAATTTCCAATGCTTTTTTACAAAATGACTCGTAGTTTTTTACTCCTTCTTTATGCATTAAACTAGGATTTGTTGTAAAACCTTTTATAAAAGGATATTGATCTAAAGATTTTTTAATTGAATCTAAATTTGCTGTATCAAGAAAAATTTTTACATTTAATGAATTTAAATCAATCATAATTTAATTAATTTGTTCTGCAAATCTATGTCCAGCGCTATTAATCAACCTTTTTCTTAAATGTTCTTTAGTGTTAACTTCGTGATTAGCTTGATCTCTTAATTCTATTAATCTTTCTGGATGAACTGTTGTGTTTTTCATTACAGGATTTTTCCAATTCATGTTATCAGTATCAAAATCTTTACTTATATAATCTCCGTTTAATGCAATATTAAATAATGCACTTCCTGGAAATGGAATTGGTATAAAAAAAGTGACATAAGGAGCTCCATAATCCATCAACTTTTTTGCAAAGTCGATTGATATTTTAATTTCATCTTCAGTTTCATCAGGAAAACCAATCATCATATTTACTGGCGCTTGTATACCCATATTTGTCATTGTTTTCATTAATTGAAATAAGTTCATTCGATCTAAATTAACTTTATTTGTCGCATAAAGTTTTAATATTCTTTTTGAACCAGATTCAACAGGAAAAACAATTTGATCAAAACCTGAATCCTTAAGAATTTCGAGATATTCTTTATCAATATCAAATTTATTATTTACCCATTTTGATCGGTCTTTGGTATTAAAAAAATGTACTAAATTCACACCATTTACATTAGATATTGATAAATTTTTATTTTTTACTTTTCCAAAAATTGTTTTTACTCTTTTTTTATCTGCTAAAAGACTATCGTCCTCAAAAAATAATTTTTTTACCTTTAAAGATATCAAATAATCTATTTCATTTATAACCCGTTTAATGCTATGTACTCTAAGACTTCCGATATCTCCAAAAATATTTGAATTATTTTTTTCCTCAGAAATATGGCAATAAGTGCATTTAAAAGGACATCCTCTTGAAGTCATAATTGGCGCATATCTTTTAGAAATACGGTCCGTTACATCGACACCATGAGGTGATGATATTTTTTCATATTTCTCGAAAGGTAGTGCTTCCCATTTAGGCATAGGTAAATCATCTAAAGAGCTTGGAAAACAAGTTTTATCAACTGGGTTAATGATATATTTTCCTTGTTTATTTATTGAAGCAGTCCCAGGTATTTTCGATATTGAATAATCATTTAAAGCAGCTAATATCATTTTTGGGAAAATTTTTTCACCTTCAGATATACATATTCCATCAAAATTTCCAGTTTTAAGAAATCTTTGATATAAGTTTCTAGCATTAATTCCTCCTGCAAATACTTTGATTTCATTATTTTTTTCTTTTATAGCTTCAGCAGTTTTAAAAGCCATTGTAGTTTGAGGAGTAAAATTTGAACTAATCGCTACAAAATTATATTTATTTTTTATTACATAATCAGATATTTCATTAAAATTCATGCCTATTCTTATAAGTCCATTTCCTTGCTTTATTCTTCTGTAAAAAGTATCTTTTAATAAAAAATTATCTGAGCCAACTGAGGCATCTAAAATATCAGTTTGAATGCCAATCTTTTCCAGTGAAGAAGCAAGATAAAGAGGGCCTAATGAACCGTCTGGCCTTGGTGTTTCAACATCCATTAATTGATTTGGAGGATATATAAGTAATACTTTTATGTTATCTCTAGATTTCATATATATTATTATATATGGAATATACTACAAAAAACGATATCTTAATATAGCTATGACAGCTAAGTAACCATCTTTAATAACATTAATTTTTTTACCATCCTCAAAAGATCTTGATTTGTATTTTATTGAAACTTCTTTTGGTTCTAAACCAAATCTAATTAATTTACATATTAACTCTGTGTCAAAATCAAAACCTTGTCTCGTAAATTTAATCTTTTTTAAACAATATGAAGGAAAAAGTCTATAACAAGTCCATGGATCTAAAATATATTTCTGATAAACAATATTAAAAAAACTTGTAAGTATCACATGTAAAATATTAAAAAATAAACTTAAAATCTTTTTATTTTTAAAATTTCGCATACGTAATATTCCATTCTGTGTTCTAGAACCTAGAACAAAATTACACTGGCCATTAATTATTGGTTCTAACATGTGTTTAAAATTTTTTGGATCATATTCTAAATCTGAGTCTTGAATTATAACATAATCTCCTTTGACATATTTAAAACCTTCAATAACAGCATTTCCTTTACCCCTAGGTTCTTTTTGTAAAATTACTTTTATATTTTTATATTTTTTAAATTTTATTGCTTCTTCTCTTGTCCCGTCATTCGAATTACTTTCTACAATAATAATTTCAATCCTTATATTTATAAATCTTAATTTTAATAATTTATTAATTAAAATTTTAAAAGTTTTTTTTTCGTTATATGCCGGAACAATAACACTTAAAAATGAAAGTTTTTTTTTCATATTTAAAATCAATCGAGTTTTCCTACACTTATATCAAGATAATTATTATATTTTTTATGATTAAAATGATGATATGTAAATATACTTTCACCATAACAACCATATTTATAATTTAAAACAGAACCAAAATCTTGAGCTATCTTTTTACTATTGTTTTCATTATTAAATTCATTTATAGCTAATAAAGGACCATTGTAATTATTGACATAATGTTGTACGTCATCAAAGTAACAAACAATTCTTGGTAAAAAAAAAATTTCATCAGAATCAAAAATTTTAAAAGAATTTTTTGTAGATGAATAAAAATCTAAATCAAAAAAAATACATGCAATAGGAGCAGGTTTAAAATCTTTAAAAAAATTTGATACAGTTTTATTTACATCTCCAATTATAAGTTTTGCAAATTTTAATTTTTCTTTCAATTTTTTTTCGTTCATTGCGTAAAAACCTTTTTTCCATATATGCGGAAGATCTTTATAATTCTTTGGTGTGGGCAAACCTTTCTTTCCTATATCGAAACCAAATATTTCAATTTGAACATTGTGTTTTTTTGATAATATTTCAGCATATTTTTCTAAAGATAATAATCCGTTTCCATTTGCTACACCAAACTCTATACAACTAATTTTTTTGTAACCTAGTTTAATAGCTGATTGAACAGATTCGTGTAAAATTGAGTAATAGTGTGGTCTGTAATATTTAAATATAATTGTAAAAATTCTAATAAGCGCAACTCTTAAAGGAAAAGGATAAGATAAAAATCTATATACTAATAAACTAAATGGAACGCAAAAAACTTCTTTTATAATTCTTTTTAATATATTTAAAATCATTTTTTTATTAAATAAATTCTATTTAATATAAGTATTAAAAAGTAAATATATATTAAAAAATTATGAACTCGTATATTTTATAAAAAAAATTATATTAATACTCTACTCAATGGTGCGCATTAAAAAAATATTTATAATAACAACTATATTTTTTATTATTGATTTTATAACAATGCAAATCTTTGGTAATAAAATTAATAATTTAATGTATGGTAAGTATGATACCTCAAATAAAATAGCTTATAAAAATAGAATTAAAGATCATCATAAATTAAAAAAAAATCAGGAATTAATAAGAAAATGGTATAAAACATATACTCATAAAACAGACGAATACGGCAATAGAATTGGAGATTGTACAACAAAAAATAAAAATAAAAAAAATATCTTTATAGTTGGTGATTCAATGGTCGAAGGTATTGGTTTTAACTATGAAGATACATTTGTTGGACTTTTAAATTGTAAATTTAATAATTTGAATATTTTAAATCTTGGCGTTGCTTCTTATAGCCCAATTTTATATTATGAAAAAATAAAAAAAGCTACTTCTCAAATAGGGAAGCCTCGTTCTGTGTATATATTCTTAGGTATAAATGATATCCAGGATGAAAGTAAATATATAAAAATTAAAGATAGAATTTATGATAGTTCAGAAAAAAATTTTTTTTCAAAAAATATAACAATTGGTTATTTTCTTAATGATATTAAATTTTTTTTAAAAAATAATTTTCTTACATTTAAATTTGTTGATTTAATTAAGGATAATTATGAAAAAAAAAATAGAAAAAAAAATAATTTAAAAAACGAATTAATTAAAAAATTGGGTATTAATCATCCAAAAACTGTTTGGACAATTGATGAAAGATCTTATTTAAAATATGGAAAAAAAGGCTTAAAAAAGAGTAAAAATAATATAGACAAAATTTACAATTTCTTATTAGGCAAAGATATTAAATTATATTTAGTAATCTGGCCAGCGCCTGATCAAATATATTTTAATGATAAAAACTCAAAACATAGAATATATTGGAAAAACTGGTCAAATGAAAAAAAAATAAAATTATTAGATTTAAATGAATTCTTTTTTGAACATGATTATATTAAACGAAATGAAACAATTGAAAAATATTATATTTCTGGTGATACTCACTGGAATAAAAATGGTCATGAGCTTATATATAAATATATTTCTAAAGAAATAAGTAAAAATAACTTCTAATATTTTTTTCCAATCATTGTAAACAAACCGCCTTCTTTAAATTGGTAATTAAAAATCATTTCAAATTCTGTATTAAATCTATCAATAAAATCGCCTTTATTTTTTTGATCAAATATTTTTTCGTTTATAGTGAATTCTCCAATAATCTTGGGTATTGATGAAACAAAAGATATTTCTTTTTTTTTAAACCATTCTAAAACTTCTCCCATTGAATGTAATGATTCAACGGGATGGTTATATTGGTCTTGTATCCATGATATTTTTTTTTGTTTTGAAATATTAGATTTTAAATATTTGTCAAAAATTAGTCCTTTATTACCTAAAATTTTATAAAAAAATTTATTTATCAGAGTGATTAACCTTCCCAAATAATTATATAAAGAAATAATTAAATACCCCCCAGGTTTAACTAAGTCTGAAATGGTAGCAAAACCTTTTTCTGGATTATAAGTATGATGTATAACTCCGTTTGATATAACTAAATCCATAGAATTTTTTTTTAAGCAAGGTTTAAATAAATTCATTTGCAAAAATTTTACGTTATTTAATTTATTTTTTTTTTTAAAATCATTTGCAAGTTTTAATGAATTTATAGATAAATCAGTTCCATAAACTTGTTTTGAAAAAGTGGTCGCTGCTAAAAAATTACTTAACTGACCTGTACCACAGCCAACTTCTAAAATTTTTTTATTTTCACCAATTTGCTCACTAATTAATTTTGAAAAATGATGGTTTTTTGCCTTTCTCAAAAATAATTCAATATTGTCAAAATCATTATAATTAGGAAAAGGATATTTTGTGTAAAAATTTTTTACATTATTAAGTTTTAAAACATTTTTTTTGTTTTCGTTTTTTTCTACAAATAAGCATGGAATGCCGAATTTTACTGGATACTTGAAATTTTCAAATTGAATCCTTTTATTTGATAAACTTTTAAATTTTGAACCGTCAATTGGGCAGATTAAATCTTCATTTTCATTAATCATTTCTTTTAAATATTAACTATATAAATATTTTTTTATAATCATTAAATTATATTATAGATAATCTAAAAAATATGAAAAAAAATAAAATAACATATATAGTTATAGGTTCTGGACCATCGGGGGTCTCTTGTGCAACTGCTTTAATTAAAAAAAAAGCAAAAATTATAATGATTGATACAGGTTATAAGCTTGAAAAGAATATTAAATCTAAAGTAAAAAAATTATATAACTTGAAACCATCAGATTTACTTAAAAAAAAAGTAGTAAGTAAAGATAATGAATATCATAAAGGAATACCTTTAAAAAAAATATTTGGATCAAATTTTATATATAAAATACCTCTACCGTTTAAATATAAAAACAATGTTAAAATTGGTTTAAAACCTTCATTTGCACAAGGTGGTTTTTCTAATATATGGGGGGCAGCAATAATGCCGTATAATAATAATGATATTGATAATTGGCCTATATCAATAAAAAAACTAGAACCTTACTATAAAGAAGTTTCAAAAATTTTTAATATCTCTGGACAAAAAGACAATCTTTCAAAAAATTTTCCTTTGTTTAAAAAGAAATTAACAAATTTAGAATTTAATAAACAAGGTGAGGATGTATATAATTTTTTAAAAAAAAATGAAGAAATTTTAAGAAAGAAAGGTTTTTTATTTGGTAAGTCAAGGCTAGCTTTTAATAAATTACCTTATTCACACCCTGATGGCTGTATTTACTGCGGCATGTGTTTAACTGGATGCCCAAAAAAAATTATTTATTCATCTGAATCCACATTGAATGAACTAAAAAAAAATAAAAATTTTAAATACGTTTCAGGTTATACAGTGGTTAATTTAAAGGAAGAAAAATCATACGTTAAAGTTTTTTGTAATAATAAAAAGTCTAAAGAAAAGGTTTTATTTTGTGCAAAGAAGGTTTTTATAGGCGCTGGAGTTCTTCAAACAACATCTTTAATTGCTAATACTTTAAAATTAAAAAAAAATACATTTAAAATTAATGATAGTGGTTTGTTTTATTTACCGTTACTAATAAAAAAATCTTACCCAAATATTGAAAATGAACATATAAACACTTTATCGCAGATCTTTTTCGAAATATTTGATAAAAAAATTTCTAATAGATTTATACATGGACAGCTTTATTTGTATAATTCGTTATATAAAAAGGAATTACAAAAATATTTTTTACCTATAAAATTTTTGTTCCCAAATTTTTTTAATAAATTTGCAAGTAGACTTGCAGTTTTACAGATTTATTTACATTCTGATAATTCATCTAAGATAAATTATTATTTTAATCACAAAAAACCTAATGAAATTAATCTTAAAGAAATAAAAAATGAAAAAACAAATATGATTATAAAAAAAATACTACAAAAAATAAAAAAAAATACAGATCTAATTGGTTTACATCCAATAAACTTAATGAGTAAAATTTTAAGAACTGGTCAGAGTTACCATTGTGGAGGAACTTTGCCAATGAGTAAGAAAAAATTAAGAAAAATACACACTGATATTCTTGGAAGACCAAACAATTTAAAAAGAATTCATTGTATTGATTCAAGTATATTGCCTTCAATTCCTGCCACAACTATAACATTTAGTGTTATGGCTAATGCTTATAGAATTGGGCATGAGTCATAGTTTTATTTTACTAAAAACTTTTCAATTAAAGCATTTCCTATTAAGTCGTAACCATCTTTATTGAAATGAATCATTCTTCTCCAAGGAAAATATTTTAATGGATCATTGGTGTTCTTTAAGTATTTTTTGAAGTTAAAAGATTCGATTCCAAGTTCATCAAGAATATTAAAAATTTTTTCATCTTTCTTGGAAATTTTTAATTCACGCATATCAGGCAAATAAATAAAATATATTTCTGCATCTATATCATCAGCTTCTCTTTTTGCTAAGGATAATATTTTTTTAAAAGTTTCATAATCATTTGAAACAGAAGATATATTAAAATAATATCTTAAATTATTTAAAGTAGCTTGACTTCCCATAAATTTTAAGAAAAACAACAATTTTTTAGTTTCTTTTTTATTTATTTTATTTCTTATCGTTCGTCTTTCTAAAATTGTTTTTATAAAATTATCAATATCTTTTTGTTTGTTAATTAAATTCTGTGAAAAATTAGAATCTAAATAATTTTTTAAGATTGGCATAGTAATCTCCCTTTTTATATCATAAAAATCATTAGGATGAAAAAACCATAGAATAATTTTAGGTCCAACATATTTTGCATATTCTCTAATAGTTGCAAGTTCTGTAATAGGCCCATTACTTGAAATACCGAATGAAAAAGCATTAAATCCTTTTTTTCTTAAATAACCTGCAATATCATCCCCTTCATTTACGCATTGTCCATGAATCATTGAGTCCCCTATTAACATTATGTTATTAATTTTTTTTTCATATATTAAGTCGTCATTATTAAAACCAAATCTATCACTTTGATAAATTGAAAAGAAACCAGATTCATTACACATAACAGTTTTTACATTTGAAATACCCGCTAATGGGTAAAGATTATTTTTAATAATTACATCATTAGGTATATCTGTTTGAAATAAACCGGCGTGTACAGATGAAAACACATTTTTGTTATTTTTTCGCATATCCCCAATAACTTGAATTTTTGTCCTTGTATCAATTTCTATATTTTGTTCTTGTGCTATTTTTGTTAGATCTACTTTGTGACTTGGAATTGAGTATTGCAAATAAAAATTTACAAATAGAAAGGCCAAATATATCGTAGTTAATATAGTAATAAAAAAGTCTTTTATTTTTTTTGGCAAAATAAAAATTAAAAAGAAAAAAATCAAAAAAACTGTGGAAAAAACAATAATTTTAATGGACCAGTTATAATCTACCTTAATTTGACTAATCCCATAAATGAACGAAAAAAAACCTAATATAAGAAATAAAAAAATTATAATATTTGAGAAATTTTCTTTTAATTTTTCCATAAATAAAAATTAATCTGGATCAAACTCCCTTATAAGCAAATTTTTTAATTTTAAATCTTGCTTGTTTTTTAAAATTAAAAAATTCTCTATAACTAATACATCAAGATTTGTTGACATAAAACACTCTATAGCATTTTTTGGAGTACATACTATTGGCTCGCCCCTAACATTAAAACTTGTGTTGATTAATATTGGACATTTAGTTTTTTTATAAAATTTATTTAATAATAAAAAAAATTTCTTATTATGCTTTGAGTCTACAGTTTGTATTCGTGCTGAATAATCAACATGTGTAACTGCAGGTATTAGAGATCGATTAACTTGTAATAATTGCAAACCGTTTAAGCCATTTAATTTTTTTTTAACCCTTGTTCTCTTATTACGATTAACATTACCGACAAAAAGCATGTAGGGACTTTTAAAAGGAAAATTAAACCATTTTTTTGAATGGTTTGCTAATACGGATGGCGCAAAGGGTCTAAAGGATTCTCTAAATTTTATTTTAATATTCATAGTTTTTTGCATATCTTTTGATCTAGGATCACCAATAATTGATCTATGTCCTAAAGCTCGAGGACCAAATTCCATACGATCCTGAAACCAACCAATAGTCTTATTGCTACAAAGCAGTTTTGTTGTCTTATTGATAATGTTTTTAGTACTTAAAAGCTCATATTTAATTTTAGAATTATCTAAAGTTTTTTTTATTTCATTGCTTGTATATTTAGGACCAAGAAAACTCCCCTTCATTTCATCTTTTTTTGAAATTTTTCGTTTATTTCTCAAATATGAATAAAAAGTAAATAAAGCAGATCCAATAGACCCTCCTGCATCACCAGATGCTGGTTGAACCCAAATATTTTTAAAGATCTTTTCATCAACAATCCTGCTATTTGAAACACAATTTAACGCCACACCGCCTGCTAAACATAAATTTTTGGATTTTGTAAGTTTAAAAGCATTCTTAGCTATTTTTAAAACTATATTTTCAATAACTTTTTGTATTGAAGCAGCTACATCCATATGCTTTTGGCTTAATTTTTCTTCTGATTTTCTTACTTTCATTTTAAATAATTTGCAAAAATTATTATTTATCATTGTAAGCCCCGTAGAAAAATTAAAATATTTTTGATTCATATGAAAAGACCCATCGTTGTTAATTTTGATTAAATTATTGTTAATTATTTTTTCGTAGACTGGTTTTCCATAAGGAGCTAAGCCCATAACTTTATATTCGCCGGAGTTAACTTTGAATCCTAGAAAATATGTTAATGCAGAATATAAAAGACCAATCGAATGGGGAAAATGAATTTCTGATAATACTTTTATTTTATTTTTTTCTCCAACAGCTATGCTGGTTGTTGCCCACTCTCCCACTCCGTCCATGGTAACAATAGCAGCTTTTTTAAATGGTGATGGATAAAAAGCACTTGCAGCGTGGCTAAGATGATGTTCGGTAAATAAAATTCTTGAACTATCAAATTTTTTTTTTGAAATTAATTCTAAATTCTTCTTAATTGTATTTTTCTGAAATAATTTATCTTTTACCCATGTTGGCATAGATAATTTAAAAGACTCAAAGCCCTTAGGTGCAAAACCTAAATAAGTTTCTAGCAATCTTTCAAACTTTAAAAAAGGTTTCTCATAAAAAACTACATAATCTAAATTATCTATATTAATATTTGAAAAATTTAAACAAAATTTAATTGACTCAAATGGAAATGCGGAGTCATGTTTTATTCTAGTAAATCTTTCTTCCTGAGCAGCGGAAATTATTTTACCATCAATAATTAAAGCTGCTGCGCTATCATGGTAAAAAGCAGATATACCTAGTATTTTCATCTATTAAAATAAAGTGTATATTAAAGGTGCTATAGTTGATCCTTCTGAAACAATAAATAATGTGCCAATAACAACTAAAAAAAATAAAGCAGGAATTAAAAAAAATTTTTTTCTTTTCCATACATATTTTATAATTTGTAATAAAAATTCTTTCATAATTAAAATAAATCTTTAAGTTCTTTATTAGGTTCAATATCTCTTTTTAACCACGATGTATTAGATTTATTATTTAGTTTCATTGGATCGTAGTTAAAAAAAATTTTCATAAAAAAGCTCGTAGGTATAATAATAAAAATATAACAAATAAATAAAAAGATAGGATTAAATATTCTTGATAATAAATATCCAAATTTACCCCACAACTTATTTAATAAATAAAATACATTTGGTTTAGTTAGAGTAATTAAAAGGAAAATAATCGATACAATTAAAAAAGGATAAGAACTATTATATGAACTAGAAAAATAATATTTAATACCAAAAAAAATAAGAAAAATACAACTAAAAGTAAATCCAAAACTTCTATTACTTGGTAAAACATTGTTTGACTTTTGTATTATATATTTTTTCATATTAAATTATTTCGAATACTAATGAAAATATCTCAAGTTATATCACATTCTAAAGAGATTTCTTTTGAATTCAAAACAATATATTTTTTTGTCTCATAACTCATAGAATAATGATTTAATGAGATATCGATGTTTTCTGGAGATATTATATCAAGTCTGATACACATATTTTGATTATTATCATTTAAAATATTTTTTTTTGCAATAATCCAATGATAATCTGATAGATTATTTATGCGAAGTTTTTTTTCTATTATATTTTTTGATCTATTTATTTCATTTAATGTAACAGCTCTACTAGATATTGGGAAAAACCAATCTATAGTTGACTGATTATTAAAGTTTGAAGATATATTTAACTCAATTTCATCAAGAAAATAGGGGATAAATTCAGATCTTGTAATAAAAATTTTTTTATTTTTTAAAAAAGAATTTTTAAAATTTATAAATTTACTATTTGATAAATATTGATCTTTAAATAAATAATATTTTAATGTATGAAAAATATTCCATGAAAAAATACAAAAAATAGATAAAACTACAAAAAGTTTATAATTAAAAAAAATAATTCTAGAAAAGTTGAAGTTAATTTTTCTAAATTCATAAAAAAGGATTAATAAAATAATTATTGCAAAAACTGAGTGATTATAATAAGTGCTTCTTTCTATAAAAAAAGTTATAAAAATAGAAAAAATTAGTACAAAATTAATTTTTTCATAATATTCAAAATTATTTTTCTTAATAAGTTTTTTTAAATAAAGAAATATCAAATACAAAAAAATCAGAAAATATGGAATATGATAAAATGCATTTATTAAGTTCATATAAATGTTGTTTTCAAAAAATATTGTTTGAATGTAAGAAAAAAAATAACCAAAATACGGAAATCCAGAGGAATTAATTAATAATTGTTCTAATGAATAAGGTAAATGATAAATGTAATAACTTGCTATAACAAAAAATGGAATGAAAAGTCCTAGAGCAAAAAATAAAAAAATTTTTATTTTAAAATCATTAATAAGAATAAATATTATTAAAAAAAAATTTATTAAAAAAAACATAGGATGTGTAAATATTGATAAACTAATTAAAATTCCGGAAATAAAAATATGCTTTTCTTGAAAAAAATTTGTGATTTTACCTGAATCTTTATATAGCCTATAAAAATAAAGTCCAA
>Ga0315338_1001602_pt1 | contig 27167 bp, 22 predicted proteins | sample ASW8metaG_FD_204518 | JGI IMG/M metagenome (GOLD analysis project Ga0315338, IMG submission 204518) | Ammonia-oxidizing marine archaeal communities from Monterey Bay, California, United States - ASW #8 | ecosystem: Environmental > Aquatic > Marine > Coastal | place: USA: California | collected... | reverse complement strand
TGCGTTTCCGGCGGGTATTGCAGCATCGCCGACATGGAATCGAGGGCTTGAACCAGCGCTGCCTGCGGTTCAAGGGAACGGACGAGGGTACCGGAACCGCGCCGCCGGTTCAGCAGCCCCATATCGTGCAGGCGCCGCAATGCTTCACGCACGGTAAACCGACTTACCCCGAACCGTTCGCACAATTCGAGTTCGGTCGGCAGCATAGAACCGACAGGGAACTTGCCGGCGGAAATTTCGCGAAGCAGTTCGTTCGAGATTTTCTGGTAGCGCGGTTGCGGTTTCGTCACGAAACGATCCTGCCTAGCCCTGGTCCCCAATTACGTCGAGTAACGCGTCGAGGCCCCTTAAATATGAGGAAATACCCAAGCCGTAAATAACCCCGTTGGCAACTTCCGCAAGAACGGAACGCGTCCCGCGGCGCTCGATATTGGTGATATGGACTTCGACGTAAGGCAGCGCGACAGCCTTGATACAGTCGCGCAGGGCGAACCCGGCGTAGGTAAATCCGGCCGGGTTCATCAGCAATCCGTCGACACCGTCTTTCGCCGCCTGGTAAATGCTTTCGATCGCCACGCCTTCGATATTGGCGTAGGTGATGTCCAATTGAACGCCTAACGTTCCTGCCCGCTCCAGCATGATCGCATCCAATTCGTCGGCAGTCGTAGTGCCGTAAAGCTCCGGCTCGCGCTTGCCGAGCCAAACCAAATTGGCGCCCTGCAACAACAATATCTTTTTCATCGAGCCCCCCGGCAATCCCCTGGCTGGACAAAACGTCTGCCGCCATGTTGGGATTGCGCCACAATAACCGCATTGCAGGGGCAGACAAAGGTGCAGAATTACGACGCCGGGGCCGTTCTCGCGGTCTGGACCGACGCCAAGGCCGACGCCGAGGCGGACTTCAACGAGTGGTACATTCGCCAGCACGTCAATGAGCGGTGCGACGTGCCCGGTTTCCTGAGCGGACGGCGCTATCGCGCGATTTCCGGGCGGCCGCGTTACATGGCGCTGTACGACACAGTCAGTTCGGACGTTCTGTCGAGCGCGGCCTACCGCAAGGCGCTAGACAACCCGACCGAATGGACGCAGCAGGTGATGCCTGCCTTCCAGGGGCTGACACGCGCCGTCCTCGATATAGAGGCCCGAATAGGACGGGGCTATGGCGCGACGGTCGCTTCCTTCCGCCCGCGGCCTGGGGCGGCGGCGTCGGCGGCGTTGACAGACTGGCTTACCCAGGACGCGATGCCCGCTTTACTGGAACAGCCAGGAATCGTCGGCGCGCAACTGCTCCGCAGCGCGCAAAACAGAACAGCCAATGACAGCACCGAGGGCCAACTTCGCGCCGAAGCCGACTCCACCGTCGAATGGGCTTTCTTCGTCGAAGGCGCCGAGCCCGGGCAAGTCCGCGATTCCTGTCGAATCGTACTGCCGCCAGAGGCTTTCCGCGCGCGGGGCACGGGCACGGTCTATCGCGGCCTTTATCGCCTCCACTACGGCAACGACGCGCTCCGAAAGGAAGCCGGGCGACCTTCATGAGTACGCTTTTAACACGGCACGATCCCAGCGAAGCTAAACGCTATTACGATGAAGGGCTTTGGCGGGACGATACTTTCTACTCGCTGGTTTCGGATCACGCGGCGACCCGCCCGGATGCCCACGCCATTCGCGACAGCGAGCGCCGCTTAACCTGGCGCGAGGTAATAGCCTGGGCCGACTCGGTCGCCGCCGCCTTGCACGATGCCGGTCTTCGGCAGGGCGACCGGGTCGCGATCTGGCTGACCAACCGGGTCGAAGCCGTCATCGTATTCCTGGCGTGCGCGCGCAACGGTTATGTCTGTAACCCATCGCTGCATCAGAGCTACACGAACGAAGATATTCTCAAACTGCTGACCGATTTGAGCGCTGCGGCGGTTTTCACCGAAATCGAACCCGGATCCCTCCCGGAACTCCAAAGCCTGACGTCGATGCGACGCGTCTTTCATCTGCCGAAAGGCCGCGTACCGGGTGCGGACTTTCCGACCGCCGGCAACCCATTCCGTGACCGCCTTCCGCCAGACGCCAACGCGGACCGCGTCTGCTACCTCGCCTTTACGTCCGGCACGACCGGAGTACCGAAAGGCGTGATGCATTCCCATAACACGCTGCTGTCCAATCCAAGGGACATGGTCGCGGACTGGAACCACGGCACGGATACCGTCCTGTTGTCGCTCAGTCCGCTCAGCCATCACATCGCTTGGGTCGCGGTTAGTCAGGTGCTGGTCTGCGGCGGCGAGCTGGTGGTCAACGACCCACCTGTGGGCATGAACGCGCTCGACTGGATCGTAGAGAGCGGCGCCACGTACGTAATGGGTGTGCCGACGCACGCGATGGACATCCTTGCGGACCAGACCGCGCGGGGAATCGACCGGCTTGGTGATGTCAGCGTCTTTTACATGGCCGGCGCGCCGATTCCGAAGGCGACCGCGCAAGCGTTTCTCGATCAGGACATCAAACCGCAGAACATCTACGGGATGACGGAAAATTCGTCGCACCAATACACTTTCCCCGACGACGATACGGTAACGATCACAGCCACCTGCGGACGCGGCGGTCCAAGCTACAAAGTGAAACTATTCAGTCAGGAAGACTCCGACACCGAAGTCCCGGTCGGCGAGGTTGGTCAGATTGGCGGCAAAGGCGCCTGTCTGATGCTCGGCTATTTCGACAATCAAACCGCGACCGAATCCTCCTTCAACCGGGACGGCTGGTTCCTATCGGGCGACCTGGGCCGCATGAACGATAATTGCTGCCTGGAAATCGTTGGTCGCCTGAAGGACATCATTATTCGCGGCGGGCACAATATCCATCCAGCGAAGATCGAGGACCTTGCCATCAAGCATGCTCAGGTCGAGAAGGCCGCCGCCTTCGCGGTTCCGGACGAGCGTCTCGGGGAAAAAGTCGGCCTGGCGGTCATTCCGAACGACGCCGGTGCACCGCCGGGAGACACGCTTCTCTCGCATCTGTACGAAAGCGGCCTATCGATCCAGGACATGCCGGAGTACTACATCGCAATGGACGAACTGCCGCTGACGGCGAGCGGAAAAATTCTCAAACGCGAGCTGGCGGATTGGGCCCGGTCCGGGAAAATCGCGCCGGAACCGATCCGTTTCACACGACCGAACTAATGCACACAATTTAACATATGGCACCCCTAGGAGCACCGAGACATGCCCGTTGAACTGACCCGGCGCGACGAATTCGCCGTTATCACTCTAAACCGGCCCAAAGCGCTGAACGCGCTGAGTTTTCAGATCGTCCGCGATATTGGCAAAGCATTGAGCGACGTCGCGGAATCGGATGCCCGCGCGGTGTTGTTCATTGGCGCCGGCGACAAGGCGTTCTGTGCCGGCGCCGATATAAGTGAGTTGGCTGGACGCACTCTGTCGGAAGCCAAACGCGGCGCAGAGGCCGGTCAGCGCACCTTCGCACGGCTCGATACCTTTCCGATTCCTTCCGTCGCGATTATCAACGGCTACGCCTTCGGCGGCGGCATGGAATTGGCCTCCGCGTGCACATTCCGCGTTGCGACGCCGAACGCCAAGATGGGCCTGCCGGAAATCAAACTCGGATTAATTCCAGGATATGGCGGCACGCAGCGCTTGCCGCGGCTAATCGGCGAAGGCCGGGCACTTGAGCTAATCATGACCGGCCGCACCGTCGAAGCCACGGAAGCGGAACGCATCGGACTGGTCAGCCGGATCGTCGACGGCGACCCCCTCGAAGCCGGCATGGCCTTCGCCCGCGAATTCTCCGGCTACAGCTTGCCCGTCCTAGGCTTCGCCCGCGATGCCGTGAAGCGGGCGCTCGACCTGCCCATCTATGAAGGGCTGAAGGTTGAAGCGGACCTCAACACCATGTCGTTCCAGACCGAGGACAGCGTCGAAGGAACTGCCGCCTTCCTGGCCAAACGCAAGCCGGAATTCAAAGATGGCTGATGCCGCGAAGGTTATCGCCGTCACCGGATCGAGCCGCGGCATCGGCGCGGAAATCGTGCGGGAACTCGGTCGTCGGGGTTTCATCGTCGGTTGCCTGTCGCGCGGCGGCGGGCTGCCGGACGATCCGCCGGACGAGGCGACGCTTCTGCCGTTCAAATGCGACGTAACGGACGAGCAAAGCGTCAACGAGGCGCTCGGGGGTTTGGTGAAAGCCGCGGGCCGGCTGACCGGCCTCGTCAACAACGCCGGCTTACTTGTCGAGCACAAGAGCGCGGAGCTTTCAGTCGCCAACTACGAGCATGTGATGCGCACCAACGCGACGTCTGTAATGATGGTGAGCCGCGAGGCCTATCCTCATCTGTGCGTGGCGGGCGGCGGCGGGATCGTCAATATCGGATCCTTCTGGGACAAGATTGGCGTGCCCCGCAACCTGCCTTATTGCGCGTCCAAGGCCGCCATCGCGGCAATCACCCGCTGCCACGCCGTGGAGTGGGCGCGCAACAAGATCAGCGTCATGAATATCGCACCCGGCTATATCGAAACCGACTTTAACCACGACTTCTTCGCCGACGAGAAGACCCGCGAGTGGCTGCGGCAGCGCGCGCCGATGATGAAACCGGGTCAGACCGGCGATGTCGCCCGCCTGGTCGCGGCATTATTCGCCGAAGACATTCCATTTCTGACCGGCGAGACCATATATCTCGACGGCGCGCAATCGGTCGCGTTGTAGGACTTCAAGCATGAAATTATTCGACCATCTGGACGCCACGGTGGCGCTCAATGAAGACGAGGCGATGCTGTTTGACAGCGTGCAGGCCTTGGCGCGGGACAAAATCGCGCCGCGTGCAGCCGCTTACGACGCCAACAGCAAATTTCCCTGGGATAATGTCTCTGAAATCAACGCGCTGGGCCTCAACGCAATGTTCGTTCCCGAAGCCTATGGCGGGGCGGCATTGTCATTCAGCGCGTACCTTGCCTGCGTACGGGAGATCAGCAAAGCGTGCGCCGCTACGGGGATCATTTGGGCCACGAACTTCCACGCCATGAAGCCGGTCATCGATTTCGCCGACGATCAACAGAAAAAGCGGTTCCTACCGAAACTTGCCGAGGGCGCCCTCGCGTCGCTGTGCATTACGGAACCGAATGCCGGTTCCGACGCGACCGGCATGGTGACGAAATTCACTCCCGACGGCGATGAAATTATCGTCAGTGGCGGCAAGACATTTATCTCCAATGGCGGCGTTTCCGACTTCTACCTTGTATTTGGAAAGTGGTCCGAGATCGACGACGACAAGGCGTCAATTTCAGCGCTCGTCCTGGAAAAGGGCACACCCGGATTCTCCGCAGGTAAGCCGGAGGATAAGATGGGGATGCGCGCTTCGGCGACGACACCGCTGACCTTCGACAATTGCAGGGTCCCGCGAGCGAATCTGTTGTGCAAGCCAGGCGACGGATTGCGCATTCTACTGGCTTCGCTGAACAAATCACGGCCGAGCGTCGGCGCGCACGCGTTGGGAATTGCCCGCGCCGCCTTCGAAGACGCAGTTGCGTATGTCAATCAACGCCGCCAATCCGGCCGGCCGATTATCGATTTCCAGGGTATCCAGTTTCTGTTGTCGGACATGGCGACTGATCTGGCCCTATGCGAGACGATGCTGTGGCATGTAGGACGAATGGTAGACGAGGGCGCGGATGATTTCAGTATCGAGGCGTCTATGTTGAAAATGCGCGCCGGCGACGTTGCGATGCGGATCGCAACGGATGCCGTACAACTGCATGGCGGCTACGGCTATATTAAGGATTACCGGGTCGAGCGCTTGATGCGCGATGCGAAGATTTGTCAGATTTGGGAAGGCACGAAACAAATCCATCAACAGTATATCGGCCGCAGTTTCATCGACCGTTAATGGTTGACGTTAAAGCTACAACCCTGTCGCAACAGCCCCTTTCTTAATGAATCGTAAAACAAATTTTGTATAATTGAATCGGTCGTACGAGAAACGAACGGCGCACTCTGACCCGCCATTTATTGGCTAATCGTCCACGATGGCTACTTTTTTGCCCTGAGCTTTGAAGAACGAGGTATGTCCGATTAGCACGAGTGCAACATACTCAGCCACCCAAAGTAGCGAATTGTTGTCGGACCCAGATCGGGGCCGGTTTGCAGCATTGGAAGGATACGCCATCGTCGATACGCCGCCGGAAGAGGCGTTCGATCGAATTACCCGGATAATCAGCACTGCACTGGATACACCCGTGGCGTTTGTCACGTTCCTCCAGGAGCACAGAATTTGGTTTAAATCCACGTTTGGCGCCGATATCGCGGAATGCGCCCGCGAAGGGGCATTCTGCGACGTCACCGTTTCTCAGAATAGTCGGCTGGTCGTCGAAGATGCCAGGCTTGACGAACGTTTCGCCGGCAATCCGTTCGTCCTCGCGCCCAACGGATTCCGATTTTACGCCGGGATGCCGTTACGCACACGCGACGGGACGAGTATCGGCACGTTGTGCACCATGGACAAGCGGCCCCGCGCGCTGAGCGAGCATCAACTCCGGGTCCTGGACGATATGGCAGCGCTTGTTGTCGACGAACTGGAGCTGCGCCATGCGACAAAAATCGTATTGAACGACACCGAAAGACGATTTCGCGATTTCGCCAGCACCACATCGGATTGGTTCTGGGAATTGGGTAGCGACTTGCGGTTTTCCTATTTCTCGGAACGTTTCACCGAAATAACCGGCGTACCGTCGGAGTGGCTTCTCGGCAAGAACCGGCAGGAATCTGGAATCAAGGATTCGCTGGGTCCTGCCGTTTGGGAACGACATTTAGACGATCTGGCGGCGCGCCGCCCGTTTCGTAATCTCGTTCATCCGCGAACGAAACCCAACGGGGAAACTGTATGGTTATCCGTTAGCGGCGTCCCCCACTTCAACGAAGCCGGAGAATTTCTCGGCTACAGAGGGACCGGAACCGACATCACGCAGCGGAAAAACACCGAAGACGCGCTGCTGGCCGCCAAGGAGCACGCGGAACGCGCGGATGCCGCAAAAACCGAATTCGTCGCGAATATGAGCCATGAATTGCGGACACCGCTCAACGCAATTATTGGCTTCTCCGACGTCATGAAAAACGAGGTATTCGGTAAGATCGGCAACGAACGTTACGTCGACTATGCGAACGATATTAATGCGTCGGGAACGCACTTGCTGGCGATCATAAATGACATTCTCGATGCCGCGAAACTCGACACGGGCGAATTCTCAATCAGTATTGTCGACGTCGACGTTCGCCGTTTGCTGCGCGAATGTGAAGTCATGGTTACAGATCGCTTGACCAGAGCGGGTTTAACGCTCGATCTCCAAGTCGAAGAAACGCTAGATACAGTCCGCGCCGATACGTTGCGCCTGCGCCAGGTCCTGCTTAACCTTATGACCAATGCAATCAAGTTTACACCGGCGTCCGGACGCATTTCAGTTACCGTCGAGCGGTCAAATAGCAACAACGTAGAATTTATCGTAACCGATACCGGCCGAGGTATCGCAAAAGAAGATATCGCACGGATTCTGGAGCCTTTTACCCAAGTTTCGATGCCTGATTCCGATCAGTTTGAAGGTACGGGACTGGGTTTATATCTCGCAAAGCATCTGGTGGAAAAACATGGTGGTTCGCTGAATATCGAAAGCGAGCCCAATGTCGGTACCGCCGTGAAATTCTCGTTGCCATCGGTAAATATCGACGCAGCTTGACTCACGTCGGCACTTTATCGCGCGCAATCGATGCATACCGGCGTAGCGGGATCCAATTCCAACCGCTTTGGCCCGATTTCTTCGCCGCAGGTCAGACAATAACCGTACTCACCAGCCTCGACTCGCACCAAAGCTGATTCGATCCGCCGTAGCTCGATCTCCCGGCGCCGTTCCGTCTCCAGCGCCATCGCCTGATCTTGAAGCGCATCCATCCGCGACAGACGGCCAACCCGGCTTTGATCGAGTTCGACTGGCTTTCGAGACTCACGGCTCGATTCTGCGAGAGCTCGCAGCTCTTGCTGCTTGTCGGTCAAGCGCTTCTTTACAGCGTCACTACCGGACTTGCGTGCCACGGGTCATCTCCTTCACCCACTATGCCATGCTATCGCGTGCCAATAGTCGCGACAATCGCGTCATACTCTTTACCCGCCGTCGCGGATCGTTAATCTGGGCCACAAATCTTAATTCCGTACGAGGGGAAATTCATGAGCCGGCTGGCTTCAATCGATCCAGAAAACATGAGCACCGCGCAAAAGAAAGCGCATGATGGCATTGCCTCCGGGCCGCGCGGTAGCGTTCGCGGGCCGTTCGCCGCGCTGCTGCACAATCCTGGTGTTGCCGATGCCGTTCAACGAATGGGCGCGTCCCTTCGTTTCGACGGCACGTTACCAGATAATTTGCGAGAAATAGCCATTCTAGTAACAGGGCGGTTTTGGACCGCACAGTACGAATGGTGGGCGCATGCCCGTATCGCGCTCGAAGTTGGTGTCGACGAGGCCATCGTCAACGCGATGGCACAGCGCCGTCGGCCGAGCTTCGTCAAATCGGACGAAGCAGCGGTGTACGAGTTCTGCACCGAACTACACGAAAAAAACAATGTCAGCGACGAGAATTATGCCTGGGTTGTCGAACAACTTGGCGAATCCGGTGCGGTGGAATTGATTGCACTGTGCGGTTACTACACGATTATTTCGATGACACTCAACGTCGCGCAAACCGAACTACCGGATGGCGTCGAGCCACCGCTGCGAGCCTGACGCATTGGACCAGACACACGCGCTTGGCATCGATATTGGCGGAACGTTTACCGATATCGTCGTCTATGACCGCGCAACCGGCAGGATCGAAAAAGGCAAGGAACTGACCACCCCGGACGATCCGTCGCGCGGTGTCCTTACGGGGTTGGAAAAGCTTTTGAAGGCCGGTGTCGCACCCGACTCTCTATATCGGATCGTGCACGCGACAACCCTTTTTACGAACGCCTTGATCGAGCGCAAGGGCGCACGGACCGGGCTCATCACGACCGAGGGCTTCAGAGATATCCTGGAGATCGGCCGAGAGCGCAAATACGAACTTTACGATATCCATATCGCGATGCCGAAACCCTTGGCGCCGCGGGATTTACGACTTGAGGTTACGGAGCGCACCGCACCGGACGGAACTGAAATCACACCGCTCGACGAAGCGGAATTACTTCAGCAGGTCGACGCCTTATGTGCTGCCGGCGTCGAGTCGATCGCAATCGTGTTTCTGCACGCCTATGCCAATCCGGAGCATGAAGACGCGGCTCTAGACGCTATTACATCAAAGTATCCCGACCTGATCGTGACGGCTTCACACGACGTCGCGCCGGAAATCCGCGAATACGACCGGACCTCGACGACTGTCACCAACGCCTATGTAAAGCCGTTGGCACAATCCTATGTAGACCGGCTGGTTGAAAAAACCGCCGCGCTTGGGATCGAAGCACCTTATTTCATGATGCTCTCGAACGGCGGCCTCACCCATATCGCGGAAGCCAAACGATCCCCGGTTCAGCTGCTTGAATCCGGCCCGGCCGCTGGGGCGCTCGTCGCTGCCTATTTCGGCGACCGAATGGGTGTCGAAAACGTACTCGCCTTCGACATGGGCGGCACGACGGCGAAGCTGGCGCTGGTCGATGACGGCGAACCCCATGTCGATTATCACTTCGAAGCTGCGCGCGAGAAGCGCTTCGCCGAGGGCAGCGGGCTGCCGCTCAACATCTCAGCCATCAAACTTATTGAGATCGGTGCCGGCGGCGGGAGTATCGCCCATATCGACGAAATGGAACTGCTCAAGGTCGGCCCGGAAAGCGCCGGATCGGAGCCCGGACCAGTCTGCTACGGCCGTGGCGGAGAAGCGCCAACGGTCACCGATGCCGACCTGTTGCTCGGCTTCCTGAATGCTGATTTCTTCGCCGGCGGCAGCATGAAGATCGATCGCGATGCGGCGATGCGCGCCATGCAACCGCTTGCAGATCGGTCTGGCTTATCTGTCGTAGACGTGGCGCGCGGGATCTACGACGTGGTGAACGAGAACATGGCGAGTGCCGCGCGGGTACACATCGCCGAACAAGGTAAAGATCCACGCCTGTACACTTTATTGGCAACCGGCGGCGCCGGGCCGGTACACGCCTATTACGTCGCTAAGAAATTAGGCGTCAAACGGCTGATTTGCCCCTTGGCCGCCGGTGTCGCTTCGGCATTGGGGCTACTGATCGCACCGGCGCGGATCGATCGTGTCGCCACGATCGCGAGCGGCCTGGCGGCGATGGATTGGGCGCGCCTCGAAGCGGCCTATCGCGAACTTGAAGCGGATGCGTCAAAGGTGATCGAAGAGACGGGCTTCAACCCCGCGGCAGCGCGGATCACCCGGCTCGCCGACATGCGCTATATCGGCCAGGGTTTCGAAGTCGTCACAACCTTGCCGGACGGACCCTACGACGCTAATTCGGCGCCAACCCTGCTGGAGGCGTTCGAAGATACTTATCGCCGCACCTTCTCGCGCACGCCACCTGACGTCAGCGCGGAGATCATCAATATCCGTGTGTCTTTACGCGCCGATGTCCCCGGAGAAAGCGTTGGCTTTACGTCATCCGGCACCGTCGCCAGCGAAGCGCGAGCGCCTAAAACCCGGCCCGTGCGCTTTCCCGAATTCGACGATTATGCCGAAACCGCTGTGTACGATCGCGCGCAGCTGCGCCCGGGAGAATGCTTGGACGGTCCCGCGGTAATCGAGGAAAGTGAGTCGACCTTGATCGTCGGGCCCGGCGCGACAATCCAAGTAGACGCTGACGGCAACCTGCTGGTAGAACTGCCGGAGGACGATACATGAGTGGCCAATCTTTCGACTCCGCGACCCTCGAAGTCCTGTGGACGCGTTTGGTCTCGATCGTCGACGAAGCCGCGGCCGCACTCGTGCGAACGTCGTTCTCCACCGTCGTCCGCGACAGTCACGACTTTTCTTGCGTGATAACCGACGCCGAGGGCCGTTCTTTGGTCCAGGCGACCGACAGTATCCCGTCTTTCATCGGTACATTACCGCGGACGATCCGCCACTTCCTGGACGAATTCCCGGCGGAAACCTTGCAACCGGGCGATGTGCTGATCACCAACGATATCTGGATGGGAACCGGCCATTTGCCCGACATCAGTGTCGGTAAACCGCTGTTTTACAAGGGTAATATTGTGGGTTTCGCCGGCAGTACGGCGCACGCCCCGGATATCGGCGGCAAGATACGATCGCCGGAACCGCGCGAGGTTTTCGAGGAAGGCTTTCAGATACCAATCATGAAAGTGATCCGCGCCGGCGAACCGGACGAAACCTTCTTCGGCCTGTTGCGCAAGAACGTCCGCGCGCCCGACGAGGTCGTCGGGGATTTGTGGGCGCAAATCACAGCGTTGGATTTGATGGATGCGCGCGTCGACACCTTCATGAACGAGTACGCGCTCGACACTCTGGAAGAATTGGCAACCGAAATTCAATCGCGCTCCGAACGCGCCATGCGCGCCGCGATTACGGCGTTGCCGGACGGAACATATGAAAACACCATAAGTACCGATGGATTAGATAAACCGCTCGACCTCAAGGTGACGCTCACCATCGACGGTGACGAGGTCTTGGCCGATTTCACCGGTTCCGCACCGCAGGTCGACAAGGCGATAAATTGCGCCATGTGCTACACCTACGCGATGACGGCCTACGCGGTAAAATGCGCCGCAGCGCCGAACCTGCCGAACAATGACGGATCGATCCGGCCGATCAAGGCGGTCGCGCCCGAAGGCTGTATTCTGAACCCGCTATTCCCGGCCTCGGGCGGTTCGCGGGCATTGATTGGCCATTTCGTGCCGTCGCTGATATTCGGTGCGCTGGCCAAGGTAATCCCTGACAAAATCATGGCCGGCGCCGGTTCCCCGCTCTGGTGCATCAATCAATCCGGCGTCACGGAGAGCGGCGCGCCCTTCGCCAAACTGTTCTTCTTCAATGGCGGTATGGGCGGCACCAACCAATCCGACGGGCAAAGCACCTTGAGCTGGCCAAGTAATATTTCGACGACGCCGATCGAGGCCATCGAGCAGCTGGCGCCGTTGCGCGTTCACAGTCGCGCCTTGCGGCCCGGCTCCGGTGGTGCTGGCGAACATCGCGGCGGCCTGGGCCAGGAAGTCGTCTTCGAGAGCGTCTCCAAGACACCGACCGCCATGGCCTTTCTCGCCGAGCGTACGCGTGTCGGCGCGCCGGGCATTGCCGGCGGCGAAGATGGCGCAAAAGGCGAATTGCGCATCAACGGTGAGGCGGTCGATCCGAAAAAGCAGCATATCGTCCAGAACGGCGACACGATCATGATGCGTACGCCAGGGGGCGGCGGTTACGGCCCGCCGGATGACCGCAGTGCTGCAGCGATCGAACGGGATCGGACGCAAGGCAAGCTCGCGGACTGAGCGGCGGCGATACCGCCATAAGATTGTTTCCAGTCGAAGAAGCGAAATATTCGCCGTGGTGCAGGACGGGAACGCTAATTGGCCGCTGCATCCAGAAACGCTCGCAGCGGCGGATTAAAGCGTTCAGGCGCCTCGACATTCGAGAAATGGCGCTGGCCCGGGAGCATTACCAGTGTAGAGCCGTCAATCCGATCATGAATTTGCCGTGAATGTTCCGGAGGCGTCGCCGGGTCATCTCCCGCACCCAACACCAGGGTAGGCGCGGATATGAGGTGCAAACGGTCCTTGTAGTTGAGCTGGGCGGTTGCGGATGTCGCGCCGATATAACCTTGTACGGAGGTGCGGACAAAAACTTGGCGCACCGCGTGGTAGTCGGCATTCGCCGCTTCGGCAAACGCGTCGGTAAACCAGCGCCGATCCGTCATATCCCAAATAGCGTCCATGCCGCCTTCGCGGACGACCCGGTGCCGTTCGGCGACGAAATCCTTATAGGCCCCGTCCGCCTGCGGCGTCGTATTGCATAAGGCGAGCGATGCAATGCGATCCGAATGCGCGATCCCGAGACCCTGGCCGATCATGCCACCGGTCGAGATACCGACCCAATGGACTCTCTCCAGCCCCAGCGCATCCATCAGCCCCACCGCATCGCCGACGAATTGATCGAGCGTATAGGCGCCAGGCGGTGCGCCGGTGTCGCCATGGCCGCGCCAGTCGTAGCGCAGCAGCCGGTAGCGATCCGCCAGCGCGGGCACTTGCCAGTCCCACAAGCGGTGACTGGTGCCCATCGCATGCGCCATCATGACGACAGGACCGTCTTCCGCACCGTCCCAGCGATGAAAGATGTCTATATCGCCGACCCGTATTTTCGACCCACTCATCCGGCCTACAGCCCCTGCTGTTCCTTCCACAGGTAGAACGGCCCTATCGACGGGTCGGCTGCGCGCACCCGGTAGTAGGGAATGCGCGGCTTGTAGGTGTCGAACAACCGCCGCAGCTCGGCGATTGGCTCGTCGTAATCGTCGGCACGTAAATCGACGATCGGATAGTCGAGGTCGTCGCAAACCTTGATGGCGGCCGAGCGCTGGCCGCCATGCTGGCCGCCGGCGTCGCGGCCCGCTTCGATGGCCCGTACAAGCCGTTCTTCTAGAACTTCATCCGTGCTACCGCTAAAGGCCGCTACCATCGCATCGACGGTCGCCGCGCTGGTCAGGCGATTCCCCATGGCAACAAACTGATCGCCTTCATGATGGCCGTTCCAATCTCGGTTTTCAGCACCGGTGCGTGCGGCGGTACGGCCTTGCGCGTCGACCACGGCGATTTGCCGGGCCTCGATATGAGGGTCGGAGACAACGAGCTTCTCAAGCACTTCAGCGGCGGAAAACCCTTCCTCGAGCAGCGCAATCCCTGCCGGCCCATGCCGCGGATCGGTCAACGCCTGCGTCGCCACGGCGCCGACACCTTGCTTCGCGAACGGCACACGAGACCCAACCGCCATTTCACCTGTCGACGTCGCGACTCCGAGCGCTCCGGTACGCTTGCAGCGCCCCAAAATTGTAAAGGTGTTGAACTCGATTGCCATACCGCTCACGACACGTCCCCTTGTTCGACTGAATGTGGACGCAATGGTAGTCATAGCGAAACCGTGCTCGCTAGGAAATTCTAACGGGCGTTGAGGGACAGACAACGCGATGGGTTCCACCGAGGTATATCACGGGGGCGATCTCCAGGAGGCAGAGGCCTTGTTTGGACGGCCTGAAGCCGGTTGGCTTGATCTTTCGACCGGGATCAATCCGGAGCCCTATCCGAATACCAACACCAGAGACACGTCATGGCGACACCTTCCGCAAACCGCCTCCATGGAGACGCTGCTGCATGCAGCCCGCCACTATTATCGCGTACCCGAATCGGCCGGCATTGTTGCGGCGGCAGGTTCTCAGGCCATCCTTCAACTTCTTCCAGCGCTCCTTGACGGGTGTGCAATTTCGATTGTCGGGCCGACCTATGCAGAGCATGCCAAGCTTTGGACGGAACATGGCCATCAAGTCACGACGGTCGGCACGCTTTCAAATGCCGGCGCCGCGGACGTCCTGATCTTGGTCAATCCGAACAACCCGGATGGACGCACAATACATCCCGATGCGCTATACGAATTCGCTGAAACCCGTTTGAAGAAAGGCGGGTTCGTGGTCGTAGACGAAGCGTTCGCCGACCTCGACCCGGCTGTCGGCATTCTCCCACGGCTGCAAAACGAACCGATCCTTTCGATCCGTTCATTTGGCAAATTCTTCGGTCTACCGGGCTTGCGTCTCGGATTCGCGGCGGGCGCACCAAATTTGATCTCAGCCATACGACAGCGCCTGGGACCATGGGCAGTGTCGGGTCCCGCACTTGAGATTGGCGCGCGCGCGCTCGCGGATCGCGCATGGATCGAAAGGGCGCGCGAACGGCTTGAAGCGCGCGCCGATGCGCTGGATAGCGTTCTTACCGGCGCCGGTCTAACGGTAATCGGCGGTACAGCACTCTACCGGCTTATCGAACATAACGACGCGGCGGCCTTTTTCGATCGACTCGGTCGCGCGGGCATATTCGTGCGCCGATTCCAAGAACGCCCGGAACGACTCCGTTTCGGCGTTCCCGGAAGCGCGCGGGACCTGCGAAGATTAAAGGAGATTCTGACCTGATTATTCGACCGGAGCCTTGGCCAGGACGAATTCACGCGGTGGTCGTGGCGTCTGAATCGGTTCCGAATCCGGCGTTTCCCGCGCCGAACCGCGTCCCGACAGGCTAGGGTTTGTCATGAAATAATCGTAGGCGCTGAAGCTGCTCGGGTTCCGCGAACGGCGGCGATAGGTGCCATCGGGCTGCATAATCCAGGACTGCACTTTGTCTTTGAAGTTGGCGTCCATGATCTGTTCGATTATCTGTCGGTGAACCGTCGGATTTTCGATCGGCACCATGATTTCAACCCGGCGGTTGAGGTTGCGCGGCATCCAATCCGCCGACGAAATGAAGACCATGGCTTTCTCGGATGGCAGCGCGTGCCCCCGGCCGAAGCACACGACCCGGGCGTGCTCCAGAAAACGGCCGATCATCGACTGTACCGTGATGTTATCCGATAAGCCGGGCACACCGGGCCGCAGGCAGCAAATTCCGCGCACCACCAAATGGATATTCACGCCGGCCTGGGACGCCTTGTACAGCGCGTCGATTATCTCACCATCGACGAGCGAATTAAGTTTGACCCAGATCGTGCCCGGTCGTCCCCTGGCAACGAAATTTATCTCGTCGTCGATCAATTCGATCAGTTTCTCGCGCATATTCACGGGCGATACGGAGAGCTTTTCCATATCGACAGGCCCCGCGGTGCCGGTTGTGAAATGGAACAGCCACGCAACATCGCGACACAACGCCGGGTCGCAACTGAAAAACGAAAGATCGGTATAGACCCTCGCCGTGATCGGGTGATAGTTGCCCGTCCCGAAATGGCAGTAACTCTGGAACTGATCGCCTTCGCGGCGCACGACCAGCGAAATTTTGGCGTGCGTCTTCAGACGCACAAACCCATAAACAACTTGCACGCCCGCCCTCTCCAAGTCGCGCGCCCAACGAATGTTGCGCTCTTCGTCGAAGCGGGCCTTCACTTCAACCAACGCCGTCACCGATTTGCCCGCTTCGGCGGCGTCAATGAGAGCCGCAACGATCGGTGAATTTTCGCTCGTCCGGTAGAGCGTCTGCTTGATCGCGATCACGTCGGGGTCATCCGCCGCCTGACGAACGAATTGCGCGACCACATCGAAGCTTTCGTAGGGGTGATGGACGACGAAATCCTTCGCCTTGATCGCCTGGAAACAGTCGCCACCGAAATCCAGTACACGTTCGGGAAACCGCGCCGCGTACGGCGGGAAAACCAAATCCGGGCGATCGTTGACAATCAACTCACCTGTGTCGGCGAGTCCCAACAAACCCTTCAAAGCGAACACCGTTTCTGGCGCCGCATCAAGGCCGTCGACCAGGAACTGGCGCAGGTCGCGAGACATATCGTCGTTGATCGTCAGTCTAATTACAGAGCCGCGCCGGCGTTCTTTCAAGGCACTCTCATAAAGACGCACGAGATCTTCGGCCTCTTCCTCAATTTCAATATCACTGTCGCGGAGCACGCGGCACTGGCCGACTTCGGCTACCTTGAAACTGGGAAACAGTTTCTGAACATGCAAACCGACAACGGTTTCCAGAGCGACGAAACGATGTTCTTTGCCGGGCAGCCGGATAAATCGTTCCACCAAGTGCGGCAGCGACACCAGGGCGTTTAGAGTTTCCTTTTTACGTCCTTTCTTCAACGCGACGACGAGAGCGAAACCTAGATTAGGGATGAATGGGAAAGGATGGGCTGGATCGACTGCAATCGGGCTTAGAACAGAAAACAGTTTCTCAAGAAAGAACGCTTTCAGCCATCGTTTATCCGATGTGCGAAGCTCGCCCGCTTCGAGGACATGGATATCCTCATCATGCAAATCCCTGACAATCCGGCGCCAGCATTTTTGTTGCGAGTACATCAGCTTCATCGCGCGCGCATTGACCAACTCAAGCTGCTGCCGGGGCGTGAGGCCTTCTTGACTCGGGATATCGACTTTCGCTTCGACCTGCCCACGCAAGCCGGCGACCCTCACCATGAAGAATTCATTGAGATTGTTGGCCGAGATGGCCAGAAAGCGAAGCTGTTCGAGTATCGGATGCTTCTTGTTTTCCGCCGACTCCAAAACCCGCTCGTTGAACGCCAGCCAGGAAAGTTCGCGATTAATGAAACGGTTCGGCGAATCCACCGAAATTCCAGGTGTTTCAGCAGCCTTACCGGCCGATTGCGCAGCCGTCCCGCCCAGCCTGGCCGAAGCCTTGAGGGTTTCCGCATCCATGTTGCATTTCCATAATCGGTCGCTCCCATCTTTATCCGTAATTCGAACAAGAGACAAATCGAAGCCGGATAAGAAAACTATTCTACGCGGCAAACGCAACGACGTCCGTGCCGAAATCCTGGCACGCGACGGCCCGCGGTTGGTACGCGCGCGAGCCGTGGACTTGTGAAAAGCCATTGCTCAAGAATTGCCGCAGCTTCAAACTAGGCACGCTTCCCTGACGCAATTCAATACGAGACCCACCGATGAGCGAAACAGCCTTTCTGTCCGATCTTTCTTTCGAGAATGTGCGCCGGCACATGGAACATATTTGTCTGGAGATTCCCTCTCGGCTCGCTGGAACCGAAAATGCGCGGCGTGCCGCCCAATACAACGCCGACGCCCTGACGAAGTATGGGATTTCCGCAGAGGTCCACGACCTTCCCGGTCTCGTCAGCTTTCCGGAACCGACAATGCTACAGGTTGTCGGCGACCCGCAGGAAGCGATAGAGGCTTTCACCTGCGGCCATAGCCTGCCCACGGGCCCGGAAGGCTTCAGCGGTGAGTTGACCTTTGTCGGCTCGGGCGCGGAATCGGACTATATCGGCAAGGACGTGGCTGGGAAGATCATCCTTGCGGAAACGTCCTATCACCCCGCGCGTCATGAAAAGCTACGGATTGCCGCGAGTAAAGGTGTGATCGGCGTGGTGCTGATGAACTGGGGCGGTCCGGACAACGAAGCCGTCCCATTCGGTTCGGTAAAACCTGCCTGGGGCAACCCCACGCGGGAGACGATGAAAACCGAAATGCCGGCCCTTCCGGCAATCGGGATATCCCGCACCGCGGGCTTACGCCTCAAAAAACGCTGCGAGACCGCACCCGTTCGCGTACGGTTTCAAGCGATCGTCGAAAATGCCTGGCGCGAGATTCAAGTAACCACCGGCGACGTGCCGAGCTCGAAGAGTGATGACTTCATCCTGCTCGGCGGGCATCAGGATTCCTGGTTCGGGCAGGCAGCAACAGACAATGCGGCCGGCAACGCCTGTATCGTCGAACTAGCCCGGGTGATCAATCGCCATCGCGAGGAGTTGCGGCGTGGCCTGGTGTGCGGGTTCTGGACGGCGCATGAAACAGGAACCATGGTTGGTTCAACCTGGTTCGCCGACCGCAACTGGGACCGGCTGCGCCAGCACGCTTGCGCCTATATTCAGATCGACCAGCCGGCCTGTATCGGTACGACCCGTTGGGGTACCGGTTCAAATGTGCAATTGCGCCGCTTCCATCAGTCCGTCGAAGCGCGGCACCTCGGCAACATGGAGTATTACTGGCACCGCCTCCCAAAGGGTGGAGATGCGTCCTTCATGGGTCTCGGCGTCCCGGCGATGTACGGAATCGGGCATTACACCGAACAGGAACTTAAAGATACCGGCCTCGCGCGCCTCGGCTGGTGGCACCATTCCATCGAATGCAACATGGACAAGATCGACCTCGACTTCCTGGAGACGCATTTGAAGGTCTACGCAGGTTATCTTTGGGGGCTGTGCACCGAGGCGGTGCTGCCCTACGACTTCGCCGACGCGGCCAATCAGTTCGTGGACCGTCTTTCCGACTTGCAGGCTCCGGGCGAGTCCATTGGATTGGGCGGCGCCTTGGAGAGCGCTCGGGACTTCCGGGAGGCTGCGGTAAAATTCGATGCCACGGCAGCGGCGTGGCGCAGACGCTACACGAACGACGCCGCGCTCGACGACGCGCCGGCGGCGCAACTAAACGAGGCGATGAAACAGGTCAACCGCCTGCTCATACCACTCGCCAGCACGGCAAAAGGGACCTATGGGCACGATCCCTACGGGTACACACCGCAGGGCAGCATGATTCCCGTACTGCATGACGTGCCAATGTTGGCCGGACTGCCGGAAGGCGAGACCCGCTGGATACTCGAAACTGAGTTGGTGCGGGCGCGGAATCTAGTCGCGGATACGATGATCGATGCCGCCGCGATCCTGCACGAAGCTGGAGAAGGGATCGCTTGAGCTACTCCGCCGCGGCGGTGATGTTCGCGCGAGCCGGGTCGGGGAAATCGATAATTGTTGCTTCCGCGCTTTCTGTATCCAATACCGCGCAGCTTAGCTGCCGGTCGTTGCGCGGGTCACGGCCGTCGCCGGCAGAGCCGGGGTTGACCACAAGGACCCTTCCGAAGCGTTCGACGAGTTGCTGGTGCGTGTGCCCGAACAGCACGAAATCTGCGTCCTCTTCGCCAAACTTCGATAGTTGGGGGCTGTGCGGATAAACGTATTCGCCATACGGTTCCCAAGCGGTCGAATGCACCATCAAGACGGTCTTATCGCCATATTGCAATTCCATCCGCCAAGGCCGGTCGTCCAGCCATTGCAGAAGCGCCTGATCGATACCCTCGCGCGACCGGGCCCGCGCGCCGAGCGGCCCGAGGAAGACCTCTTCGTGGTTACCCTTAATGGTATGAATGCCGCGATCACGCAGGGCGCCGATGACTTCATTCGAAAACCGGTACTCGAAAATGCTGTCGCCCAGGCACAACAGATCGTCGACCGGGCCCATCAGTTCAATAGCCCGGTTCAGTCCCGCGATGTTGCAATGCAGGTCGGAGACGATCCCCAGCTTCAAAGTTTCTTGCCCGCGGTCCAGCCGCCATCGACCATCAGGGTCGTGCCTGTGACAAAGCTGGCGTCGTCCGAGGCCAAGAACAGAATCGCTTTGGCAACTTCCGGCGGCTGCCCCCAGCGGTTCAACGAGTGGACGCTGCGGATCAGCTCCGCATTTTCCTCGGTCTGGAAGTAACGTTCGGTCAGCGGCGTACGGATGACACCCGGCCCGACGGCATTGACCCGGATATTCTTCTCGCCGAATTCCATTGCCATTTCCTTGGTCAAACCGACGACGGCATGCTTCGACGCCGTATAGGCGGCCCGGTTCGGCGACGCAACGACACCGAGTGTCGATGCCAGATTGACAATGGCACCGGTGCCTTCCGCCGAAATCACTTCGCGCGCAAAGGCCTGCGCGCAAAGGAACACGCCGGTGATATTGACGTTGATGACCCGGCTCCACTCCTCGTAGGAAAGTTCCAACACCGGTACGATTTCGCGGATACCCGCATTGTTGACCAGGACGTCGAGCGTGCCAATCTGCTGCTTCGCGGCGGCCATTACGGAGGTGACCGCCTCCGGATCGGTCACGTCGAGCACAAAAGGAAACGCCCGGCCGCCCTCTTTCGCGACGTCCTCGACTGTGCGTTCCGCCATCGCGATATCGACGTCGCACGCGGCAATTACCGCGCCTTCCTTGGCAAATTCGAGGCTCACCGCATGGCCAATGCCACCGCCCGCGCCTGTAACAACGACGCCTTTATCCTGAAATCGCATAGCTTTTCCTCTCTCTAGCGTCGGCAAGAGTGCGTTACGGCACTCTCAGCGTCAATCGGCCAGACCCCGATGAAAGTCGAGCAACAGCTCGTTTACCGCGTCGGCGCTGTCATACATCGCCCAATGCGCCGCCCCTGGAATCACATCGATCCGCAGGCCCGGCACTCGCTCGCGGCATAGCGCGACGCGGTCCTCGATCGACGGGTAGGCGGTAACGTCGCTCGAACCCCAGATCAACTGCAACGGACAGGTGATTTTCGCCAAATCGGTTCTTTGCGTGTCGCCCCAACTGATTTTACGGCTGTCGAAGCGCGTACGACGCACGTTATCGCCGTGAAAGTCCACCGCATCATCATCGACCGTTTCCGGATCGCTGAGCATGAAGGCGAGCAGGTTCTCGCGCACGATTTCGCGGTACATCTTCTCGTCGTCACCGGCGGACTTGTAGCTTCGCGTATTCACAGACCGACCGCCTTCCGGCTTGCCGTAGCCGCTCGACCCGATCAGCGACATGCCTTTGACTCGCTCGCCGAAATAAGCGGCGACGCAGGAGCTGAGCGCGGCACCAAAGGAAAACCCGGTCAGATGGAAGGGTTCGTCACCATCCAGCATCTCGCCAACCGCGCGGCACACCAGCCCGCGATAATCCTCACCGGACATCGCTTTGTCGACATCGGGAGAGGCGCCATAGCCCGGCAAATCGACCGCGTGGATGTGGAAGTGACGGGCCAGCACATCGATATTGCGCGCCCAATGATTCCACGACCCCATGCCGCCATGCAGAAGTACATAGGTGGGCCCTTCTCCGGCCCTTTTCAACGCAACCCGCGGCCGCTTCGATTCCGACGTCAGCATACCGCCGCTGTCCTCCTGCCCGTTCATCGATAATTGCCTAGGAGCCTGTCGCTTCTTCGGCGGCCATCCATTCGGCCTCCGTCGTCGCAATCTTACGATCGAGATCCGAGAGCTGCTTGTTCAACATAGCTATTTCCACTGCCGGCCCCCTATAGAGCGCCGGATCGGCGAGTTTCGCTTCGATCACAACTTTTTCCTTACCCAACGATTCCAGCTGGCGTTCCGCGGCAGCGGCCGCCTTGCGTTGGGAGGCGCGTGCGGAGCGCGCACTGGCGCTCGCCCGCCTCGCTTGACGGCGATCTTCCTTGTCGTCATTGGCCGATCGCTCCACGCGGTCCCGGCGCCGAGTGGCGCGGCGCGCCTCCAATATGGTCTTGCGGTAGTCGGCAATATCGCCATCGAAGGGCTGGCACGTCCCGTCCCGTGCGACCCATAGCCGGTCGGCGCACAGCTCAACCAAATGAAGGTCGTGCGTCACAAGGATTACCGCGCCTTGAAACGCACTGATCGCCCCAACGAGAGCTTGCCGTGAGTCGATATCGAGATGGTTGGTCGGCTCATCGAGGAGCAGGACGTGTGGCGCATGGCGCGTGATGCAAGCGAACAGGAGCTTCGCCTTTTCGCCACCCGACAGAGAGCCAACCTTTACGTCGGCGCGGTCCTGCGTGAATCCAAAACGGCCGAGATGGGAACGGAGTTTTGTTTCCAATACATCGGGCATCCGCAACGCAAGTTCCTCGCGCGCCGATCGTGTCGGATCGAACGCATCGGCTTGTTCTTGCGCAAAATAGCCGACTCGCATCTTTGAAGAATGGCGAACCGCGCCTGTCATTGGCTTGAGCTCGCCCATCAGCAACCGCAGCAGTGTCGTCTTGCCGTTGCCGTTTTCACCGAGCAGGGCGATCCGATCATCCATATCCATGGTCAGGCCGAGACGCGAAAGCACCGGCTCGTCCTGCGCATATCCGACGCTTGCATTTTCGAGCGCTATAAGCGGCGGCGCCATTTGGTCCGGATCGGGAAAATCGAAGGCCACTTCATGATCGGGCCGCACGGGCCGCAGCTCATCCATCCGCTCCAGCGCCTTGATCCGGGACTGCGCCTGCCGCGCCTTGCTCGCCTTGTAGCGAAACCGGTCGATGAATTCCTGCATATGGCGCCGCTGTTCCAGCTGCTTGTCGAATTCCGCCGCCCGTAGCATCAAGCGCTGACGCCGTTCCGTTTCGAAATGATCGTAATCGCCGCGATAGACCGTTAGACGGCAATCGTCGAGATGGACCACGGTATCGACGATTGTGTTGAGCAAATTCCGGTCATGGCTCACCAGGACGATTGTCCCTTGATATGACGCGAGATGACTTTCCAGCCACAGCCGCGTTTCGAGATCGAGATGGTTGCTTGGTTCGTCGAGCAGCAGCAGGTCCGGCGCCGAAAACAGCGTCGCCGCCAACGCCACCCGCATCCGCCAACCGCCCGAGAATGTACTAAGCGCCCGGCTTTGAGCGTCCTCGTCGAAACCAAGACCGGCAAGGATCGCCGCCGCGCGCGCCGGCGCGGTCTCCGCTCCGATATCCGCCAACCGCGTATGGATTTCTGCAATCCGCGTGGGATCATCGGTTACTTCGGCTTCCGCGAGCAAGCTACTCCGCTCGATGTCTGCCGCGAGCACGAAATCCCGCGGCGTCTGTTCACCTTCCGGCGTTTGCTGTGCGACGGTTCCCACGCGGGTGCCACGTTGCAGATTCACTTTGCCGCCGTCGGCCTCCAGCTCGCCCATGATGAGCCGCAGCAAGGTCGACTTCCCCGTTCCGTTACGTCCAACCAGGCCGACCTTGTGCCCTCCCGAAATGCTGACAGACGCGTCGTCGAGCAGAACGCGTCCGCCAATGCGGTAAGTGAGGCTATCGATGTGCAACATGTGTGTGCTTCAATCTCAACCGAACAATCGGCGCGCGTGTCGCGTCGCGAAATTCAAGACAATCCGCTCCGCACCGTCCGGCCGCCGGGCGGCGAACCATAACAAAACGACCGTGCTGGTAAAAACCCCGGCACCGACAAAAACGTCACGAATGAGCGAGAGTGCGTGGCCGCCGAACCCCAGTTCCGGCATATAGTGGATCCCCACCCACATGACCGCGCTCGCGATCGCCGGGCGCCAGATCAGGGCCAGCAGATCGGGCAACGGGGCATATCGCATACGTGCGACGACCACTAACATCGCCATTACCATGACCACCATCAATCCTGTTCGAGTCATGGCGATCGCGATAGGTCCGGCAAGAAAACCCGCCGCCACAATCGACGGCACCATTACACCGGCAAAGACGAGGCTAGTGAATGCGAAAGCGCGCTCACCACCGCGCGCGAGAAAATAGGGCCGGAGGCCCCAAATGAACGCCTCGAACGAGGCATAGATACCGAGCCATTGGAAAAACGGAATTGCTGCCGTCCATTGGTCGCCGAGCAACACAGGTACCAAATCAGGCGCCACAACGGAAATTCCGAAGCCGGCGGGCAATGTGTAGATTGCGACGAGACCAAACACTTGCAAGAAGGCCTTACGCGACTCCGCTACGTCACGCGCGACTTTCGCATAGGTCGGTATCAAAGCTCTTCCAGTCGGTTTGATGACCTCGCGCGTCGGCATCGTGGCAATATCCGACGCCATGTAGTAATTGCCGACGGTTATGGATCCTGAAATGCGCCCCAGTATTAGCTCGTCCACACGGCGGCCGATGAACTGGCAGCCGTGATCGATCATCAACCACTGCGAGACCGACCACAATTCGCGCACTTTTGCCAAACTGAACCAGGGCCTATAGGACGACATCACGTAGCTGTAGGAGATCGTCACGCAGGACGACACCACCATGGCTATGGCCAAGGCGTGGTAATCCCGCAACCAAAAAACCAGCGTTAGGGCCAATACCATGTCCGTGAGCCGCCGGTAGAGCCAATAGCGGAACTCTTTGGCGAACTCCAAGTTCTTTCGGAAATCAACAACACCGATATTCTCTAGACTGTTCAACACGCAGCGGAACGCGATGATCTGCAGCACGAATTCAACGCGCGGGTCGCCGTAAAAATTCGCGATAAGGGGAGCGACTGAAATCAATATGATTGTCAGTAACGCGCCCATCAGAATCTTGATGGTCCAGGCGCTATTATAATCGTCGCGCCCCGCGTCCGGGTTGCGAATCAACGCAATTGCCACGTTCGTCTCGGATATTTCCGTTAGGAAACCGACAATGATCATTGCCATCGCGATGACGCCGAAGTCGTCCGGCGCCAGCAAGCGCGCGATGATAATAGTGTTTACGACACCGATCAGCCTGAGCGACCAGCGCATCGACACCATCCAAGCGGCACCTTTGACCATGTGCCCCTTGACCGATTCTATATCGGGTGCCGTATCGTCTTTGCCAGTGTCGCTCATATTGCGATTCGATCTACAATTCTGCTTTTGGCTTGGATCGGCTGAAATACTCGATAGCCGCTGCCGTGGCCCGGTTCACTTGGCCGATAAGATGGACCATCGAGGGTGAATGAAGTCTTTCGAAAAATCGCGAGGAAAATAGCGAAGAGCGGATATTTTCGCCAGCTAAAGCCTCGTAATTCTAGAATGTAGATTGATGTGGGTCAGAGCGTGCAGACGTTAATCCGCCTATGACAATCCGGCGAAAGAGGCGATCCCATGGAAAAGAAAACACAAATCAACGTTTGGTACGTCGTTGCCGCGGTTTGGGCGATCATATTTCTGCAGCAATGGTGGAGCGATCATCAGACCGTACAAACGATCCCCTATAGCGAGTTTCAAGCACTCTTGCGCGACGGCAAAATCGCAAAGATTGGGATCGCCGAGAATTACATTCGCGGAACGCTCCGCGAGACACGCCCCAACGGCCAGCAAGAGATCCACACATTGCGGGTCGAAACCGCGCTGGCGGAAGACCTGCTGAAATACGATATCGAGTACACCGGCATCATAGAGAGCAAGTTTCTTGCCAATTTGCTCTCGTGGATCGTGCCCATCGTAATATTTTTCGTGCTGTGGATGTTCGTCATCCGGCGATTTGCAAACAGCGCCGGGATGGGTGGCTTCATGTCCGTCGGAAAGAGCAAAGCCAAGATCTATATGGAAAAGGACACGCAAGTCACATTCGACGATGTGGCCGGTGTGGACGAAGCCAAGGAGGAATTGCACGAGATCGTTCAATTCCTGCAGCAACCCGACAAATACGGCCGGCTCGGCGCGCGCATCCCAAAGGGTATATTGTTGGTTGGGCCGCCCGGTACCGGAAAGACGTTGCTCGCACGCGCCGTCGCAGGCGAAGCCGGCGTGCCTTTCTTTTCGATCAGCGGGTCGGAGTTCGTTGAGATGTTTGTCGGTGTCGGCGCGGCAAGGGTGCGCGACCTGTTCGAGCAGGCCCGCAAAACCGCGCCCTGCATTGTTTTCATCGATGAGCTGGATGCGCTCGGCCGCGCGCGCGGCATCTCTCCGATGGGCGGCGGCAACGACGAGAAGGAGCAGACCCTCAATCAGTTACTGAGCGAGATGGACGGTTTCGACGCGAGCGTCGGTGTCGTCTTGCTGTCGGCAACGAACCGGCCCGAAATTCTCGACCCGGCCCTGCTTCGGGCCGGCCGCTTCGACCGACAAGTTCTGGTCGATCGCCCGGACAAGACCGGGCGTGAAGCGATCCTGAACGTCCATCTGAATAAAATCGAGCGCGACGACGCAGTATCCGTTGCGGAAATTGCGGCCCTCACACCGGGATTCTCCGGCGCCGATTTGGCCAATCTGGTGAACGAAGCGGCGATCATGGCCACGCGGCGCGGCGCGCAGTCGGTAACCAACGACGACTTTACGATGGCGATAGAGCGTATCGTCGCCGGGCTCGAAAAGAAAAACAGATTAATGAATCCGGATGAGCGAAAAATCGTCGCCTATCACGAATTGGGACACGCATTCGTCGCCAAGGCACTGCCGAATACAGATGAAGTGCACAAGGTGTCGATCATCCCACGAGGTATCGGTTCGCTCGGTTACACGATACAGCGGCCGACGGAAGACCGTTATTTGATGAACCGGGCCGAGCTCGAAAACAAAATCGCCGTGCTTCTTGGCGGCCGTGCGGCCGAAATGCTCGTATTCGACGAAATATCGACCGGGGCCGCAGATGACCTCGGCAAGGCCACCGATATTGCCCGGAGTATGGTTACCCGTTACGGCATGGACCCGGAACTCGGACATGCGACCTACGCGGAGGAAACGTCGCAATTCCTTGGCGACCTAGTGGCGTCGAGTCCGCGTAGCCGTTACAGCGAGGAAACCGCACAAACAATAGACCGGGCCGTCCGCGCATTGATCTCGAACGCCTTCACCCGCGCGACGAAAGTTCTTGAACGCCATCGCAGCGTACTGGACGACACTGCCAGCATGCTACTCGATCGCGAGACTTTGAAGGCGGAAGACTTGCCCGAACTCGGTACCGTTTCTGTTTCCGCGCAATCTGGAAAAAATAGCTAAGCACCGACGATCCCGCGAGCAATCGACAATGTCTG
>Ga0315338_1001601_pt1 | contig 27201 bp, 23 predicted proteins | sample ASW8metaG_FD_204518 | JGI IMG/M metagenome (GOLD analysis project Ga0315338, IMG submission 204518) | Ammonia-oxidizing marine archaeal communities from Monterey Bay, California, United States - ASW #8 | ecosystem: Environmental > Aquatic > Marine > Coastal | place: USA: California | collected... | reverse complement strand
TCATTGGGGTGTCTGGCGGCGCTTCTGGTTTCGGGGCAGCTTTCTTTGGCTTCGGTTTTTCGGGTTCCGGTTGCGGTGCTTCCTCTACCGCCGGCGCAGCGACGGGCTCGGGCTCCAATTCCTCAACACTGGGGGCGGCTTCTGCCGGCGGGGGATCTTCTTGTGGCGGCGCGGGCGAGGGGTCCACTTGTGGTGGCGTAGGCGCTAGTTCAGCCTGAGATGCATCGACGCCCGGCACGGGCTGCGGCGCGGGCGCCGGCGGTTCCGCTGGTGTCGGCGGCTCCGGTGGCGCCACGGGCGCTTGATCATTCTGCGCCGGTTGTGATCCACGTCGTCCAAACATTCTCAATCAACCTCGCCGGTTAGTCCTTCTTTTTGTTGAACAGGGCAAATATCTTTTTCTTGCCGCCCTCTTCTTCCACTTCTTCACGTGCACTAATAATCTTTGCAAACTCGGCAATAGCCGCCGTCGCCTTGTTCTTGGCCGAGACCTTCGACATCATTTCGCCCGTATTCAGGGCCTTGCCAAAGGTGTCAGGGTCGTAAGGAATGGATGCGGACGGCTCAAGGGCAAGGGCTTCCTTGAAGTCCTTGTTCGACAGGTCCGCCCGTTTCGCCGCGCCAACCTGATTTAAGAGCAGTCGGGTTGGTGCATCCACGCCGCGTTTCGGCCCCAAATACTCTACCATATTCTTTCCGTTTCGCAGGCTTGTAAGGTCAGGTTTGGATACAAGCACCACTTCATCGGCACTGTTCAAGGTGTCGCTGACCCACGATTCCCAGATATGAGGGAGGTCAAGAATGATGAAATCGCCCATCGGGGCGACGCTTTTCAGTAGCGCATTTACTGTCTCAGACTTAAATGTCACACCAGTTGTCAGGGATGCCGGCGAAGCGAGGATGGAAATTCTTTCCTCGAATGGCATGAAATATTGATCAAGGAGTGATCCGTCCAAGTTGCCGGCTTGACCGATGGCATCAACGATGGTTTGCCGCGGCTGCAAATTAAAATTGAGCCCTGCCGTCCCGTAACAGATATCCATGTCCAGGACGATGACTTTGGCCTCATACTGGATAGCCAATTCGTTAGCCACGTTGTGGGAAATAACGCTGCTGCCGACACCACCAGTCATACCTGTAAAGGCAATCACACGCCCGTTTTCCTCGACATCCGCGCCTTCATAGACCTTGGCGATTGATTCGCGAAGCATCTCCGCGTCAACGGGAGCGATCAGATAGTCACTTACTCCGTACTGGATCAGGGTCCTGTACAGGTCGATATCGTTTTGCACACCGATCAGGATCAGCCGGGTGTCCGGGTCGCAGACATTGGCCAGAGCTTCCAGCTGTTGGAACACTTGGTCGCCTTGACCGGCCGACTCCACGATCAAGAGTTTAGGCGTCGTTGCGTCCGCAAGGCCGGTGGTCGCCGCGTCGATGCCGCCGGGCTGCACGTCGAAGGTACAGCGGAACAACAGCCGGTCATCCTTGATCACCTCTAGGGCGTCAACGGTCTGTTGGTTGAGGGTGTACCCTCCGATGGGAATTCTTAAAATCACGATTACCCTGGCCGATTTCCGTTTCGTTTTCCTAAACTACACATTCGGGATTGTCTTTCTTAACCGAAACAAGCTCCCTTCTTATGTTCTATTCACTCGTCGATCCCACTCGGTGGCTGCGGATTACGCGTGCGCCGATATGCCCGTCGGCCCCGCTCACCGGTTGATTGGTTTTAAGATCGCTCGGGTTTGCCACCGTCAGTCCGAGATTCCGTTGATAGGAGCACCCGAAGTTGCTGTGCCGGCGATTTGACCACCTGAAGCTCGATTCCGTTGACCAATCGCCGCACTCAGGAACTTCAGCGGCGTTCGCCGTGAACGATAAAACGACGGCATTTCCCGTGATATTTGATCCCGCTGGCAGCACGGCAATCTCGCGGTTGCGGATGCCGGCCCCGGCGAGAAAACCGCGGACGGCCTCAATCCTGGCTAGGGCGGCGTCTTCACCGCCATCTAACTCGGACGCCTGTATGGCAACATATCCTTCACCGCGCATGTGGTAGGCTTGGGCGAACCGACTGAGCAAAGAACGATCGCTTGGCGATAGATCCGAAAACTCCGCCTCGACGGTTATCGATGTGGAGACGGTTTCCTTCTCGACGGCAATCGGAAAGGCGTCGCGGAAATCCGTTGGCTGGCTTGGTGACTCACAGCCAGCCAATCCGAGCGCAGCGGTCAGCGAAAGCAGGAATCCTATGGTTTTTGAGGTGCATGCTTTCATAACATTTTACTTCATTATGTAGCCAAAGGGACCCATGATGGGGTCTTGCCAAAACTGATTCTCGCCTTCGCCGTATGTCCTGTGCAGTCTTCCAAGCAAATATATATCAATATCGCTTGCCGGTTCGAACCCGTCGGTTGGCAAGGTAAGACCGGCATTGTTTCCGGTAGGGTTGGCCAGATAGGCGGTAATCGTGATGATCAACTCTGTTTCGTCGAGTTGAAACTCGGTGCTGCGAAACAGAGAGCCGAGAATGGGAATGTCCTTCAAATAGGGAAATCCGTTGATCGTGTCCGAAATATTGTCTTCCAGAAGCCCAGACAACATCAATGTGCCGCCACTGGGTAGATCAACGGTCGTCTCCGTTCGTTTGGTGGTGAAACCCGAAACAACCGAGCCAACAACCGTAACGGAGTTTGTTGCATCAATGGCGCTAATTTCCGCAGCGATCTGAAGACTGATCCGTCCCTTATCATGCACCACAGGCGTGAATTCGAGATTTATGCCGAAATCACGAAATTCAATGACAGCGTTGCCGTTCTCATCAACGCCGGCCGGTACAGGCGTCTCGCCGCCGGAGAGGAACGAAGCCGTCTGGCCCGATATCGCCGTGAGCACAGGTTCGGCGAGGGTTTTAGCGAGGCTTTGGCGCTCCAACGCCTCGAAGGAAACCGGGCCGAAGCCTGAAAGGTCGGTAATAAGTGTGCCGGTACCAAAGGAGGTGAGAGTCGGCGTGGTGCCAGTGGTTGTGATTCCTATATCGGCTTCGGCAGGAAGGCTAAGGTTTAGCGAGGTGCTGGCCGAAAGGTTCTTGCGCACTGAGCGGGATATTTCGGCGACGCGGACCTGGAGGATCACTTGTTGGCTGCCGGTCACCGTGAGCATATTGATGACGTTAACGGCTTCAGAAACAAAACGTTGCGAGATATTCACCGCATTGGCGGCTGCCGATGCAGAGTGGACGCTGCCGCCAAGAAACACGCTGTCGCCATAGACGGAAACGCCAATGTTCTCGTCCGGCATCAGCTTCGCCAGGGCAGCCTTTAATCCTTCGTCATCAATCGTCACCCGAATTTCCACTTGGTGCACGATGGCGCCGTTCGTACCCATGAAGAAAACGTTGGTCGAACCGATCTCCTTTGAGACGACGAAAACCTGACTGGGATTGGAAGGCTCCAGGTGAATATCTGCCACGGTTTCGTTGCCGATGACGATGTTGCTGACGGCGGCAGGCAGGTGAATGACATGCGCTTTGTTGATCGGAATTTCGAGAACCGAAGGCAGCCCCGAAGCGGAACCGCCCGGTTCGGAAGGTACAGTTACCGACATCGTTTTGCGCGTGGGGACTTCCTGAGCCGCGGCGGCATTCACGAGTGCCATGGCTGCAAAAAAGCATAAGGCTGCGCAGATTTTCCGAAGAGTCCTCATTTAACCGTAATCTCCTCGGTTTCGGAAACTCCGCCCCGGTAGATCTTGAGCACCTCGATTTTTTCCGCCGCTTTCTCCTCCGCCTTCACTGGTTCAGCCGGCTGAGGCGCCATGGATTGCTCCTGAGCAGCTTCATTTTCCTGCCTGAGGACTTCAATTTCCTCGGCCTGCTCTTTTAACGCCTGTGCCTGGACATCTTGCAAAGTCTTATCAAGGGTCTCAGTCTTTTTCTGAACCTCCTCGCTAACGGCGCTCAAGATTGGGCTGACGTCAACATCGGTCGTATAGGTTCGCGGCTTGGTTTCGGCGCCGTCCGGTCCAAGGCTTCTCAGGGTTAGAGAAATGTCTCCCATTGCCAGGGCCGCTGTAACAAGCTCGGCCTGTTCCGGTGTCAATTCCAGCGTTACAGTTTTCGCCAGCACCGAACTCCCCTCGGCAACATCCATCAACTGATCAACGGCAAGCACCCGTATGTTGCTCAGGATAGTTTCGGTGGTTGAGGAAACGACAATAAAGGGGCCAAGAATTTCAAGAATGGCTCGCTCGACGGGGAAAGACTCACCATCTTCGTTTGAATCTTCAGGCGTCGCCTCTGCCCCTTCAGCTTGCGCTTCCTTTCGCGCTTCTTCGGCTTTCTCCTCTCTTTCCTTTCTTTTCTTTTCCAGCTTTCGGACGAGCTTTTGTATAGCCTCATGCGTGAGGAGGACGTCGACGCGATCACCGGGGAAAATGAAACCGGCTGCCTCAGAGGTGGCTTTCACGGCCACAGCTACGGCTCGCATGCCATTTTCCAGCATTCCAGCCAGGAACCCGGCATCCTCGTTTTTAAAAACCTTGGTCGCGAGAATGGGTTCATTGATTTGAATGGGGTAGCGGATAATTCCACCGACGAATTCGTTGAGGCGCCCAGCCTCCTGATCATCTTTCTCGACCACGATATAGTGTTCGCTGAGCGTTTCCTCGGGCCAGAACTGCCACTTCATCGATTCCGCCGTTAAGGCCGCCCCAGGCCGCAGCGCCGCGGCGGCGACAAGGACGCGCATCTTGATGGGCTCGGCTTGCTGCTCAAGCTCCTCACTGGCTTCCGGAGTGGAGAACGTCTTGATCAAATAGGTGCTGACCCCGGCAACACCGAGAGATAAGACGATCAGTCCGACAATCAACACCCGCATTCGGTCACAATACCCTTAACTGCATCTGGAATATCCCGGGCAACATATTGAAAGAAACCGCTGCCAAGAGTTCATTCCAACCGTAATCACTCGTACTTTCACCACCCAAACCGGGAATCACCAATGCTCCCACTAGGCATCAGGGGTGCCCGATTTTGGGAGCATTCAATTCCTTTCACTGGGAATCCGCTACTTTGATTAGCCCTGCGCAAACAAAATCATCCGTTCAGAACCCCAGCCAAACATCCACACGAATCGCAATTTAGCATTGATTCTCAAGGTTTACTACCTTTTGGAGACCGCGCGGCGATGCAAAATTTTGTCGTGACTCGTTAACATTTGAAGCCGGTCAAATCTGAGGGTAACGTACAGACAACACAACAGAGGCTCAGTTAAATGGTTCAAGGCGAAGAACATAGGAAAGATGGGCGCCGCCGGACTCTTTTTGGCGGAACGATCTACGATGAGAGCGGCCAATCCTTCGACTGCTCGGTGAGCGATATTTCGACGAGTGGCGTCAAAGTCAAAACCAAGACGGAATTCGAGATTGGCGACGCCGTGGATCTCAGAATCAACAAATTCAACGACCTTCGTCCCTGCCACGTCATCTGGAAGCGCGAGGGCGCCATCGGGCTCCGGTTTGAAGTTCATATCGATCCTTACGACCCTGATATGGCTGATCTGTTCAAGCTCATTTAAATGCGCCACGTTCGTTGGCTAGCGGGCCTATGACGAACTACGTGCTAATCGGAATGCGCGACGACGCCGTCAGGGTGACGTCGGGAAACGGCACATATCCGATCAGTACTGAGAAATCGTAAGTGACGCTAATGGTGATGAATGTGCCGTCTGCTGTCGTGGCGGATGCCGCGCTAAAGGTCATCCCCGTACTGCTCATGCCGGTATCCGTCAAAGTGGTTTGCGCGTAGGTTTCCAGGGTGGTCGTAGACGCCGAGGTGTTAACGATAACGTAACGAGCTGTTTCATCGACAGCGAATTGCATGGTCGATTTGATCCACATGGCCCGGCTCATCTCGATGACGCCGAGAACCATGACCAGAAACAGCGGCGCGACGAAGGCGAATTCCACTGCCGTGGCGCCGGCTCGGGTTGTTGCCAAGCGTTTTAGGATTGCTGAGGTTTTCATACGCGGCTTTGTCGATTGATCCGGCATAGCGCCCCTAATCCGTTCGGACCGACGCCGACCCGGTAATGGAAATCGTCCCCGGGAACAGTTTCAGAGTAAAATCTTCGGAAATGTTGACCGTCAGTATGGTGCGGGTATCGCTGCCATCATCGCAGGTGCCGGTGCATCCGCTTAGTCCGTCCGTGGTGCCATCTTGGCACTCACAGGAGGTGGATGTGGAGACGTTGGAACTATCAACGTCGGTTTCTGCCGAACTGACCGCTGCCGAGGTGATGGCCGTGGTGTCCGAAGGATCGAGAATCGCCATTTGTGCGCCGGATCGGGCGGCGGCCACCAGCTCCATCTTGCGGAACATGGCTAACCCGTAATCGAAAATTCCCAAAATGATGACAGTGAACAACGGCAAGAGAAGGGCGAATTCCACCGCAGCTGCGCCACACCGTGAGCGTGCCGCTCTCAATAGGGTCTGAATTTCGGTCGGATTATCCGTTTGGAATTCGGGCATAATTCAATCCACGAGCGGGTCTAAATGTTTTGCCATTCTATCATGGAACTCTCCAAATTATCATTCTCAGCACCTTACGCTCACTCCACAAGCGCCCCCGCAGCGGTGATGAATATATCGTTGACGCCGGTGCCGTCGCAATCGCTGCCCAGTGTACCCGATCCCGTGAAATTTACGGTATCCGCAACAATCTGGACGCAACTGCCGGTAACAGTGGTTCCGCCCGAGAAATTGAGCCCTTTGTTGGGAAAATAAAAGGCTCCGGTTATCTCCGCAGTGGTGCCTCCCGCAAAGGTATGATCGGCCCCAGCGTCTGAACACCTTGAACTTCTGAAAAACAGAATACCGGAATAGGTTCCCGACGTTTGCGCGGTCATATCGATCGTCGATGCGCCGGTAAGCTGGAGATCGCCACAATTGTTTCCCGAACTATCGGTGAAAACGATAGTGACATTAGTCGCTGTGACGTTCGAATTGCCGGAAATCTTGAAATCCCCTTCGTCGATGATATAGAGGCCGGAGTTCATGACGAGGGTTGATCCACCGCTCACATCAATGCCGTTGCAGAATGTTTCCTCGTCAATGGTTTCCGTGCCGCCGGAGTTGTGAACGAAGTTCGTGTGATCGCCGTCGCAGGCGGTAATTTCGTCGGGCGGGTCGTCGATGTCCTCGTACGGATCAGCTATCACAGGCGTACCCGTTTTGGACGATGAGCACACGGATGTCGTTACGCCATTGTCGATGGTGCCGCCGACAGAATTGACGCAGTCGGCCGCCAGGGACGCGCCGCCGACAGTATTGATTGTGATTCCGTTTCCCGTGCCGGTTCCATCCGAATTGGATGCAACTGTACAACCGGTCATGGTGACAGCCGCGCCGCCCGCAACATTGACCGTACCCGAGCCACTTGAACTTAGGGAAAGCACACAGGCCGGGTCGGCGGAGAAATTCAGATCACCCACGGCATGGGTGCTAATACTCAAGTCGCTATCCATGAAATAACCGGCAAACAGGGCTGTCACTTGCTTGGTAACTGACACCTCGACCGCGTTGGGATAGGTTGACGTGTCGTTGTAAACGGTACTGATGGCCGGCGGTTTGTTGATTGTGATGTCGGCGTCGGCGAGGGCGGAATCGTTCCGCTGGGCTTCGCGGCGCGCGGTTGCGTCACGGACCGTCGATGACGCGCCTTCGGCAATTTCATAAGCGGCGGCGATGGCGGCGGCGTCTGCCGCGCTCTGGATATTGCGGCGGTGCTGATACCAAAGCGCAACTTCAACAGCTAAACCGATGAAGCCAACCAGGATCGGAAGCATAAGGGCGAACAAGATGATAATGACGCCGCCCCGGTCATTGGCTAAATCATGGCCGATGCGGGATAGAAAGCTTCGCCGATTGCCTGTCAATCGCTCCATCAGGAAACTCCTGTAGCGGCCCATACTCACTCGACAAGCGCCCCCGTACCTGAGGTGAAAACATCGCTGACGCCTGTTCCAGTGCAATTGCTGCCAAGTGCCGCGTCGCCGGATATATCAACCGCGTTAGCAACCAGCTGGACGCAAGAGCCGCCGACGCTGGCGCCACCGGAAAATTCGATTGAACTGGTTGGAAAATACATAGTGCCGGTAATGTCTGCGTTGGTGCCACCGGTAAATTTATGGCCCTGTGAGACGGCATCGCACCGCGAGTTTCGGTAAAATAGTAAACCTGCATAGGTCCCTGACGTTGGGGCGCTTATGATAATGTCGGCGCCGCTTGTAAATTTTAGGCTTCCGCAATTTGTCCCCGAGCTATCGGTGAAAATGACGACCACGTTGTTGGCGGTCAACTCGCCCTTAATCTCGAAATCGCCCTCATCCAATAGATATTCCCCAGCGCCCATTGTCAGGGTTGTGTTTGCACCGGTCTTGATGCCGCCGCAATAGGTGCCTTCGGTAATTGAGTCAGTCGTGCTGCCGGTAATGCTGTAGTTGGAGTCGTCGCAGGACGTGGGAATGGTTTCGACGACATCTTCATAGGGGTCTTCAATGGACGGTGCGCTTTCATTTACCGATGAGCATACCGTGGTTGTCGTCGTGCCACTGATGGAGCCGCGGGCGTTGATGCAGTCGGCTGTCAACGTCGCACCGTTCCCTGTCGTCCTAATAGCGTTTCCCGAGCCGGTACCCGACGCATCCGAGTTCGCATGCACGGTGCAGCCGCTCAGGGTGACGGTCGAGCCGTTGCCGGAAACCTTGACCGAATCCGAGTCCGTTGTACCCAGTGTGAGGACGCAGGCCGGGTCCTCGGTGAACGAAACATTGCCCACTGCATGGGTACTGATACTCAACGTACTATCGATGAAATATCCGGCGAATAATGCCGTTACGGTCTTTGTGATAGAGACCTCGACCGCGTTGGGATAAGTCGTTGAGTCGTTGTACACAGCACTGATTGTAGGCGGCACGTTAATCGTAATATCAGCGTCCGCGAGATCTGAGTCGTTCCGCTGTGCCTCACGGCGGGCGACGGCGTCGCGAGTTGTCGAAGATGCGCCGTCCGCAACTTCGTAGGCGGCGGCGATAGCGGCGGCGTCTGCCGCGCTCTGTATATTGCGCCGTTGTTGATACCAGAGCGAAACCTCGACAGCCAAACCGATAAAACCGACCATGATTGGCAGCAGCAGGGCGAACATGACAATGATGACGCCGCGCCGGTCAGGTGCGAGATCACGGACCATGTTGGAGACAAAGTCCTCCCGGCAACCCGGTGGTCTGTCTTGCTGCAAAATTTTTCGGACCTTCACCATTGGTAACGCGTTCTCCGGAATAGGGGTCGTCAGTTCCCTTCGACAACGGGGCATAATACGACAGAATAAGCATAACCAAATGCCGAATTCTGCGTCAGTGACCCCAATCACATTGATTCTAATACTGTTTTCCCATAAGTATTGAGTGTCGAAGCGATGTATTGAACATCCGAGAACGGTTTATTTGGCGAAAAACAGTCGGTTTACGTGGTGCAATTAGCTTTCAAAAGGTTCGTTTGTATTGCGGTTCTTGGCGTCGCTGTTGCCGGGTGCCAGACGAACCGCGTGGATTCAAACGAAGCTGTTAGCGATTCCCTCTATCAGGCCGCTGTTGCGGCTGAACGCAATGCAGATTACGCCGCCGCGGTGAAACACTTCGGCACGCTTAATCAGCGCCGGCCGGAAAATCTCAGTATTGTCGTGGCCTTGGCGCGAAATCTCCGATACTCGGGGGCATCGGCGGATGCCGTGCGGGTCCTGGAACTGGAGGCTGATCATTTCGGCTCTGATCCGGCTTACCTGCTGGAATTGGGCAAGGGAAAGCTGGCCGCCGGAAAGAGCCGGGGGGCGCTTAAGGCCCTCAAGACGGCGCTGGCAAAAGATCCGGAAAATTGGGAAGTCCAATCAACTGTCGGCATTGCTTACGATTTGCTTGAGGATTTCGATAACGCGCGCGCGGCGTATGAAAGTGCCCTTGAGCTTTCGGAGAACAATCCGGCTATCCTTAACAACATGGCCATTTCCGCCGCCCTGTCCGGCGATTTGGATCGGGCGATTTACATTCTTAAGAACGCGACGACAGCAGCGCGCCATAGTTCGCAAATCCGCCAGAATCTGGCATTGTTCTATGGAATCAAAGGCGATCTCGCCACGGCCGAAACATTGGCCAGAATGGATCTGGCAGAGGACGCCGTTCGAAAAAACCTGAGCATCTATTCTCGCCTTCGCAAAAACTAATTCCGGCTTGGGTTGCCCGGAACAGGACGCCAGGTGAATTTGTCGCCGCAGGTTTTGACCACAAGCCGCAACTTCCCTAGTCTTAAGATATACCGGTGTCGTGGTGATGCCGACCGTCATTCCTGTGGACATTGCGGCCATGTACATCGACAGCCCTGCATTCACTCGGAATACATTTAGGGAGCCCGTGTAAGTGGCGGACTCGAATATCAAATTGGATTCAGCGAAGTCGCTTAGCGGGATCACGTTGCTTGAGCACGTGCCTGCGAACAAGGTTGCCAGTTTGGAGAAGCGTTGCCAATGGCTCGAATTCGCCCAAGACGATGATGTCATCGATCTGAAAGATACGACCACCGATGTCTATTTCATCATTCGAGGAAAACTTCGAGTGATGAATTATGTTAAGGAGGATCAGCAGATCGCCTTGGCTGAGATTGAATCTGGTGAGACTTTCGGCGAACTATCGGCAATCGATCAGATGGTGCGGTCTGCCCGGGTCACAGCCCTTGAGCCCTGCTTGTTGGCGTCAATTTCCGGCGACGAATTCCGCGATCTCCTGCTTGAGTGCCCCGAGGCTTCCATGGCCCTGCTGAAACGGCTAACTGGATTGATCCGGACGCTCAGTACGCGGGTTATCACCATGGGCTCCATGACTTTGCATCAGCGGGTTTACTACGAGCTGTTGCGGCTGTCTGAGCCGAGCACATCGGAAGATGGTTCCTGGATCATAGCCAATGCGCCCAACCATTCGGAAATTGCGTCCTGGGTTGGCGGCGAGAAGCAGACCGTGGCCGATGCAATCGGCGGTCTGGCCCGCGAAGGGGTGATTGAACGTAAGCACAAGAATCTCATCATCTGGGATCATGCGCGACTGCAACGGCTGGTGAACCAGCAGTAATCCGCCTCGGAGAAAGCGACCGGCGCGCACGGGGGATAAGATAAGCCGATGTTCCGCGAATTTTTCGGTATCGAGGAGAACCCGTTCTCCAATACCCCCGATCCTAATTATCTATTTATGAGCCAGCGTCACAAGGAGGCCCTGGCGCACCTGATATACGGCGTTGAAGGTGATAGCGGCTTCGTCCTCCTCACCGGTGAAGTCGGAACCGGGAAAACCACCCTTTGCCGGTACCTGGCCGAGAGCCTGCCCGAAGGCGTCGAACTGGCCCTGTGCATCAACCCGCGCCTGTCGGAAGTCGAGCTTCTGGCCAGCATCTGCGACGACATGGGTGTATCCGTATCCGGGTCACGGTCCAGCGTCACTGACCTAACCGGCACCATCAACGCCCACTTGCTTGAGGTCCACGCCCGGGGGGACCGGGCGGTCCTGATCATCGACGAAGCTCAGGTTCTCGGCTTCGATCTGCTCGAACAAATCCGGCTCCTGACAAACCTGGAGACCGCCGATAGCAAGCTGTTGCAGATAATTCTTATTGGCCAGCCGGAACTTAAGGAAACATTGGACCGGCAGGATTTGCGCCAGCTGTCGCAACGGGTGACGGCACGCTATCACCTCGATCCGCTGACCCGCCAGGAAACCAAAGACTATATCTCCCACCGTCTTGATGTTGTCGATTTGTCGCCAGAGGTGTTTCAGCCCGCCGCCTTGAGGGAGATTTATGAGGCCTCAAGAGGCATTCCCCGGCTGATCAACAGCATTTGCGAGCGCTGCCTACTTGGTGCCTACGCGGCGGGAACCAAGCATGTGAATACTCGGTTGGCCCGCAAGGCGGCAACGGAGGTTCTGGGACATTCGCTTCCGAGCAGGCCTTCATTGATGGTGCCGGCGCTGGCTGCAATTTCCATTTGCCTGGTGAGTGCCGTGTTCGTGCTTGCAAGTCCCTATGGCGCTAAAAAATTCCCGCGCATATCCCGATTGCCCTTAGCCGCTGCTCTGCGCCAGGAAATCCAAAGTTGGCCCAGCCTATCGACCCTGATCTCCAGTGGTGAGAGCAACCCGGCAAGAGTGAAAGAAGTGAAGGAACCCACGCAGCAAACGCCCGATAAATTGACCGTTTTGTCACTGGTCAATTCGGATCAGATCCAGGGTGGTTTTGACGCTGGCTTAACATATCTGTTTGCCGTTTGGAAGTTAGGGGCGTACCCGAAAACTGGCCTTGACCCTTGCACGGATATGGAAGCAATCGGACTGAAGTGCCTACAGGGGACCGGGACCTGGGCAAATCTCAGAAAAATTAACCATCCGGCATTGATCCGTCTCGAAGGAGCACAGGGTCAGACGAAGTACGCCGTGGTATCGGCATTGAATGAAGACAAGGTTACTCTCGAATTGGGCGGGCGCCGGGTTGCGGCGGATACATCGGAAGTGAAGCCGTTCTGGTCTGGGTATTTCCTGGTTTTGTGGCGGGCGCCGCAGGTGTACTGGCGATCAATTGAGCCCGGAATGACAGGAGACGATGTGGTGTGGCTGCGAATTCGTTTGGCTGAGGTCGCGGGACAATCGGCTCACACCTCTGACCCAAAGGTTTATGGTGAGCAGCTTCGGATTTTGGTCGACGGGTTTAAGCGTTCTCGCAATCTTCCAATGGACGGCATTGTTGATCCACTTACCGTCATTCAACTCAACAATTCCACCGGTGGGCCCACGGCGCCCGCCCTTCGGCCTTAGATGCCATGTCTTTAATCCTTGATGCCCTGAAAAAGTCCGAGCGCCAACGCAAGGTGGAAACCGGATCATCTGTGGATGAGCTTAACGCACCCGATGATAAGGGGAGGCCGCGGCGTTGGCGGGCGTGGGCGGCATTAGCGGTATTTGCTTTGATTGCTTTCGGGGCCGCCGGTGCGATTAAGCTACAAATTCTTAATCTTGAATCCGTGGTCGCTTTGTTTGTGCCGGTGCGGCCTTCCGAGCCGGCAACTGAGAACGACTCCAATGCCGCATCTCCAGCGCCGATAATTGGGCAAACCACCCAGCCGCCGACGGAAACGAAAAACAGTGAGGCTCAAAAGCAGTCGGAGTCGCCAACCCCTATACCGGCCCCCGAATCCGCGCCACCTGAACTTCCAACCCAAGCCGACGCAGAACAAGAGCCAAAGGCGCCGGCGGAAGAAACGGTTGAAACATCAACGTCTCCAATTCGCCTGGAACCTTCGGGCATCACAGACGCCAGCACCGGGTCGGTGTCGACAGGCGCGGAGAGCGAGACCGCCACCACCACCGCCCAACTGGAGGCAGATGGCGAACCTGAGGTCGCCGCCAAGCCTGCGAACCCCGAACCTGAGCCGGCACCGCTACCTAAACCTATGCCGAAGCCCGTTGCGGCGGCGGCGGTATTGCCAAGCCTGCCGAAGCCGCCGCTGAAACCGGGTACAATCCCTCAGTCCAAAATGCCAAGCGGTTTTACCGCCGAACAGCACAACAAGCGGGCCCAGGAATTTGAGCAGAGCGGGTCGTTTGGTATGGCCATCGAAGAATACAGCCGGGCAATTCAGTTGCGCCCGCAATTCACTGAAGCCTATTACGGTAGAGGCTGGGCGTACGAAACCACCGGTGCCCATGAACAGGCAATCATGGATTTCAACCGGGTGATCCAACATTTGCCGGACTTCGCCGGCGCGTACTATGGCCGCGGTTGGGTCTACGAGAGAACCGGCCGGATTGATCAAGCCATCAAGGAATATGGTAAGACTGTTCGTTTGGAGCCCGATAATACGGACGCCTACTTGAGCCGGGGAATTCTCCAGTTTTACAGCAATCGACCCCTAATGGCGGAGAGGGATTTTGATATTGTCTACGAAAGGGGCTCCGGGAGTATTGGGGACTATGCGCTGCTTTGGACATACTTGAGCCGCATGCGGTCCGGCAACAGTGAACTCGATACGCGTGCGATGATTGTCGGGCGAAAGATTAAATCCAAGTGGCCGGGAGTCATTCTCTCAGTTTATTTGGGCACGGCGGATCTTGCACAAGTGATCGCGGCGACGAAGTCCACGAACCAGTTAAGCCAGCGGCAGCGCGAATGTGTCGCCTATTTCTTTTTGGGTGAGTTGCAGCTGATCAAGGATGATCGGAAAGGCGCCGCCGAGTATTTTCGCAAGGCAGTGGCGACAGGCGTCGCCACTTACCGGCAGTACTGGGCTGCCGAGATTGAGCTTCAGCGGTTGGGAGCGACCGAGCCATGATTGAGGTGAACGGCATTCGCAAGTCATTCGGCGACTTGGTGGCCCTTGATGGGATCGATTTTTCAGCACCTGACGGCGAGGTTACCGGCTTGATTGGACCGAACGGCGCCGGCAAAACAACGGCGTTGAGAATTTTGTATACGATCATGCGTCCGGACGCGGGGCAAGCCACCATCGACGGCTTTGACACCGTTGAGAGCCGCCAGAAGGTCCAGGAACGGATTGGCGTGGTTCCCGACAGCCGCGGCCTGTATCCGAGACTGACGGCCCGCGAGCACGTACGGTACTATGGCCGGTTGCATGGCATGAACGGGCAGGGATTGGAAAGTCGCATCGACGATTTGGTGGACGTCCTGGAAATGTCTGAATTCATCGACCGCCGGGCCAGGGGATTTTCCAAAGGGCAAATGCGCAAGGTCGCCATGGCCCGGGCGCTCGTCCATGAGCCGCAAAACTATATGCTGGACGAGCCGACGAATGGTCTTGATGTGACGGCGTCCCGCGCCGCGCACAGATTGATCAGAGGCCTCCGCGACCAAGGTCGCTGCATTCTGTTTTGCAGTCACATCATGCAAGAGGTGGCTGCCATATCGGATCGGATTGTAGTCATTTCCAGCGGCCGCGTTGTTGCTCATGGGACGCCTGACGAATTGCGCCGGCAGACCGGCACTGATGAGCTGGAAGACGTTTTCGTTAGGCTTACCGGCGGAAAAAGGATTGAGCCGCATGTGGAGTAGCGTCTTTATCGTATTCGCCAAGGAGGTTCGCGACAACGCGCGTGACCGCCGCTCCCTGTTGGTTGCGCTGGTCTATCCGTTGTTGGGACCAATTCTGTTGGGCCTGCTGCTGTCCGCGGCGGTCGGAATGGCGACGGCGCAACCGGGCCAAAAACTGGTGTTGGCGGTGGGCGGCATGGAAAATTCGCCGGAAATGGCTGAATTTCTTGATCGCAACGACGTAGTTGTCGTTCCGGCACCGGTCGATCCACGGGCCGCCGTACGCGCCAGTACGGTTGAGACAGTCCTGATTATCCCGCCGGGATTTAGTGAGCGATTTCACAGTGGGCAGACGGCGTTGGTGACGGTAATTTTCAATTCGTCGCGCCTTCCGGGCCTGATCGCCGTCAATCAGGCCAAGCAATTGATCGGCGACTTCAATCGAGAAGTCCTGGAGCGCCGCATGTCTGAGCGTGGGATCGACCGCAGCCTGCTTCAGCCGCTTTCCATCAAAAACGTCAATGTGGCGTCCGGCAAGCAACTGGCGGGCTTGTTGTTACTCATGGTGCCGCCGCTGTTTATTTTCAATCTGTTCATGGGCGGCGTTTATCTGGCCATGGATACGACATCCGGCGAACGTGAGCGGGGATCGCTTGAGCCGCTGCTCATCAATCCTGTCGCCCGCTGGGGCGTAATGTTGGGCAAGTATCTTGCGGCGCTGTTCTATACGGCCGTGGCCGTGGCGGCGCAGTTGATTGCGTTTCGGATTATTTTCGGTGCGGTTAGTCCACCTGATCTCGGGGTCTTGAGTGCTTTCAACATCGGCATGATCATCGGTGTCTTCCTGACGATGCTGCCATTGATGATGGTCGCTGTCGGAGTGCAGGTCATTATCGCCACCATTACCCGTAGCTATAAAGAGGCGCAGACTTACCTCGGTCTTCTGCCATTGATCCCGGCCATACCGGGAATGGTGCTGGTATTTGCACCGGTTCAGGCGCAGGGCTGGATGATGTCGGTCCCCATCTTCTCGCAAACCCTGATCCTGGGCCAGTTGGTGCGCGGAGCGCCCGTGGCGTTCCTTGATGTGGCGGTGTCCATGTCCTCATCGGTTATGGTCTCGGCGCTTCTGGTCATTGTGGCGGCACGGCTATACGAGCGCGAAAATCTAATTTTTGGAAATTAGTTGATCATTGTGAAGGTTGCGTGGCGCGCAACGGAATGCGACCATCCGGAGGAACGGGCCGCCATCGGGAGAGGGGCGTCATGAGTGACGGCGAGTTTGCATCTATCAGTGTGATGGCTGTTGAGGACGAAGAGTTTTCTCAGCGCATAACATCCAAAATACTTTATTCCATTGGCGTCAACGACGTGCTCACAGCCAACAACGGTGTTGAGGCCATTGCCCTTCTGGAAACCACGAAATCACGGATTGATCTCGTTATTTGCGATATCGAGATGCCTGAGATGGACGGCTATGAGTTTGTTAGGCGAATTCGCTACGGAACTGTCCCCGGCTACAAGGAAGTTCCGATAGTCATGCTTACGGGGAAGGATACGGAGAAGAATGTGCGCAGCGCACGCATTCATAAAATCAACGGTTTTATCGTCAAGCCACCCCAAGTGGATACCGTCAGGCGGCACCTCCGGGACGCGCTCGGTAAGTAAGCGGGCGCGTCTCGCTCAACCCTTTTTCTGAAAGATACGGTCCCAGCCCTTGCGGTAGTGGCTGGTTACGTCTTTTTGCCGTTCAGGGTCAACGGACGTATTCTCTTTGGGTTCCGATTTCTTTTCCGACTTTTCTTCGGCCATGGGCTTTTCCTCGGTCTCACGCGAACAGAAGGCTCCCATTCGCGCCTTAAGGGACTTCCTGCCTTCAACAAGTAATTTTAAGCAGCCGTATTCACCACGCCGGAGGGTTAGCGGTCAAGTCCGCCGTTCCATCGGCTTGAGTGATGTAAGTCACTGCGGGGCCGGCGCAACCCCTGTATGTTACGGGCGCGACAGAATTGTTGCTGATGATCCAAAGAATTGGAGGCACATTATGTATGACAGTCAACGAGGACGGAATCCCGCCGTCTTTTCCAAACCCTACGACACGGACCACAGGTGCATACGCCGCCGCAAAAGCCGCAGTCCCTGGTTTGTTACGGAGCGTCGTAACAACGGCGAACGTCGCCTGGACGCCGACTGGCGGTTCGCAGTCATTCGCCGCTGCCGCAAGGAATAGCTGTTTTTCCTGGTGCAAATTGGCGACTAAGTCCCATGGCGGCATGGGTGCGAGATATTAGGAAGCACTTTTGCCGTGGCAACTCTTATACCTTTTGCCTGAGCCGCAGGGACAGAGGGTATTTTGGGCAACTTTCCCCCAGGTATACGAAACCTCGGGAATGAGAGTATTCGACCCGGAGTCACCGTCAACCGGTGATTCAGGAACAGTGGTTGGGTCGTTTAGGGTGTCGATGGCGATATCGTAAATGCGATCAACGGCGGCGTGGAGTTCCTCGCGAACACATGCCGCTGCTTCCTCGAACCGTTTCGAATCGGCAAGCCGGTTCATAAAGAACTCCGCCGTACTTACAATCTTGAGAAGTGTGCCCCGGAGGAACAGCACGGCGGTGTATCGAAGCCGCTCAACTTCGATGGGGGCAATATAGTCGCTCAAGTGCATCATTCTGGCCAAGGTGCCGAGCGCAACCTTCCCTTCACCGGAATTGAGGCCATCGATCGCCTCGTGGATGTCGCGGACCAGTTCCTTGAACGCATGCTCTAACGCATCCCGGTCCCACATACTGTCAAACTTATCCTTCTGGTAGGTCGGAAAGCTATCGATGAGCATTCTGACATGCGCGGTCTTCCCTCCCTCAATTTCAGGCAGGTTGATCGTGTCTGCGAGTTGCGGCTGTACACCATCAATCAATGCACCGTCACTGCAATTGAAATAGCGGTTCCCGGCGCCAAAGTGCTCGATGGCGAATGAGATCTGCCGGCGCGTCCAATCCAAATGCGTGCTGGCAAAGATGGTGCCGCCGAAATTTCCATCCACGGGAACCGTGTAGACGAGGTCGGCGGGGTCAATGATCGGATTATCGGTGTAATAATAACTATCCTTGGAATGGTGCTGTCCGTTGACTTCCTTAACGCCGAGGTCGGTCCCGAACAAGTATATGGTCCGCACTCCCAAATCTTGTGCAAAGGAGAACGCGGCGTTGGTGACATTTGGGAAGGCCGCCCGAAAAGCACAGCGTTCGGAATCGCAGAACAATGGGTATGGACTGAGGCCGGGCCGGAAATAATGAATGGTCTGCGCGAAGAATTTTGATACGCCATGTTCGACAGTCGCCGCGGCGAGGAAATTAATTGCTGAAAGGTCGTGATTTTCGGCAACGTTGGATAGCACCGGGTCTATGGCGATATTTTCCAACTCAATGTGGAAATCTGGCAAAATTCCGTTGGCGAGCAGCGGGGCGAGGCCGGTTCCACAAGAAATAATGATCGCATTTTCAGCTTGTGTTTTGATATGCGGAAGGCAGGCGTCAATGGACGGGCCGCTGGCGACGATGAAGACCGGAACATCAACGATCCGGTCATCGGCGCGGTAGAAAACCTTCGTATCGCCGGGCCGAAGATTCAAATAAGCGTTCTTGAGCATCAGGGTCTCGTCGTTGACGAAACCCAGGCCTTCCACAACAGCTTCGCAATCCTTCCCGGCAAACTGGGTTACCGCGTCCGTATGGAACGAGCTAGTCCGGTCACAATAGACGGTGGCGCCGTCGAGCGAACTGGGATTGGTGATGCGCATGGCCAGCGCGACCTTCCGCGACAATTCCGCCGGCGTCTCGCCAAAGGCGAACATGATGCTGCCGCCGCGGGCCTTCAACTGGGCGATCAAGCCATGCCAGTCGAAGGTTTCCAGGGAATGGTAAATGAACTCCAGCCCGGGTTCGGCAACGATGATCGTCTGGCATTTAGTTGTCTCGACGAGTTCATCAATCTGACCGCCGAGACCGATACCAAAAATTGTCAAAAAATAAGAGTCGTCACACACCGAGTTTTCAACGAAGCCGATACCCTGCGATTTGGCGGCGGTCTGAAATTTTCCCAAAAACCGATTCACATGTTCATCGTCATATTCGCCGGCATCCAGGCGGTGTTGCTGAAAGCGGCGAAGGCTGCTCCGGAAAATTTCCATCTGCCCGGCGAGGTGTTCGTGATAGCGGCCACCGTAAACAAGCTTGTCGCCGGTCAGGATATCGGGCTGGCCGCCGTCATCGAAGACAAGGGGCGAGGTCGGTTCATAGGCCCGGAGCGAACCACCAATTTCAGGCACCATGCCGACGATGGCATCCAGGTTTCGCGCCTTCAGCGATTGTCTGTCATTCATGCCTTTGCCTACGGATCGATCCAATTCGATTCATTCCACTCGATCCTCTCGCGCTACAATAATTGGGCCTAAATCAAAACTCCATGGCGCAGGAGGGTCACGGAGGCGGGCATCTAGCTGCATCCTTGCGGACCAATCTCAAAATACAATTTTAGTATGAATTTGTAATTTGTTCTCTATGTTTAATTGCGGGCGTGCTGTTTGACTGTTAGATTTCGGTCGGAGAATCATCCGTCGCCATTGGATAAGACATTATGCTGAAGAAGAGTGAATCTCCTTGGAACAGTTTGGAGACCGTCAAGCTGATTGTCAGCGGGACGGTTCCCTTGCTCCTTGTCGTCATCGGTTTCTTGATCTGGGGACTAAAGAATGACATCGCGCAGATTCAGGCGGAACAGAATCGAATACGAGAGATGCGGATCGACTTGTACTCGAAAGCGGGGCCAAATCTCAACGATGTGTTCGCCTACCATTTCTATGTCGGAAAATGGAAGGAGTTCACACCTCGGGACATTGTTGCCAAGAAGAGAGAATTGGACAGCATGATGTACACGAACGAACCTCTCTTTACGGACCAATTTTTCAACCGCTACAGGAGGTTCATGAACGAGACCTTTGCCACTGGGCGAGGATGGTACTTCGACGCCGCCCTACGGACATCGAGTCAATGCAGGAAGCGGCCGCAATCAATTTCCAAGGAGGACTGGACTGCTAGCTTTACAGACGAGGACAATCGAAAAGAGGTTTGTATCGCCTACACACGATTGCTCGCTAATCTCTCACAGGAATTGCTATTTGTTACCCTAAAAAACAATGAGCTATCGGATTCGGAGATCGTCAGCAAAAAGAGTGTATGTCCACCTTTCTACTCGTTGAAGAATTGTGACCCTCAATAGCGTACGCACTATTCTCCTCGTCCAAGTCGATATGGCGGCCACTTTCGGAGTTTTTCGAGGCTCGTACGCGCGCGTCTCGATGCAGAGACAGCTTTGTTAGGTTTTTTCCAGTGTCGGCAATTCGCGTTTGAAGGGGACATCGTCGGACGGCGGGGCTTCCATCTCGCGGGCATAACGGTGTCCGGCATAAACCGCGCCGGCGATGATCGTCGGCGCCAGGCAATCGCCGATGCGAGTTACCGACTTGATGCCGGCTTTCTCAATGCCGTCCGGGTCGGCCATTAGGTCGTGATAGAGGGCATCGTTCGGAATCCTTGCAGTGACCAGAACCGCTGCCCCGCATTCCAATGTTCGCCGCTCGCCGTTTCGAACATGTTCAATCTCGACCTCGCCGTCGCCGATCCCCACCAGGCCATGTTTCTCGACGATCTCGACACCGATGTCGTAGAGTCGGTCCTCGATCCATTTCTGCTCCAGAGTCGCTTCCGACCATGCGGAAACGTTGGCGGCCGGCGTCACCAGGGTCACTTCTAGGCCGTCGAGGCGCAGCTTTTCGGCAATCACGCCACCAAGATAGTAGCGGTCATCGTCGTAAACGATGACCGGGCCAGCAGGGGATTTGCCGGCGTAGATGTCGTTCGGGGTGAAGACTGCAGTACTTTCGGAGACGGCAAGCGGTTCGTTGCGCCACTGTCCGACGCCGTCGCGTCGCCAACTCGAACCCGTCGCCAGGACGACCCGGGCAAAACCGAATTCTCGCACATGCTCGGCGCTCAATCGGCTGTCCAGGTAGACTTCGACGTTGGGCATCCGACTGATCTGTTCGACCCTGTAGTCGCGGACCCGTCCCCATTCCGCCAATCCCGGTAAGCGACTTTCGTCGGCGACCCGGCCACCAAGTTCCTGGCGGGTCTCGGCCAGGGTCACTTGGTAGCCGCGCTGGCCTAGGGCCCGGGTGCATTCCAGCCCCGCCGGCCCGGCGCCGACGACCAGCACCGTGTCGTCGGATTCCTTTTCGGGAATTTGCTCCGGATGCCAACCCTTGCGCCATTCCTCTCCCACCGTCGGGTTCTGTGTGCAGCGCATGGGGACAATCATGGAGTCGGCCGAGACGCAGATGTTACAGCCGATGCATTCGCGAATGTCTTCGATCCGCCCTTCCTCGATTTTCTGGGGCAGGAAGGGGTCGGCAATGGAGGGTCTGGCAGCGCCGATCAGGTCGAGGATACCACGCTTGATCTGGGACACCATGGTGTCGGGCGAGGTGAACCGCCCGACCCCGACCACGGGTTTGCCGGTAACCGCCTTGACGAACGAGACGAGGTCTTCCTGCGAACCCTCGGGACCGAACCGCGACGGCATCGAATCGCGCCGCCACTCCTTCATGTTGACGTCCCACAGGTCGGGAATGTCGGCCAGCATTTCGATGACGTCACGGGCTTCCTCTGGATCGTAAGCACCGTCGCGCCCTATCGGATCGTCAACCGTATGGCGAATGGCCACTGCGCAGGTGTCGCCGACCGCTTCCTTGGTGTCCTCCAACACCTCACGCAGCAGGCGGGCGCGGTTCTCCAGGGAGCCGCCGTACTCGTCAGTACGTTTGTTGAGTTGCCGTGAAAGGAAAAATCCGGGCATCGAAGCCGCTGACCGGCTGTAGGTGTAGATGATGTCGAACCCCGCCCGCTTGGCGCGCAGCGCCGCGTCGCGGTGCCAACGGCGATAGTCGCGAATGTCGGCCTTGTCCATGGCCCGGGCCTGAACCGGGTAACCAACACTGATCGGCAGAGCCGACACCGACATCGGCACTTCGCGGCTGTAGAGGCAGGGGTCCCGGTGGCCGGTGTGGGACAACTGGATGCCGGTCAGCGCGCCGTGGAGGTGAACCAGCTCGTTCATTCGGTCGTAGACAGGGATGTCATCGTCGTTCCATAGCCGTCCCTCGATATACGGTGAGATGTCGCTGGTCGGGTGAATTTCTGTTTCCTCGGTGCAGACGACAGCCCAACCGCCTTCCGCCTTCATTCCACGCATCGTAGCCATGGAACTGGGGAAACTGCTGCCCATGCCGTTGCAGTGGGGAACCTGGAAGAAACGGTTTCGAGCGGTCAGCGGGCCGATCTCGATCGGCTCGAACAGAATGTCGTAACGGGGATCGCGTGTCATCGCCGTGTCCTTGCTTGATAGATGGGTTCAGACGTTATCACTAGTGGCCGTTTCGCATAAGGGTACCAATTGGGACATGTCAGCCACGTGCCTCGCGCCGCGATCTTCTACCGTACGATTGCGTATGCCGGCTGGCGTGGATCTGCCCCGGCGCGCAGGAACCCCGGCGCCGGCTCAGCGACAATCATCTCGACCGCGGCGGAATTCCGGGTGTAGTCAGGGTATATGTCCAGGCGGTGGCCGCGGCGCTCCAGATCCTGACGCACCGTTTCGTCAATGCGGCCCTCCAGGCTTACCACTGCCGGGTAATGTCCGAACGGGGAGAAGGAAGACGGGAAACTGTGCGAGGTTATGCGCGGCGCGTCGATGGCTTCCTGAACATCCATGTCAAAATGGAAAACATTGAGAAAAACCTGAAGCATGGACTGCACCTGCGCATCACCGCCGGGGGCGCCGAACGGGACGACGGTGCCGTCATCCCGCCTAGCAATTGCCGGGTTGGGGGTGAGACGGGGTCGTCGACCCGGACCTATGCCGCTGGGGTGGTTTGGGTCGGTCCGTGATTGTGTGCCGCGCGGCGACGGAATAATACCGAGCCCGGGAACGACGGGGGAGCGCCAACTCCCATCCGAAGGCGTAGCCGAAAACGAATTGCCCCATTTATCGACGGCGCAAAGATAGGATGTGTCGGGATCGCGCACCGGCAGCCCTTCGGCGGCTGGGAATTGGAAAGGTGTTTCAATACCCATGGGTGTCGGCAAGTCCGGCATCGCCTGTTTCGGGTCAATTCTCTTGAGCCATTCATTGATATTGTCGTCGCCGTGTAACCGCTCCAGCGGGACGTCAACAAAATCCGGATCACCGTAGTAATACTCACGGTCGGCAAAGACGCATTTGATGACTTCAATCAGAAGGTGGAGATAGTCCGCGCTGTTTTGGTTCATCCCGTCCAGGCCGGCCTTTTCAATCATCAGCAATGATTGAATCAGGGTTGGCCCCTGACACCATGGCCCGCAGGTAAAAATCTCGAAATCGCGCCAACGCCCCTGTACGGCCGGTCCAATTTGACTGTGGAAATTGGCGAGATCATCACGTGAGAGGTAACCGCCTTCGCTCTCCATGTGCGCAAGAATCTTCTCGGCAATATCGCCGACATAAAAAGCCGCCCGGGCCGCTTCCAGTCCTGCGTCACGCCCGAGATGAGCCGCCACCTTTTCCTCATCAACCATGTATTGGATCGTTGCCGCCAGATCGGTTTGTACGAAACGCTCACCAAGGCGCGGCGGCTCGTCGTTGGGAAGAAAGATTGCCGAGCTGGACGGCCAGTGGCGGAAATGCTCGGCATTATGTTCAAACGCCGAGGCAAGAAACTGAAATACCGAAAAGCCATCGCGGGCGAACTCGATCGCCGCCGCCGCGACATCGCCGAATGTCATCGTTCCGTATTCTCGGAGCGCCGTGATCCAGGCATCCGGCGCTGCCGGCACAACAGTCCGCAGCACGCCGTAGGGCAGCTCGCCGCCATGCTCACGCATGAAGATGTCAGCCGGTATGGACATCGGCCAATGCCCCAGGCCGGCGATCGTAACGACCTCGCCCTCCGCCGTCCGAATTATAATGGGCGCGACGCCGGCAAAATTGACTTCGTCAGGATGCAGGACGGCGAGCGCCATGCCTGCACAGCAACCGGCATCAACGGCGTTTCCACCCGCGTCCAGGATCGCATTTCCGGCTTCAGCAGCTAAATAATGACCGGCGGAGACGGCATGACGGTTACCGTAAAGCGTTGGCCGCATGTAAATTCCTCCGTGACTGAGAAGTGAAGCGCATGCTGAGAACTCAATCGTGATTTAGAGTGAGTAACATTGGAGACTGTGACCCGTCCCCACCGGCTGTCTTTTCGCTTAACGCGCGATAGCTCGTGTCGAACTCCTCTCCAGTCACGAGATCGATCAGCTTTCCGTGCTGGTTTAGCACCTTATCGGATAGATGATCGTCTGGCTCAGTTGAAGATGTCTCGGTGCCTGCAACAATCAACAGCACTTGCCCGGTGTCACTTTCGGTCGAGATAATTCTGTGCTGTTTCGTTTCATAGACCGATGGGTCCGTAAGTTGCCGAGGCAGCAAGTAGTCCAACGAAGATAAAATTCGACTACCGTCCTTTGGATTGTAGAGCCTGTCCACCAAACCGCGGCAATTGAAGTAACCGCGGTCCAGTTCAACAAAGTTGTCGATTACAATTGACGTATCCGGATTCGCCCGCGCCAACAGGACAGCTTCCGCCACACGGGCTAGTTCGTGCTGCCGTGATGCCTCATCGGTTGGGGCACTGGTCCGGTCCATCCCCACGCACGGGACATGCAACAGAGGTTTGTAGTCTGTGCCGGAAAGGCAACGCTGCACCGCCGCGTACCCGTCGCATGGTGGCATATCCTGCCTAATCCCGAATACGAACCCGTCGACGGCTTCCGCCAATTCGGGTTGGCCAAGCACCCAGTCCAACTCGTCTATCAGGTCCACATGCATGCCGTGACTCGTCGTCCAACCTTCCACTTCGGGACGAACGGCATGCAGGTATACTTCGAATGCTGACCTCTGGCGCAGCTCTTTCAACGGAGCGGCCATATCCTGCCACTGACTAAACAGGGCGACCACCTCAATCGCCTTGATGCCAGCCGCATGGTCCGCGAGTGCAGCGCAGCGTTCTTCATCCGGCAAGCCAAACATGACGACAGTGAATCCGTGCCCAAGGGCCATTAGTTCTTTCACCCGTATTGATACCCTTGCGTCCAGAATATCCGAGATGGGAATCCGGAGATCAGTAACACCCATCTCCCACAGAGCGGAAAGCGGATAGTCATTACGCACGTGCTTGCGTTCAAAAATCTCCACTCCCCACGGTGTGGCAATATCCCCTTCATCACACCAGGGCATGCGTAAGTCCATGGTGACTGATGACCCGGTGCTATTCCACGAATGGGCGCGATAAGGGTGTTCATTGTTGGTACGGATCAGGTATGGCACATGCCTGTCCGCATACACATCAACCCAGAAAAACCCGGTCTTGGCCGGATCAAAACGACACATTTCGCGCGTCGGCCGGGCGCGGAAAAACTCCATGTAATCGTGACGAATGATACTGGTCGACGGAAGCACGAACTGGTGCATACTGTTCAGCTGGTTGTAAAAGAAATTATGAACGTGCCCTGCGTAGTATCCTTCAACCCGGTAGAGCTTCAGCAATTCAATAAGGCGGGATCGCGCCGGCTCGTCGATATTATCGTAGTGATTGGGCTCGTTTCTAGATGATAGAAACAGTGGATAGTGGGCAAATACGAACACCCGCTTTTCGGCATTGTCGGACAAAGTCTGCGCTAGCCATTCCCACTGTTCCTGCTCTTCCTCAAGTCCCGAATTCAGGAGCATGGTATTGATAACGAGAAAGAGACAGTCATCGTGTTTAAAGCTGTAGCGTTGCCGGCCGAAGTGCTGCTCATATTGACCAACAGCGCGTTTCGTGATGGAAATTTTTTCGTCAATGCCCGGAAGGGCGGGATGGATTTTCTCGCCGATGTCGTGATTGCCCGGTACCAAGTAGTAGGGCATGGAAAAAACTCCAGACGCTTTGTGAAAAGCCTGTGCCGCATCACCATAATCCGGTGATACCGGCGTCGGGTGCGTAATGTCGCCCAGATGAACAACAAACTCCGGGTTCATGGCATTCACGCGAGCGGCTAAATCGCGGTACATACCCGCAACTTTTTTGCCGGTCTTATGGCTTCCGTCTATGGCCAAGCCTTCTTCATCGGTGATGTGCGTGTCTGCGATGATCGCAAAACTGAAGAGCGGGCTATCGTTATCACTCGCCATTTAAAATCCCTAACACCCTTCGGATACATTTCTGGTTCTACGATGCCAACAACAGGCCGCTCTCTATGGGCCATACGATCCATACTTCCTCCGCGCCATCTGCCGTTACACGGTTAACTTTGCGTTGTTCGTTCAGGTTCGCCACAGTCAGCCGTTTCGACAGTCCCTGGACGTCGAGGAAGTAGTAACTGACACCGCCAGCATAGGATTCAGTCGTCAGCTTCCCCCGCAGACCGTTATATCCATCGCCAGGGGCATCATCGGAAATTCTTAGTTTTTCCGGCCTGACGGCAAGTGCCACCTCTTGGCCTGAACTGACCGGGGATTGGCCAACTGGCACGTTTAGTCGACCGGCTTCGCCCAAGTTAATCGACACGGTTTCTCCGGCGTTTTCAACCGTTCCCGATAGAAGATTGATGTTCCCGATAAACTCAGCGACCTCGATACTGGCGGGGTTCTCATACAGGGCGCTCGGCGTATCGATCTGAACGAGCCTCCCCTCACCCATAACGGCGATGCGGTCGGCCATGGTTAGGGCTTCTTCCTGATCGTGCGTCACGAACACGAACGTGATGCCCACCTTTCTTTGCAGTTGACGAAGCTCGACCTGCATTTCCTCGCGTAGTTTTTTGTCCAGAGCGCCGAGCGGCTCATCAAGTAGCAGCACTTTCGGCTGACATATCAGCGCACGCGCCAAGGCTACTCTCTGACGCTCTCCACCCGACAGTTGATTCGCGGCGCGATGCCCATAG
>Ga0315338_1001599_pt1 | contig 27231 bp, 23 predicted proteins | sample ASW8metaG_FD_204518 | JGI IMG/M metagenome (GOLD analysis project Ga0315338, IMG submission 204518) | Ammonia-oxidizing marine archaeal communities from Monterey Bay, California, United States - ASW #8 | ecosystem: Environmental > Aquatic > Marine > Coastal | place: USA: California | collected... | reverse complement strand
CGGCGCCAGGGCTGTGCGAGGCGGCGGGGACGTGCGAGTTCTTCTTCGGCTCGATGCTGCCCCTCTCCGCGGGCGGCGTGTCCACGTGCGTGGTCAACGAGATCGCGGCGACCCTGGTCGGGACGGCGGATCTCGAGACGGGAGCGACGGCCACGTCGCTGGGGCTGACATCAACGGTCTTCACGTCGCCCGATGTCGGGAAGCCGTGCAACAACTGCCTGGGCGACCTGGCGGCGAACGATGGCACGGCCGACGGCACGTGCGACACGGGGCCGCGGATCGGGCTGTCGTGTGATGTGAACGGACGCCACCCGATCCCGGGCTTCAACGGCGTGACGTCGGGGGATGCGAACGAGTACTGCACGGCGGCGAGTACGCCGTTGCCGTGCTGCACGGGCCTGGGCACCGGGACGTGCGTGAACGGGACGAGTCTGGCGTGCGCGTACGACCCGTCGACGGCGATCGCGAGTCTGCCGATCGATCTGACGAACTCGACGGGGACGGAGAGCCTGGTGCTGACGGCTGACAGTCCGGCATGTCGGGCGGCTGGATTCTCGTCGAGCAAATGCCAGTGCGACACGTGCAACAACCCGTCGAATACGACGTGCCACGAGAATGCGGACTGTCCGCTCTCGGGCGTGTGTCGCGGTGGGACGAATGCGCTGGAGTACTGCACGATGTTGGCCGACTGCCCGGATACGGGTGGCGGGACGTCGTGTGCCGGGCAGGACTGTACGACGGCTGCGGACTGCCCGAGTGGGGCCAGTTGCACGGGCAGCATCTGCACGTCGCTGGCCGGTCAGTGCGGTACGGGCCGGTGTTTCGCCGGCGCGAACGCGGGCGCCCCGTGTACGGTGGGAGCGAGTTGCGACTCCGGGTCGTGCACGATCCCGGGTGAGCCGACGAAGTTCAACGCGTGCACCACACCGACGGCGTGCACGGATACGTTCACACCGGAGCCGAACCGTGGTGTCTGCTCGACCGGGCCGTTCGACAGCAAGTGTGGCCCGACGGAGACGTTCCGGCTGTGTACGGTCTCGTCGGATTGCCCGTTCCCGGGAGACACGTGCGGGCCCGGTTTCCGCTCATGCTTCCTCGATGCCGGTCTCGTGACGGGCGAGATCGTCGCGATCGGTACCCCCGACGCGCCGGTCAACGATGTGGCGACCCCGATCCTGGCGTCGACGTTCTGCGTCGCGCCGACGACGGCGGGTGCGGTGAACGGTGCGGCCGGCCTCCCCGGACCGGGCCGCGTCACGCTCTTCGGTGTGGCCGAGGGGCTGCCCTAGACCACGTAACGAGGGGCTGCCCTAGACCACGTAACCATGTAGCGAGCGTCCCCGATCGGAGCCTGGCTCCGGTCGGCGGAATGTCGAGGCCCGGCGGCCCTTGCGAGGGGCGCCGGGCCTCGCTCGTTTCGCTTGGCAGGCAAATGGGGCACCGCGTCACGCGCATCTACCGGGATGGGGTGGAACTACGTGAAGCATCGTAGATCGCAGTTTTCCTTGACACGCGATCACCAACGGGGGGATACCATTCTTTGATCGGATTGCAGGATCTCAGAGTTTCCATAGTGCCGAACACAACTCGCAACTCATCGCTGAACCACGTCGCTCGACCACCGCGGAGGGTAGTCATGTCATCTATCGTGATCAGACGCGCGATCTCGCGCATTGCCTTGGGAATGGCCGTATTCGGGCTGCTTGCCACGGGTACTCCTGCGCTTGCCGACTTTCAGGCTGCGCCAGAGGCCAAAGACATCATCAAGTGTCGACGAGCTATCAACAAGGACGTCGGGAAGTACATCAAGACCGTCCAGAAGAACGTCGACAAGTGCAAGAAGGCTGTGATCGCGAAAGGGACGGGAACGCTTGCGGGGTGCACCGTAGCGATGATCAAGGCGCAGCCTGATGACAAGCTGACGGCAGCGGCCGACAAGATGAAGGCTGGTGTCGCCAAGAAGTGCTGCGGCAAAGACAAGACCTGCGGCACCATCGGGTTGACCGAGCCGGAGAAGGACCTGCCGCTTGCTGACATCAACTGGGACACGCCCTGCCCGAGCTTCGAGGGGCAATGTGGTGCGGTCATCGTCGATGGCGACGACATCGGCACCTGCATCGAGTGCCACGTCGATCTCGTGGTCGAGCAAGCCATCGACACGGTACTATACGATCTCTTCAACCCGGCAGCCTTCTCCCCCGCAAACGGGGTCGACCCGGGCAAGCGCGTCAACAAGTGCCAGGAGACGATTGCCAAGGTGGGTGGGAAGTTCCTGCTCTCGAAGCAGAAGATTCTCAGCAAGTGCTGGGACGGCAAGTTGAATCAGAAGTTCACCAAGTTCGACGCTGTACTGCAGTGCCCGGATGCGGACCTGTCCGTGCCCAACAAGAGCGTCGACAAGATCACGAAGGCCATGAACAAGACTGCCGCCAGCATCTGTAAGTCGTGCGGGGGCGGTGGCGATGGCGACAAGGACGGTGTCTGCGACGATCCAACGGGATCGACGCCGGTCAGTGGCGTCGTGATGGGGATTGGCGACATCATCAGCGCGCCGTATTTCTGTCCCGATGTGAGTCTGCCCGACAACGCGCTTCATACGGGTGTGAGTTGCGGCGCGACCGATGACGGCGGTGCTTCCCCGGCCGTCGACGATATCCAGGAGTACATCGACTGCATTGAGTGTCTCATCGAGTACAAGACCGAATGCGTGACCTACACGGGTCTCGGCGACGGCTCGACGGGTATCGGTGAAGGCATGGCCTACCCGGCCGAGTGCAATCCGGTATTCCCACCGCAGCCGACGCCCACGGTGACGGCGACTCCGACGGTGACGGCCACGCCGACGCCCACGCCTACCGTGACGGCGACCCCAACTGCGACGGTGACGCCGACGCCGACGGTGACAGCGACGCCGACAGTGACGGCCACCCCGACGGTGACGGCTACCCCGACGGTGACGGCTACCCCAACGGTGACACCGACGCCGACCGTGACGCCGACGCCGACGGTGACGGCGACGCCAACGGTCACCGCGACGCCAACGGTGACGGCGACGCCGACCGTCACTCCCACTCCGACGGCCACGGCCACGCCTGGCTGCGGCAACGGGCTGATCGATCCCGGCGAGGACTGCGATCCTCCTGGGAGCCCGACGTGTCCGGGCGCGGGCAACGGGCTGCAGATCTGTAGCCCGAGCTGTACGTGTCTGTGTCCGACCGAAGTGACGTTCGAGGTGGATCCGAACGATCCGGCGTCGTTGCTCGACACCGGGCATTCGGGGCACGCGCACGGCGCGAAGATCATCGGCGACGGGCTGGTGACGGTGGCGGTGTCAGGCTGCGACGATGGCATCGGCGGAGCCGATGACCGGCGCGATCCCGCGTGTGGGGTGTGCGATCTGACGGGGCCGTTGCCGAATCCACTGGCAGGGGCCGGCCAGATCGACAGTCAGCGGTGTTCGAACGCATCGTCGGTGAGTTGCACGGATTCGACGCCGTGCTTCACGCAGTGTGTCGGCGGGGCGAGCGATGGCGCGGCGTGTGTGGTGCCGACCGACTGCCCGGCGCCAGGGCTGTGCGAGGCGGCGGGGACGTGCGAGTTCTTCTTTGGCTCGATGCTGCCCCTCTCCGCGGGCGGCGTGTCGACGTGCGTGGTCAACGAGATCGCGGCGACCCTGGTCGGGACGGCGGATCTCGAGACAGGGACGACGGCCACGGCGCTGGGGCTGACATCGACGGTCTACACGTCGCCTGATGTCGGGAAGCCGTGCAACAACTGCCTGGGCGACCTGGCGGCGAACGATGGCACGGCCGACGGCACGTGCGACACGGGGCCGCGGATCGGGCTGTCGTGTGATGTGAACGGGCGCCACCCGATCCCGGGTTTCAACGGCGTGACGTCGGGGGATCCGAACGAGTACTGTACGGCGGCGAGTACGCCGTTGCCGTGCTGCACGGGCCTGGGCACCGGGACGTGCGTGAACGGGACGAGTCTGGCGTGCGCGTACGACCCGTCGACGGCGATCGCGAGTCTGCCGATCGATCTGACGAACTCGACGGGGACGGAGAGCCTGGTGCTGACGGCCGACAGTCCGGCATGTCGGGCGGCTGGGTTCTCGACGAGCAAGTGCCAGTGCGACACGTGCAACAACCCGTCGAACACGACGTGCCACGAGAATGCAGACTGTCCGCTCTCGGGCGTGTGTCGCGGTGGGACGAATGCGCTGGAGTACTGCACGATGTTGGCCGACTGCCCGGATACGGGTGGCGGGACGTCGTGTACCGGGCAGGACTGTACGACGGCTGCGGAATGCCCGAGTGGGGCCAGTTGCACGGGCAGCATCTGCACGTCGCTGGCCGGTCAGTGCGGCACGGGCCGGTGTTTCGCCGGCGCGAACGCGGGCGCGCCGTGTACGGTGGGAGCGAGTTGCGACTCCGGGGCGTGCACGATCCCGGGTGAGCCGACGAAGTTCAACGCGTGCACCACGCCGACGGCGTGCACGGATACGTTCACGCCGGAGCCGAACCGTGGTGTCTGCTCGACCGGGCCGTTCGACAGCAAGTGTGGCCCGACGGAGACGTTCCGACTGTGTACGGCCTCGTCGGATTGCCCGTTCCCGGGAGATACGTGCGGGCCCGGCTTCCGCTCCTGCTTCCTCGATGGGGGAGTTGTGGCGGGCGAGATCGTCGCGATCGGTACCCCCGACGCGCCGGTCAACGATGTGGCGACCCCGATCCTGGCATCGACGTTCTGTGTCGCGCCGACGACGGCGGGTGCGGTGAACGGTGCGGCCGGCCTCCCCGGACCGGGCCGCGTCACGCTCTTCGGTGTGGCCGAGGGCCTGCCCTAGACCACAGTAACCATGTAACGAGCGTCCCCGATCGGAGCCTGGCTCCGGTCGGGGGAATGTCGAGGCCCGGCGGCCCTTGCGAGGGGCGCCGGGCCTCGCTCGTTTCGCTGGAAGTTTCGCTCGATGCGCTCCCGGATCACGGGACAACGCTCGCACTACGAACGGCAGTCGGCCTCTGCTAGGATCCGCCGCCATGGAGCTCGCAGGCGCTCGTATCGCCGTCACCGGCGCGACTGGTTTTCTCGGTCGCTACATTGTGAACGCGCTGTTGGCGCGGAAGGCTCATGTCATCGGCGTGGTGCGGAATCCCGGTCGGGTGCCCGAGCTCGCGGCCCGAGGGGTAGAACTCCGGAAGGCGGACCTGCTGGACCCCGGTCAACTCGTAGCGGGCGTGGGCGGTGTCGATGCGGTCGTGTCGAACGCCGGGCTGTTCTCGCTCACGCACCAAGGGCGGCGCGAGTACCAGGATGCCAACGTGATCGGTACCCGCAACGTGTTCGACGCGATCGCCGATGCCGGAGTCACGCGGGTCGTGCAGGTGTCGTCCGTCGCGATCTACAAGGGGAGGCGCGAAGTCAAGATTCGCGAGGATCACCCAAAGTACGATGCGGACAGTCGTCGGTGGTTCCTCACGACGTACCCGATCTCGAAAGCGCTCTCGGAAGAGATCGCCTGGGAGCGGGCCGCCGCACGCGAGTTGCAGCTGACGACCATTCGGCCTTGTGGGATCTATGGGGCTTTCGACCAGAACTTTACGCGCGTTTTCAAGCGCTTCGTCGGCTTTCCGGTAGGTGTGATGCCCGTGGCGCTGCGCATCCCGTTCGTGTACGCGGGGGACGTTGCCGAGGCCATCGCGCTTGCCCTCGAGCGCCCGGTGGCCGTCGGCAAGGCCTACAACGTCACGGGCGAGGACCGGACGTTCTGGGAGTTCACCCGTGCGTGGCGCGAGGTCGGCGGCAAGGTCGCCCGCATCCGCCTGCCGGTCCCCCTTCCGACTCGACGCTTGTTCGACAACGCCCTCATCGAGCAGGACCTCGGCTGGCGCAACCGACCCTTCCACGAAGGCCTCCGCGAGACCCACGACCTCGAACGCGCCTCAGCCGCCGCGTAGTGATGTCGCGGGATCGATGCGTGAGGCGCGGAGCGCCGGCAGTACCCCCGAGAGCAGGCCGACGCCGGCGAGGGTGCCGAGGATCAGCAGGGCCGCTTCGGGTTGCAGCACCGGCGGCGCGTTGGTGCGCGAGCCCTCGCCAATGATCGCGGCCGTCGCGGCGATACAGAGTCCGCCGAGGAGCATGCCGACGAGGCCAGCAGCGACGGTGACGGTCAGGGTTTCAGCGGCGAACTGCCGGAAGATCGCGGCGTTCGAGGCGCCGACCGCCTTGCGGAGGCCGATCTCCTTCGTACGCTCGCTCACGACGACCAGCATGATGTTCATGACGCCGACTGCCCCGACCAGAAGGGTGATGAGGCTCGCGGTGCCAAGAAAGATGCGGAGACCGATTCCGAGGTTGCGGACGATCTGGACCGCCTCTTCGATGTTGAAGTAGTCCATCGCGGTGTCGTCGCGCGCACCGAAGTGATGGTGCAGCCCGAGGACCGAGCGCACGTAGGTGACCGCGTCCCAGCTCGTCTCGCGCGTTCTCGGTGCAAAGATCGGATTGCCGATCGTGTCTGATTTCGTGAACCACTGTTGCGCCGTCGTGACCGGGATCATGGCGATTTCGTCATCGGCAGGTCCCATGTGGACGAGTTGCTCGCCCTTGGGTGCGGCGAGCCCGATGACCCGGAACGGGATGCCGTCGATATGGATCGCGCGGCCGACCGGATGCGCGGTGCCGAACAGGCGTCGGGCGGTCGTCGCGCCGAGGAACACGACATGCGCTCGGGTATCGACATCACGGCGGGTGAGGGCCCGCCCTGCGGCGATCTCGAAGTTGCGGATCCCGATGGTGTCCGCCGAGCCCCCCCAGGTCCACACCAGCTTGGTTCGCCGCCCCGCACGCATCATGCGCGGCCCCACCCAGAGATGCGCCGCGGCGCTCTCCACGTGATGCAGCTTCGCCATCCGCTCCAGATCGTCCATCTCGAGTTCGATGTGTCGCGCGCCGCGTTGGCCTACGTGCTGCTTGGTGACGATGCCGGGGAAGAGGAAAACCACGCGCTGCCCGATTTTGTTGATTTGTCGTGCGAAGTTCTGGTCGTACCCGTCCATCATCGCCGCGAGAAAGGTCAGCATGGCGATACCCCAGACGATTCCGAGCGAGGTCACCCCGAACCGGAGCGCGTGTGCCCGGAGGCTGCGGAGGGTTTCACGGGCGAGATCGCGTAGCGCGTTCACTCGGCCCTCAGGGTGACGGACGGATCGACCTTGGCGGCGCGCCAGGCGGGAATGATTCCGGACGCGATGCCCACGCCCGTCATGACCCCGAGCGCGATGAAGACGATCTCGGCCCGCAGTATCGGGAGCGGAATCAGGTCGGCCGTCTCGAACGAAGCCAGCACGCGACAGCCAGCGACGCCGAGCGCGAGTCCTGCGAGGCCCCCCAGTGCGGTCATGACGAAGGTTTCGAGAAAGAACTGCCCGAGAATGTCACGACGCCTCCCACCGACCGCGAGGCGTACCCCGATTTCCTGACGACGCTCCTGGACCGAGTCGAGCATCATGGTGAGAATTCCGATCCCTCCGATCAGCAGCGTCGTGGCACCGAGCAGCAGCAACACGGTGCCTGTCTGCTCGAGCGGAAGTTTCCGGAGTTGGTCGAGCGAACTCGCGATCCGGACCGCCTCCTCGTCGGTGGCGGAGACGCGGAGCCTGCGCCCGATGATCGTCCGCGCCTCGCGTTTGGCGTCGTCGTAGTCGCGCCGGTCGCGGAGGCGAAGCAGGATTGTGTTGACGATGTCCTCGTCGTTCCCGTAGCGCGGACCGAACGCGAAGAAGGTTGCGAGCGGAATCCACACCTGGGCGTCCAGCTCCTCGCCCTGGTCGCGCCACAGTTGGGTGCCGACCTGTGCGTGGATGCCGATCACCTGGAAGGGCTGTCCCTTGATGCGGATCCAACTGCCGATGCCCCCACGGGCGCCGAGCAGCCGTCGGCGCGCCTCGGTCCCGAGCACGGCGACGCGCCGTCGCAGGTCCAGATCGGCGCGAGAAATGCCGCGCCCGGCCGCCATCCGCACTCCGCGGAGCTCGGTCTGGGCTGGCTCGACGCCACGGACGTCCGTGCTGAAGGTTTTCTCGCGGAATACGACCGTGGACCACATGCGCGACTCGCCCGCGACCGCGTCGATGATCCGTACCTGCTTGCGGACGGCCGTGACGTCGGCGGTCGTGAACCAGAGCTCGCGCCGGTCGGAGGCCGGGGTGAACTGCTCGCCGATGACTCCTGGCCATGCCTGCATGAGATTCTTGCCCGCGCGGGAATAGCCGGCTTCCATCATGGCCTCCACGCCGAGCCCCCAGGAGACGAGAAAGACAACGGAAGCGGTGCCCCAGAGCACGCCGAACATCGTGAGAAAGGAGCGTAGCTTCTCGGTACGTAGTGTACGAAACGCCTGACGGATGGCTTCGACGAGAACCATGTTCAGTGCGTGCGGGTGTCGGCTTCGATGCGGCCGTCCCGGATGGCGACCTGACGTTCGACCTGGTCGCCGATGCGCGTGTCGTGGGTGACGAGCACGACGGTGTTCCCCTCGCCGTGCAGCGCATGGAGGAGTGTCATGATCTCTTCGCCGGTGCGGGAATCGAGATTTCCCGTCGGCTCGTCGGCGAGAATGAGACTCGGACGATTGATCAGAGCGCGCGCGATGGCAACGCGTTGGCGCTCGCCGCCGGACAGCTCCGATGGGAGATGCAGGAGACGCTCCGCGAGGCCGACCCGGAGCAAGGCCTCGCGCGCGCGGGCGTGCCGCTCGCGCGCGGTGACGCCGCGATAGCTGAGCGGCAGCTCGACGTTCTCGAGGGCGGTCAGCCGGGGCAGCAGGTTGAACGATTGGAACACGAAGCCGAGTTCTTCGCCCCGGAGTGTCGCCAGGCCGTCGGGCGGGATTTGGTGGATCGGGCGGCCTTTGAATCGATACTGGCCGTCACTCGGCTGGAGCAGGCAACCGAGAATCTCCATGAGAGTGGTCTTCCCGGAACCCGAAGGGCCCATGATGGCGACCATTTCGCCCGCGGCGATGACGAGATCGATGCCGCGGAGCGCCTCGACGCGGACGCGCCCACTCGCGTAACGTTTGGTGATGCCCTCGAGCGCGATGATGGCGTCACTCATTTGAGACGGACGCGGTCGCCGACCTCCAGGCCGCTGAGGATCTGCACTGTGTCGGTGCCAACGATGCCGATCGTCACCGTGCGCCGCTCGACGTCTTCGGGCTCGGGTCCTGTCGGTACGTCGACGAAGACCTCGTCGCCTTCGTACAGCAGCGCCGTTTCCGGAACGAGGAGTGCGTCGTCGATCACCTCCGCGATGATATCGGCATCCGCAGACATCTTCGGGCGGAGTCGGGCGGCGGTGGGATCCTCCACCACGACCTCGACTTCGAAATAGGTGACGTTCTGTTCCCGCTCGCCAACAGGTTTGATCTTGCGGACGCGTCCCGTGAATATCTCGCCCTCGAAGGCCTCGGTGCGGAGTCGCGCGGGTTGATCCACCGCCACGCGCGAGATCTCGTTCTCGTCGACCAGGCCCTCGAGATGCAGCACGTCATCGGCGGCGATGGTCAGGAGGCGTGTCCCGCCCGTGACGGCGGTGACCGACGAGACGGCATCGCCCGCCTCGACGTCGACGTCGAGAATCTTTCCAGCCATCGGCGCGACGACGGTGGTGTGCCGGAGCTGGACTTCGAGGAACTCGAGGGCGGCCGCGTCACGCGCTACCCCAGCGCGGGCGACCTCGTGGCGTGATTCGGCCCGTTCGTGTTCCTGGGCGGCCACCGTGCCCCCCTTCTGGAGGGCGGCACTCCGCTGGCGTTCGAGCCCGGCGTAGCGCTCCTCGACCTCAGCACGTTTGAGCGCGGATCGGGCCTCCGCGGCCTGGGCTTCGAGCAATTCCCGGTCGATTTCGGCCAGGGGGGTGTCCTTGGCCACCATTTGGCCGGCTTCGACGTGGACTGCCTCGATGATCCCGGAAATCCGGGGTCGTACCTCTACTTCCTTCTCGGGTTCTATGGTTCCAGTTGCGACGACGATACGCTCGATACGACCCCGGGTGACCTCGGCGGAAGGGCTTGGCTCCCGCCGATCGCCATTCGCGCAGCCCAGGATGGTGCTTCCAAGCACGGCCAGGACTGCCCAGAGGGCCGTCCATGCGGTCACAGTTCTGCCCATCTTCCCCCTCTCTCTACCCGCCCTGAACGGCTCAGTGAATACGGGGCCAGAAAGCGGCTACAAGCGGCGGCCAGTTGATGATACAGAACTGGGCCATGGAGCAGACTTTGCGGGCGTCCGATGGCGGAGCCAAAGACTTTTTTGAGGGATACGCGCGGGATTTCGATCACATCTACGACGAGGGCGGCAAGGGTATGCTGGCGCGCTTCGTCGATACGAGCCTGCGCAAGGAAATGCGGATCCGGTTCGAGAAGACCTTCCAGGCACTCGATCCGATGAAGGGCCGGACCCTGCTCGACGCCGGATGTGGCGGGGGGCGCTACGCCATCCCGGCGGCGAAGGCCGGCGCCAGCGAGGTGCTGGGTCTCGATTTCAGCGAGACCATGCTGCAGCTGGGACGTGAGAAGGCCGCGGCCGAGGGCGTCGGCGACGTCTGTAAGTTCGAGCTCGGCGACCTGCTGACGTATCCCGTTGCCGAGAAGAGCTTCGACTACGCGATCGCAATCGGATTCTTCGACTATATGAAGGACCCGGCAGCCGCGTTGGGTGCGTTGGCGCGGGCGACCCGCCGCCGTGTCTTCGTGAGCCTTCCGAAGCGTTGGCACGTGCTGACGCCTCAGCGGTACGTGCGCTACACGTTCTTCCGCTGCTACATCCGCTTCTATTCACGCGCCGACGTTGAGAAGCTCGCCGCTACGGTCAACCCCGTACGCTACGAGATCTTCGACATCGGCCGCGAGTACAACCTCCGACTCGACTTCGAGTAGCGTGCCGCCCCGGGACGGCTAGAAGTAGCCGTCCCGCGACGGCTGGAAGTAGCCGTCCCGCGACGGCTAGAAGTAGCCGTCGCCGCCGGAATCAGAGTCCTGGTCGGGATCGCGGCTGGCGATGTGCTCGCCGGTGATCATTTCCTTGTAGCCCATTCCGGGTCCGACCATCGGATAGACGTGCGCGTGCTCGACCATCACTTCGAGGAAGGCCGGTCCGTCGTAGCGGACGAACTCTTCGAGGAGGGCGCGGACATCCTTCGGCTTGGTGGCGCGTTTGGCGAAGCCGAATCCGTCACCCTCGGCGGCCTTGATGAAATCCTTCTTGTGGAGAGCCTTGTCGGTGCCCGAGTAGCGGTTGGCGTAGAACAGGTCCTGCCACTGGCGGACCATGCCGTCACCGAGATTGTTCAAGAGCAGCACCTTCACCGGGATGTCGTAGGTGGTGAGGGTCTCGAGATCCCCGAGATTCATGCGGATGCTGCCGTCGCCATCGACGTCGATGACCAGCATGCCCGGGTTGGCGAGCTGCGCTCCGACGGCCGCGGGGAGCCCGAAGCCCATAGTGCCCATACTCCCGGACGTCAGGAACGTGCGCGGACGCTTGAAGTCGATGTACTGGGCAGCCCACATCTGGTGCTGGCCGACACCCGTCGTGACGATCGCGTCGCCCTTGGTGATGTCGTTCAGGGTTTCCAGGACGAACTCTGGTCGGATCAGCTTGCTGTCGCGCTTGTAGTTGAGTCCGTACTTCGCCTTCAGGTCGTGGGCGTGCGACAACCATTTCGGAAAGCGCTTCTTGAACCCGCGGCCCGCTTTGCGGAGCTCGGCGAGCCCGCGCTTGGCGTCTGCTGCGTGTGACCAATCGAAGTTCTTGACCTTGCCGAGCTCCGACGCGTCGATGTCGAGGTGGGCGATCGAAGCGTGCGGGGCGAACTCCTGGACCTTGCCGGCGACGCGATCGTCGAAACGCGCGCCGACGGCGAAGAGGAAGTCGCAGTCTTCGACCGTGTAGTTGGCGTACGCGGTGCCGTGCATGCCGAGCATCTGCAGGGACAGCTCGTTGGTGGTGTCCATCGCGCCGATGCCCATCAACGTGGTTACGACCGGGATGCCGAACTGTTCGGCGAATGCGCGGAGCTCGTCGGCTGCGTCGCTGTTGATGACACCGCCGCCGGCGTAGATGAGAGGCTTCGCGCTCTTCTCGAGCAGCTCGTAGAACGCTTCTCCTTGGGCAGGGGAGAGGGTCGATGCGTTCAGCTCCTCCAGGCGCTCCTGGTATCCGCGCAGCGCGAGCAGCCCCTCGCCCCGGAATTCCTCTTCGGCGAGCTGGACGTCCTTGGGGACATCGATGACGACAGGTCCCGGTCGACCACTGCGGGCGATGTCGAACGCCGTCCGGATGGTGGCCTCCATCTTGGTCTCGTCGGTGACCAGGAAGACGTGCTTGGCGCACGACGCCATGATGTTGAACACCGGCGCTTCCTGAAACGCGTCGGTCCCCATCGCCACGCGCGGGACCTGGCCCGTGATCAACACGACGGGAACGGAGTCGGCCTGGCAGTCGCGGATCGGTGTCACCGCGTTGGTGGCTCCGGGCCCGGATGTCACGACGAACACCCCGACCTTCCCGCTCGAGCGGGCGTAGCCAGCCGCCATGAAGCCCGCACCCTGCTCGGTTGCGGGCACGACGAGGCGGATCTCCTCGTCGGCCGCGTGATTGCTGTTGTACCGGAAGATCGCGTCGTAGGTCGGTAGGATGGCGCCGCCGCTATAGCCGAAGACGGTGTCGACGCCCTCATCCGCCAGGACCTGTACGATCATCTCCGCATTCGACATGCGGGTTCCGGCGAGCGGGTGGCGGGGCGAGGTCGTCGCGGCCGCGAGGTTGCGCCTCGAGCGCTTTGCGAGGGTCGTCATGTCATGGCTCCTTGGGGCTTCCGGCGAATCGGACTGCCTGGCCTCTTTCATAGCGTGATTTCGCGCGTTTGGCGAGATTTGCCCGTATGTGGCCGGAGATCGGGCCCCGACCGGGGCCGGTTTGACAAGGCGGCCACAGCCCGTCACGGAGTCGATCATCTCCTATCAGCCGACAGCATCGCGCCGACTCGCGTTGGCGCTGGCCCTTTCCGCCGTGTGCCACCTCGGTGTCCTCGCTTGGACGTGGTGGGGGGTCCCAGAGGGTGCCGCGGGGGCGCCAGGGGCGAAAGCGTCCGGGCAACGGTTTTCGGTCGCCATCGTCGGACGGTCGGCAGCTGTTCAGACGTCCGTGGCGCCAGCCCGCCCGGCCGCTCCGGCTGAGATGCCTGTCCGGAAGCCGGTGGCGGGGCCACCTCCAGCAGCGCCGGCACGCGTGGTGGCCCCGATCGAGGAGGATGCCCCGAAGCCTGTGGCGAAGGCGCCGCGTGCCCTGGCACGCGCCTCTGCAGCGCCCGCGCAGCCTCCGGGGCTCGCTGACGTTGCCGAGCCTGTGATGGAGAAGCGCGCTCCCTCCGGTGATCCTGGCGAAGCCGAGGACGCGGTCGCGGCGAGCGCGCCCTTGGATACCGGCAGTGAGGGAGGGGGCGGCTTGGGCTCATCCGGGCCGCGTCTGGCCTCGACCGGGTCCGGGGTCTCGTCGGCGGACCTGCGGCCGTGGTGTCGGGCCTGCCCGGTTCCCGACTACCCGGTTCGCGCGCGTCGTCGGGGATGGCAGGGCACTGTGGAGGTCGGCCTCGAGTTGAACGACGATGGCAGTGTCGGTGGCGTGCAGGTGACCCGCTCGTCCGGATTTCCGGCCCTCGACGCTGCCGCGATCGCGGTGGCGAGGCGCAGCAGCTTCCGCGTTTCTGGGCAGGGGGGTGCACTGCGCGGCAAGCTCCGCTACCAGTTCCGGCTGGAGCATTCGCTCTGAGCGATCCACCGTTGAGACAATTGCGATGAGAGGCCAAGCAAAGAAGCGGGCAGGGTGGGGCCGGGCGACGCTCTGCGCGCTTGGGATCGCCATCATACCGACGGCGGCGTGTGCGGCAGCCGATGCCGCTCTGCCGGCGCGGATCGTTTCGTTGGCGCCGTCGGTGACCGAGACGCTCTTTGCCATGGGTGCGGGGGCGCGGGTCGTCGGTATCTCGGACTTCTGTGACTACCCGCCCGCGGTCGTGGATCTCCCGCGCATCGGGTCGTTCGTGTCTCCGAGCGTGGAGGCGGTGCTGGCGCTCGAGCCCGACGTCGTGATCGGCAATCAGAGTCCGGGCAACCTGCGTGCGGTCGAGACCCTGCGCCGGGCGGGCGTGCGTGTCGTGATCGTTCGCCCCACCCGATTGGCCGATGTCCCGACGACGACGCGCCAGATCGCCGCGGCCGCGGGGACTCCCGAGGCTGGTGAGCGCCTGGTGGCTCGGATGGACCGCGAGATGGCGGCCGTACGCGCACGGTTGGCCGACGTGCCGCGCCGCCGCGTGTTGATGGTCGTCGGTCGGACGCCGCTCGTCGCCGTCGGTCCCGGCAGCTTCCTGGGCGATCTCGTTGCCGAGGCCCGCGCCGACAATGTCGTCTCGAGTGGAGGGGCCTGGCCGCGCCTGAGCGTCGAGTTCGTCATCGCCGCCGACCCCGAGGTCATCATCGACAGCGGGATGGGAACCGAGGAGGGCGCCTCCGGCGACTTCTGGGACCGCCTCGACTCGGTCGCGGCGGTACGCGCCGGCCGGGTGCATCCGTTCTTGTCGTATCGCGTCCTGCGTCAGGGGCCACGGTTGCCCGCGGCCTTCGCCGACCTGGCGCGTGTGATCCACCCAGAGCGATGGCCGTAGGCTATCTCACCTGGCGTCGGCTGTTCGGCGTGATCGGAGCCCTGCTGGTGATCTTGCTGATCACGCTCGTGGCGGCGGCTGCCGTCGGCCCCGTGCGGATCGACCTGTGGCGTGCGCTCGACCCTACGGTGGGAGGGAGTCCGGATGCGCTGATCCTGTTTCGGGCGCGGATTCCGCGTGTTCTGCTCGCGGCGGTGGTCGGAGGTGCACTTGCGACGGCGGGGACGGCGCTCCAGGCGCTGCTGCGAAACCCACTCGCCGATCCTCATCTCGTCGGCATCTCCGGCGGCGCGGCGCTTGCCGGGGTCTGCGCGCTGGCTTTTGCGCCGCCCGTTTTCGGGCGGAGCATCATCGTGCCGGCCGCGGCGTTCCTCGGGGCGTTGGTGAGCATCTGGCTCGTCGTGCGTCTCGCCCTCGTCGGCGGCAGGATCGAATCGTACGCGCTTCTCTTGATCGGCGTCATCTACAACGCCTTTACGGGAGCGCTCCTGATGTTCATCAACACCATCGTCGATTTCTTTCAGGCGCACGGGATTCTGTTCTGGCTGATGGGAAGCGTCGCAAACCAGGACTACGACCTCATTGCCGCGCTCGCGATCTATACGCTGGCCGGGCTCGGACTCCTGCTTCTCAGGGCGCGCGATCTCGATTGTCTCAGCCTCGGGGACGCGCGCGCGGCGGAACTCGGCGTGGCGGTGGAACGGGCACGTTGGCAGATCTTTCTGGCCGCGGCTCTCCTGGTGGGGGCGGTGGTCTCGGTCAGTGGCATGATCGGCTTCGTTGGGCTCGTGGTTCCGCATGTGATGCGACTGTTGGTGGGAGCGGACCATCGCCTCCTGCTGCCGGTCTCGTACCTTGCGGGGGCGATCTTCCTGGTGTGCGCCGATACCGCGGCGCGGACCGTGCTCGGGGCGACCGAGATCCCGGTCGGCGTCGTGACGGCGCTCGCAGGGGCGCCGGTGTTTGCCTACCTGCTACGCCGCGATCGCCGGAGCCTGGGCACGCAGTGATGCGGCTGTGCGCGGAGCGTGTGCGGTTCTCCTACCCCCGCGGTGCCGACGTCGTGAGCGATGTCTCGCTGGCGGTCGGGAGTGGGGAGATGCTCGCCGTTGCTGGGCCGAACGGTTCCGGGAAGTCGACGCTTCTCGGGCTGCTCTCGGGCGTATCGACTCCAAGCGCGGGGCAGGTCCTTCTCGAGGGTCGCGATGTACGGACGATCGACCGTCGCGAGATGGCACGCTCGATCGCGGTCGTTCCCCAGGATGCGGCCATGACCTTTCCGTTCACGGTTGCGGAGACCGTATTGATGGGCAGGGCGCCCCATCGGGGCCGCTTCGGGCTCGAAACCCCACGCGATGTTGCCGTCGCCGAACGCGCGATGGAGCGGACCGGCGTCAGCGAATTCGCGGGGCGCCCGGTGACCGAGCTCTCGGGCGGTGAGCGCCAACGCGTCGTCATCGCCCGGGCCCTGGCGCAGGAGCCCCGCATCCTCCTCCTGGACGAGCCAACGACCCATCTCGATCTCCGGCATGCGACGGCGGTCCTCGACCTGCTCGCCGAGCTGAACGTCACCGACGGGGTCGCGATTGTCGCTGTGTTGCACGACCTGACCAGCGCAGCGATGCATTTCGGTCGGATTGCCTTCCTGCGGGCCGGTCAGTTGGTGGCCGAGGGGTCCCCGGAGGAGATCGTCCAGGAGTCCATGATCCGCCGGGTCTTCGACGTCGATGTGCGGGTCCGCATGGACGCCGGCGTCCTCGTGGTCCATCCCATGCCCAAGCGTCCCAACTGATTTGATTTCTTTACCAATATCCGGTTCAATGCCGCGCGATACGCGGTCTGATGGAGACCATCGATACCGCTCGCGGTGACCTGAAAATGTACTTCGACTTTGGCAATGTGTTGGTCTTCCTCGTCCTGGGCCTCGGCCTGGCGGGAATGATGCTCGGGCTGGGGCGATTGCTCCGTCCGTCGAATCCGCAGCCGCAGAAGCTCGCGACCTACGAATGCGGCGAGCTTCCGACCGGCAACGCCTGGATCAACTTCAACATTCGTTTCTACCTCATTGCGTTGGTGTTCCTCATTTTCGACGTGGAGCTGGCGTTCATGTACCCGGCCGTCGTCGTCTTTCGCGATGCGGTCCTCGCCGGACAGGGGGCCGCAGCCTTCGCCAAGGTGCTCATCTTCGTCGGCGTGCTGGCGGTCGGTCTGGTCGTGGTCTGGGCCAAGGGCGACCTCGACTGGGTGAAGCGTGTGCCCGAGGACCCAGAGTCCGACATCCGGGAAGCAGCCTGATCGTTAGGAGGATCCATGCCGCTGCTCAATTCGATGCCCGAGTTCATGGTGACGACCAAGGTCGACGAGATGTTGAACTGGACCAGGAAATCATCGCTCTGGTACATGCTTTTCGGCCTGGCGTGCTGTGCCATCGAGATGATGCAGACGGGTGGCCCACGCTCCGATCTCGATCGCTTCGGCGCAGTGCCTCGTGCGACTCCTCGGCAGTCCGACCTCATGATCGTGGCCGGCACGCTGACGCTCAAGATGGCGCTCCGGACGAAGGTGCTCTACGAGCAGATGCCCGATCCGAAGTACGTCATCTCGATGGGCAGTTGCTCGAACTGCGGGGGACTGTTCCAGCTCGCGTATTCTGTCTGCGACGGCGTAGACAAGGTGATTCCCGTCGATGTCTACGTTCCTGGTTGCCCGCCGCGTCCCGAGGCTCTCACCGAGGGGTTGCTGAAGTTGCAGGAGAAGATGATGCAGGAGAAGTGGCTGGTGCGCAGTGGTGGGGAGAGCCGACCGGCATTGGCCTGAGAGGAAGAACCGACCGGCATTGGCCTGAGCCCGCGGCTCGGTACCCCCCCCGTCGGAATCTGAACTTATCGTATGGATACAGCAGCGATTTACAGCAAGCTGAAGGAACGGTTTGGCGATGTCGTCCTGGCGCTCGAGACCGAGCACGCGGGCGATCCCGCGATCCGCATCCAGCCACGTGCCATCGCCGAGGTCAGCGCCTGGCTGCGGACCGATGCCGATACGGCGTTCGACTGCCTGACGAACCAGTCGGGAGTGGACTACCCGGACCGGAACGAGGTCGAGGTCGTCTATCACCTGTATTCGTATTCGCTCCGCCACACCTGCGTGCTGAAGGTCGGCGTGTCGCGGGACAATCCGTTGGTGCCGACGGTCGATCCGGTCTGGAAGACCGCCAATTGGATGGAGCGCGAGGTCTTCGATCTGGTCGGCGTTGTGTTCGAGGGGCATCCGGATCTGCGCCGGATCCTTCTGCCGGAGGATTGGGTCGGCCACCCGCTGCGCAAGGACTTCGTCGAGCCGACGGAGTACCACGGCATCAGCACGAAGCGCGAAAGCATGCTCTAGCCGTGAGGGTACGATGAGTCTCGGTGGCTTCGACGTTCAGGTTTTGCGCGAGAACGGGTTCGCGACCGAAGAGATGACCCTCAACATGGGTCCGCAGCACCCGAGCACGCACGGCGTGCTCCGTTTCGTCGTCCGGGCGGACGGCGAGATCATGACCGAGGCCGTGCCGGACGTCGGCTATCTGCATCGGTCGATCGAGAAGATCTCCGAGAAGGTCGGGTACCACGGGTTCATGCCGTACACAGACCGCGTCGACTACGTGGCGGCGATGCCCTGCAATCAAGGGTGGGCGATGGTGAGCGAAAAGCTCGCCGGGATCGAGGTGCCGCGCCGCGCCGAGTACTGTCGCGTCATCGCGAGCGAGTTCAATCGTATTTCGAGTCATCTCATTGCCGTGGGCACCATGGGGATGGACATCGGCGCCTTTACCCCGTTCACCCACGCACTCCGTGAACGCGAACACATCAACAATCTCCTCGAGGAACTCTGCGGCGCGCGCCTGACCTTCAACTACATGCGCATTGGTGGCGTGGCGTGGGATCTGCCGCCCGATTTCGCCGAGAAGGCGCTCGCCTACATCGACCGCTTCGAGCCGCTGATCGACGAGTACAATGCGCTCATCTCCTTCAACAAGATCTACAAGGAGCGTCTCGTCAACGTGGCGGTGATCAGTGCCGCCGATGCCATCAACTACAACCTGAACGGGCCGAACCTGCGGGGATCGGGCGTCGATTTCGACGTGCGCCGCGACATCCCGTACTCGATCTACCCCGAGTTGCAGTTCGACGTGCCCATCGGCACCGGCGAGGAGGGGACGGTCGGCGATTGTTTCGATCGCTACATGGTGCGCATCCGCGAGATCCAGGAGAGTTGCAAGCTACTTCGGCAGTGTCTCCAGCAGATTCCCGACGGGCCGGTGCTTGCGAAGGTTCCGCGGAAGTTCAAGCCGCCGGTGGGTGATGCCTACGTGCGTGTCGAGAGTGCACGCGGCGACATGGGATGGTACTGCGTCAGCGATGGCAGCGAGTATCCGTATCGCGTGAAGATCCGTACCGGATCGTTCACCGCCATGAGCATCATCGAGAAGGTCAGTCGCGGGCTCATGATTGCGGACTTGATCACCGTCGTGGCGAGTTTCGACCTGGTGGCTCCGGAGGTCGACCGATGAGAGACTTGGTGCTGTCGATGATCGCGGACGGGGGGCTGCTCGCCGGCATGCCGTACTCCCTGGCGGCTCCGTTGGTGATGGTCGCGTTCGGCGCGCTGGTCGTCTTCGGATTCGTCCTGCCGATCGCCGGGGTGACGAGTTGGCTCGAGCGTCGCGTGTGGGCGCGCATTCAATCGCGCATCGGCCCGAACCGGGTCGGGCCGCAGGGTTTTCTGCAATGGCTGGCAGACGGCCTGAAGAACCTCCTCAAAGAGGACATCATCCCGTCGGCGGCCGACAAGTGGCTCTTCTCGTTGGCGCCCTATCTCGTCGTGGCTGGTTTCATCGCAACATTCGCGACGATTCCGTTCACCTCGTCGCTGATCATCGCCGACCTGAACATCGGCATCCTCTACATCACGGGCGTGACGGGCATTGTCGTCGTCGGCGTGCTCATGGCCGGCTGGTCGTCGAACAACAAATGGTCGCTGCTCGGTGGCATCCGCTCCGCCGCGCAGATTGTGAGCTACGAGATCCCGGCCGGGCTGTCCGTATTCCCCATCGTGTTGCTCACGGGCACGCTCAGCATGCAGGGCATCATCCGGGCGCAGGGCTGGGCCCCGTGGGACTGGTTCTTCTTCTACAATCCGTTCACGTTCGTCGCATTCTTCGTCTTCTTCGTGGCGGCCCTGGCCGAGGGAAATCGGACGCCGTTCGACATTCCCGAGGCCGAGTCGGAGCTCGTGGCCGGGTTCTGCACGGAGTATAGCGGCATGCGCTATCTGCTCTTCTTTCTCGAAGAGTGGGGGAACCTCTACGTCATCGGAGCGATCGTGACGACGCTGTTCCTCGGCGGTTGGCAGGTCCCTGCCTTCACCGACAACCAGACCCTCTTGACGGTCGCGCAGTTCGGAACGTTCTTTCTGAAGGCCTACTTCTTCGTGTTCCTTGCCATGTGGGTGCGGGCGACGCTTCCGCGTCTGCGGGTCGATCAATTGATGACCGTGTGCTGGAAGTACATGGTTCCGATCGCGATCGTGAACATGATCGGAACGGCCGCCTGGATGCTCCTGGTGCCCGAGGCCCTTGGGCGCATGGTGCAGATCGGCATGACGGTGGGCGGCGGAGTCGTGGTGGTCGTGTTCTTCCGGCGCGTGCGTTTCCACCTGCGGCGCGCGAACCTGCAGCCGTCGGACTACTACTACAGCCCGATCATCTAGCGTTAGTTTCAAGGATACGGACGGAGGGCGCGTGGCAGGCTATTTTGCGAACATCCAAGAGACGGTCACCTCGATCTTCGAGGGGATGTCGATCACGTTCTCGCACTTCGTGCGTCGGCCCTTCACCGTCCAGTATCCCGACAAGATTCCCATCCCGATTCAGGATACGTTGCCGTTCCGCTATCGGGGGATCCTCGAGGTCGATCTCGAGATCTGCACCGGATGTTTGGCGTGCGAACGCGCGTGTCCGATCGATTGCATCGTCATCGAAGCGAAGAAGGACAAGCAGACGAAAGCGATGATGTTGAATCGGTTCGACATCGACATCGCCAAGTGCATGTATTGCGGGCTCTGCAGTGAGCCCTGTCCGACAGGGTCGATTCATCACACGTCGCAGTTCGAGGGAGCGGACTACTCGCTCGAGAGCATGCTCCGGCGCTTCGTGAAGACGCCGGTGGCGGCGTACAAGCCATCAAAGGGTCCGGAGACCGATCCGGAAATCGTACCGTTTCTCGATCGAGGTTTGCGGTACTTGGACGACTTTGCTAAGCCCGGCGGCTCCTCGGAGCCGGGCGGGGCTGACGCGTCGTAGCGCGGCGCGGCGATTCGAAGAGCAAGGGAGGGGCAGTGTCCCTGGCAGTGGTGCTGTTCTATGCGTTCGCGATCTTTACCGTGGTGTGTGCCGCGGGTGTCGCGTTTTCTCCGAACGTCGTTTACTCGGCGTTTGCGCTCATGGGCACCCTCCTTGGCGTGGCGGCGATGTACGTCTTCCTTGCCGCCGACTTTCTGGCGCTGGCCCAGGTGCTGGTCTACATCGGCGGCATTCTGGTGCTCATGCTCTTTGCGGTGATGCTCACGCACCGGATCGCCAATGTGAACATCTCGAATCGCTCGGTCGGACGGCTGCCCGCGCTGCTCGTCGTGGGTGGGATCACGATGATCATGGGGCGGGCCATCTACCGTACGAGTTGGGTCGTGGGCACGGAACTTCCCGACGGTCCCAGTACGTATGCCATCGGCACGGGGTTTCTCGGAACGTACGTGCTGCCATTCGAATTGGCGTCGTTCGTGTTGTTGGCGGTGTTGGTGGGAGCCGTGGCGATCTCACGCAAAGAGCTCCGGGACGCGCAGGGCTGAGGGGCCGCATGGTCGGGATCAGCCTCGAGCATTTCTTGACGGTAGGGCTGCTGCTCTTCGCGTTGGGTCTCTACACCGTGCTGACGCGGCGTAACGCCATCGGCATCCTGATGGGCGTCGAACTGATCCTGAACTCAGCCAACATCAACTACGTGGCGTTCGCCCGGTATGGCGGGTCGAGTACCGACGGGCAGATCTTCGCGATCTTCGTCATCATGCTCGCGGCCGCCGAGGCCGCGGTGGGCCTCGCGATCGTCCTCGGCATTTACAAGAACTTCGACTCGATCGATGTCGAAGCGACCGATACGCTCCGCTACTGACGGCAATCGATGGAACTGACAGCAGTCTCATACATTCGTTGGATTCCCGCCTTGCCGCTCATCGGTGCGGTTCTGAATGGCTTCGCCGGTGCCGGAATTCAGCGTCGCTTCGGTGAGCGCGGGATCGCAATTCTAGCGTGCGCACCCGTCCTGCTGGCGTTCGCGGTCTCGGTGCAAGCGTTTCTGCACCTGCTCTCGCTGGAGCCCGAGTCCCGCTTCCTGCTCGACCGCGTAGCCGGGTGGATCGATATCGGCACCATGAAGGCCGACATCGCTTTCCTGGTCGATCCGTTGTCGTGCGTGATGATCCTGGTCATTACCGGGATCGGCGGCCTGATCCACATCTATGCCACCGGCTACATGCACGGCGATCAGGCCTTCTGGCGCTTCTTCGCGTATTTGAACCTCTTCACGTTTGCGATGTTGACGCTCGTGCTCGGCGACAACCTGCTCATCATGTTCGTCGGCTGGGAGGGGGTGGGCCTGTGCTCGTTCGCATTGATCGGTTTCTGGTGGACCGACCATAAGAACACCACGGCCGGCAACAAAGCGTTCATCGTCAACCGGATCGGTGATTTCGGCTTCCTCCTTGGCATTTTCCTGATCTTCTGGAGCCTCGACAGTCACGGGCACGGCGCCCTCGCATTCCGCGACATTCAGCATCACGCGGGGAGTATCGCCGACATGCACTTCTGGGGGTGGCCGGTGGCCACTCTTGCGACGCTTTTTCTGTTCGTCGGCGCAACCGGCAAATCGGCGCAGATTCCGCTCTACGTGTGGTTGCCCGACGCCATGCAGGGGCCGACGCCAGTCTCGGCACTCATTCACGCCGCCACCATGGTGACGGCCGGCGTGTACATGATCGCGCGCATGAACTTCCTGTTCGCGATGGCGCCCGAGACACTGGCGGTGGTTGCCGGGATCGGGGCGGCGACGGCGTTTTTCGCGGCGACGATCGGTCTGGTTCAGAACGACATCAAGCGAGTGCTGGCCTACTCGACCGTGAGCCAGCTCGGCTACATGTTCATCGCCATGGGAGTCGGAGCGTGGACCGCTGGGGTCTTCCATCTGGTGACCCACGCGTTCTTCAAGGCCTGTCTCTTCCTGGGTTCCGGGAGCGTGATCCACGGCATGAGCAACGAGCAGGACATGCGGAAGATGGGTGGCCTCCGGACCAAGATGCCCATCACCTTCTGGACGTTCTTGATCGCGACGCTGGCGATTGCCGGGACGCCGCTCACGGCAGGGTTCTTCTCGAAGGACGAGATCCTCTGGAAGGCGTGGTCGAGTGAGTACGGGAGCCCGGTCCTCTGGGTCATCGGAGTCGCCGGCGCGGGGATGACGGCCTGCTACATGTTCCGCCAGGTGTTCATGACGTTCTTCGGCGAGTGTCGTGCCGATCCGGACGTGCGGGAGCACATCCACGAGTCACCGGCCGCGATGACGATGCCGCTCGTGATTCTGGCCGCGGGGTCACTGCTGGTGGGGTTCCTGGGCGTCCCCGAGTTTCTCGGTGGTAGCAACCATTTTCATGCGTGGCTGGCCCCGGTCTTCGAGCACGGGTCGCATGGCGCCGCACATCACGGCCACCACGACGTCGCGATGGAATGGACACTGATGATGATCTCAGTGGCCGTGGCGGCGACCGGAGTCTTCATCGCCTACCTCTTCTATTTCCGGCAGAGTTTCTCGGCTGCGCGGGTGGCGGCGATCGGGGGCGGTGGGCCCCATAGGCTGTTGCTCAACAAGTACTACATCGATGAGATCTACAACTTCGTCGTCGTCGGTGGCACCCTCCTCATCTCCCGTTTTCTGGCGTGGTTCGATGGGGCAATCGTCGACGGCATCGTCAACGCGACCGCGGCCATTACGCGTGGTGTGTCGGCGTTCAATGGACTGTTCGACAGCCGCGTGGTCGATGCTCTCGTCAACCTGCTGGCCAATCGCACGTATGCGCTCGGGACGCGGCTTCGCCACGTCCAGACCGGGGGCATCAACGCCTATCTGTATGTGATCGTCGGGGCCGTCACAGTCGTGCTACTCGCACGGCTCATGTGACCGGCTGTCGATCTGGAGCTTGACGTATGGACCACGTACTCAGTTGGATGGTGTTCTTACCGCTGCTCGGCGCGGCCGTGATCTTGTGCCTGCCCTCGAGCGCGCACACGCTGATCAAGCAGACGGCGCTCGCGTTCACGTTGCCGCCGCTCCTGCTCGGGATCAATCTCTTCCAGAGCTTTGATCGGAGCGCCGAGGGCTTTCAGTACGTCGTGCGTGCTCCCTGGATCGCGTCGTACAACATCGACTACTTCGTAGGCATCGACGGCATCAGCATCTCGATGGTGTTGCTGACCGTGCTGCTGTGCCCGATCTGCATCCTGGCATCCTGGGGGATCAACAAGGCGGTCAAAGGCTACTTCGCGCTCTTCCTGCTTCTCGATGTCGGGATGACCGGCGTCTTCGTTGCCCTCGACTTCTTCCTCTTCTACATCTTCTGGGAGGTCATGCTGCTGCCGATGTACTTCCTGATCGGCATCTGGGGTGGCCCACGCAAAGAGTACGCGGCGATCAAGTTCTTCCTCTACACGCTGGCCGGCAGCGTGCTGATGCTGATCGCCATGCTGTATCTGTACTTTTCCGCCGATCCGCACACCTTCGACATGGTGAAGCTGATGGCGCTGAGCGGTAGCTACAGTCAGGACCCTGTCTTCCTCGGCATGACGACGCAGCATCTTCTCTGGCTGGCGCTCTTCATCGGATTCGCCATCAAGATCCCGGCGTTCCCGTTCCATACCTGGCTCCCGGACGCCCACGTCGAGGCACCGACCGCGATCTCGGTCATCCTGGCCGGGGTGCTCTTGAAAATGGGCACCTACGGCATTCTCCGCATCAACTACGGAATGCTGCCGGAGGCCACCGCCGACTTCGCCTTCTGGTTCCTCGCGGTGCTCGGCACCTGGAACATCATCTACGGCGCGTTGTGTGCCATGGCGCAGACCGATCTGAAGAAGTTGGTGGCGTATTCCAGCATCAGCCATATGGGCTACGTCATGCTTGGGATGTCGGCGTTTACGCCCCAGGGCATCAACGGCGCGGTGTTGCAGATGTTCAACCACGGTACCGTTACCGCGATGCTCTTCCTGCTCGTCGGGGTCATCTACGATCGGGCGCACCACCGTGAGATCAACGGCTTTGGCGGGATTGCCGGTGTGATGCCGGTGTACACCGGGGTCACCGCCCTGGCGTTCTTCGCAGCCATGGGCCTCCCGGGCCTCTCGGCGTTCATCTCCGAGGTGCTGGTCCTGCTCGGTGCCTGGCAGGCCTATCCCGGGCTGACGATCATTGCGGCAAGTGCGGTCGTGTTGACGGCGGGCTACATGCTCTGGACGATGCAGCGGGTATGGCTCGGACCGACCAACGAGAAGTATGTGGGCCTGTCCGAGATCAATGCGCGTGAATTGGTGACCCTCGTGCCACTTGGCGTCATCGTCGTCGTGCTCGGCGTGTATCCCCACGCGGTGCTCGACTTGATCAACACCTCACTCCTCAAGCTGAACGACGTGGTACTGAGCGCGGCCTCGACGGCCGTCGCGCTTCGCTGACGATAGAGACCCTATGGACCTCGGCACCCTCGAGAGCATCGCGTACGCGTATCCCGAGCTGATCCTCATCGGGACGGCGACGCTCATCTTCCTCGTCGATCCCTTCGTGCGGGCGAAGCAGGGCCTCGGATCGCTGGCGCTGTTCGCGTGCGCACTCGCGTTGGTGTTTTCGATCGGGCTGCGCGTGCCGTTCACGGACTTCTGGGTCGCTCAGGGCCTCTTTGGCTGGGGCGAGGGGTGGATCTTCTCGCGCATGGTCATCGTCGATGACTTCGCGGTGTTCTTCAAACTGATCTTTTCTCTCGCGGCGTTCGCCACGGTGTGGATGTCGCTCGGATCGAACGAGGTCCGGACCTCGAGCGAGGGCGAGTACTACGGTCTGCTTCTCGCCTCGACGGCGGGCATGTTCTACATGGCGTCGGCCGCCAACCTGCTGATGGCCTATCTGTCCCTCGAGTTCGTCAGCCTGACCTCGTATGTCCTCACGGGCTTCCTCCGCCAGAATCGGCGTTCGGGCGAGGCGGCCCTCAAGTACACCATCTACGGCGGCGTGGCCTCCGGGACGATGATCTACGGCATGAGCTGGCTCTACGGCATTGCCGGGAGTTTCGACTACGCCCAGATCAACACCGCCCTGGCGGCAGGTTCGGCGGAGCCGCTCACCGTCTTCATCGCGCTGGTCCTGATCCTCTCGGGCTTCGGATACAAGATCGCGTCGGTGCCGTTTCACATGTGGGCGCCAGACGTCTACGAGGGTGCGCCCATTCCCGTCACGGCGTTCTTGTCGGTCGGGTCGAAGGCGGCAGGGTTCGCGATTCTGATGCGCCTCTTCTATCCGGGCCTCTCCGAGGCGGTGGAGGGCGGTGGCTGGCGTTTCCTGGCCGGGGTGGAATGGCCGCAGCTCATGCTGGTCATCTGCATGGCGACGATGACCCTCGGGAACCTGGCCGCGTTGAACCAGCAGAACGTGAAGCGGATGCTCGCCTACTCGAGCATCGCGCACGCTGGATACACCCTCATGGGTTTCGTGGTTCTGAACGACGAAGGCCTGCGGGCGATGCTCTTCTATCTGGTCACGTACTATCTCATGAACATCGGCGCCTTCGTCGTGGTCATGGTGGTGGCCAATTCGACCGGGCGAGAAGATATCGACGGGTATCGGGGGCTGGCGTGGCGCGGGGGCGCAGTACCAGCCGTCGCGATGGCGATCTTTCTGTTTTCACTCGCGGGACTTCCGCCACTGGCGGGTTTCATCGGGAAGTTCTATCTCTTCGCCGCGGTCGTGAAAGAAGAGTTCTATCTACTCGCCCTCGTCGGACTCGCGAACAGTGTCGTCGCGCTCTACTACTATACGAACATCGTGCGGACGATGTTCTTCGACACACCCGAGGGAGACGAAGGCGTCGTGGCCCTCGATGCGCACAATGCGTTCCTGCTGTACTTCCTGGCAGCGCCGACGATCGTGCTCGGCGTCTACTGGGAGCCGGTGATAGAGCTGGCGACGCGGTCGGCGCATTTCTTTCTCGGGTAGCGCTGGAAGACGTCCCGTACTTCGCGGTCGTCTCAGTTGTACGCGAGCGGGAGGTGGGCGCGGCCGTCGTGGGCTCGGCGGAAACGGGCCGATCCGTCTGCGGCGCTGGCCGGGTGCGGGCGAAACTCGCGCCCTTCGGGCACTCAGACAACGCCCG
>Ga0315338_1001598_pt1 | contig 27246 bp, 24 predicted proteins | sample ASW8metaG_FD_204518 | JGI IMG/M metagenome (GOLD analysis project Ga0315338, IMG submission 204518) | Ammonia-oxidizing marine archaeal communities from Monterey Bay, California, United States - ASW #8 | ecosystem: Environmental > Aquatic > Marine > Coastal | place: USA: California | collected... | reverse complement strand
ACAGTGAGTTGACCGATGACGCTTGGTACTGGATGGGGGAAGCTCGTTTTGTTACCCGCGAGTTCAGTCAGTCGCTTGGCGCGTTTCAAAATGTTATTAACAATTTTATGGACAGCCCGCGGATACCTGCGTCATACCTGAAGGTTGGTTATATTCAATACGAGTATGGTGCTTATATCAAGGCACGCGAAACGCTGAATTTTGTTCTCAGTTCGTTTCCAAATCATAGGGTAGTGATTAATGCCAAAGCGAGACTCGAGAAGATGGCTCGGGAAGGCTACTAGTTGTAGTTGGGTGTTGTTTATGAGGTTATCAGTAATTTCTGGGTTAGCAATCAGGTGGCGAGATTCTAAAACCATTAAGGTGATCAACCTGATTATTTACTGAGCATAAAAGCGGGATGACAATGGAAGAATGGTCGGTTGTTCACAAGGTGGCCCTTTGGGGTTTTGGGGGTGCATTCCTGTTTGGAATAGTCGCTCACAAGACACACTTCTGCACCATGGGTGCGATCAGTGACTGGATCAATATGGGATCGCTTCGCCGCATGCGTGCCTGGTTACTGGCCATGGCTGTCGCGCTTCTGGTGAGTCAATTGTTGCAGGTCCTAGGTTGGATCGATCTGTCTGCTTCGATCTATCTATCGACGAATTTTGGGATTGGGGGGTATATTGTTGGCGGATTTCTGTTTGGTGTTGGCATGACGCTGGGCGGGGGGTGCGGCCAGAGAACACTGGTACGTACCGGTGGCGGAAATCTGAAATCGCTGGTGGTACTGCTGGTACTGGGCCTGACAGCATATATCACCTTACGGGGCCTGCTGGCTGGGGTGCGAATCGAGGTTTTTGAACCCCTGAGTATCGATCTCTCTGAGTTTGGTCTGGCGAGCCAGTCATTGGCGTCGGTGCTTGCGGTTGTGAGCGGGTTAGCACCTGAGAGTGTCGCTAAAGGGTTGGCGGTGATAATCGGGCTTGCTTTATTGATCTATACGCTCAAAGACAAGGATTTTCGAACGAGTGCCGACGCTATTGTTTCTGGGCTGGTGGTTGGTCTGCTGGTTGCCGGCGCCTGGCTAGTGACCGGGGTGGTTGGTAATGACGATTTTGATCCGGTTCGCCTTGAAACGTTGACGTTTATTGCGCCGGTCGGAAACATGCTGAATTATCTGATGACGTGGACTGGTTCAACGATTGGATTCGGGATTGCGGTGGTGTTCGGTGTTCTTGCGGGCTCGTTGGCGTATGCGGTTGCGAGCGGTAATTTTCGTATTGAGACCTTTAGCTCCCGTTCTGACATGTTGAACCATCTTTATGCCGGTGTGCTCATGGGATTTGGTGGGGTGTTGTCACTGGGTTGCACAATTGGACAGGGCGTCGGCGGATTCTCAACACTGGCATTGGGCTCAGTTGTCAGTATCGTTTTTATTGTATTCGGTTGTGCGCTGACGATTAAGATGCAGTACTACATGTTGGATGATGGTTTTGCTAGATCCTTGCACCAGTCCCTGGCAGATCTTCGTCTGCTACCCCGTCAGGACACATGAGATGTGGTGGTTGCACAAATCTCTAATCTACAGCGGTTATAATTCGTACCCCCCGGGCCGTTAGCTCAGTAGGTAGAGCATCTGACTTTTAATCAGGTGGTCGCAGGTTCGATCCCTGCACGGCCCACCAATAAATCAACGACTTACAGTTGATTTTTAAAACCCTCCTGCCCCATAACTTTCTCGGAAAGGTGGGTCACGGTGTTATTGAAGGCCTTTGTTGACCCTATTTGTCCTGCATAGCAACATTATTATTTGGGGTTAAGATAGAGGCATGAATCGTCTGATTGCCATTGGATTATCTCTTTTGATGTTGGTGGAATTTTCTGCCAATGCTGTTGCTAGGTCTGATGGAGATGAGGAGCCATACCTTGGCTGGAACTTACACAATATGAACAGCTCTGCTTTGGTAGTGGTTCAGGATGTCAGTGACACTGGACTTGCCCTGTAAACCTCTGGCTGTGATCAGGCCAAGGCACCTGCACCACTGGTGATCGTACCCCCGAACCCAAGCCACGTCTGATGTGGAAAGTTGAGCCTAGAATTGACATTTGTTACTTTAATCGACGAACACAATAAGGCTAGGTTTTGAAAGCTAAATATCGTTGAAGGAGAAAAAATAAGCATGGTTAGTTGGATTGTTTTGCCATTTATGAAGCGTGGCCGACTTGATGTAGTACTACTCGGGATATTTCTCCTAATGAATTGCATGGTATTTGTGAACTCATATTTGCACAATCCAGAGCATGTTTTTGATGGGTATGGCCATATGGCGTATGTAAAAGCTCTGACAGTTGAGAAGCGATTGCCTACTAAAGAAGAATCGTACGAATTTTATTCTCCGCCGTTGCCATATCTTCTGCCGGCTTTTGCAAGAGGAGTATTCCATCTCACAACTACGCAGGTGGCAAAATTTGGACAGTACGTCAATGTTGCAGTTTCATTGCTCCTAACCTACTTTCTTTTACGGTTAGTTCTACTCATGAATCCGCCTGAATTAGATCTTCGCAGGACAACTTTATTGTTGCTTGGGATGTTGCCCGTTTATTACAAGACACTTGCTATGGGAGCTCGAGGCGAGCCCTACGTTGCATTGTTTACAGTCATATCTCTGTATTTCCTGATGAGTTTTATTCATTCGAAATCGACGAATCTTTGGAAATTCGAATTACTTGGATTACTCCTTGGTTTAGCAATTTTATCAAGACAATGGGGAGTACTGATTTTCCCTTCCATCTTCGGTGCGTTGATGTTGATGGTTTTTCTGAATAAAGAGCGAACCAATTTATTTCACGGGGTCATACTAACAGCTCTAATAGCAACACTTGTTAGTGGTTGGTTTTACTATGGACAAAAGTCAGAAAATGCTTTTAGTGAAGTTTTCAACTCATCCTGGCAACTTGATTATTACTCGTATGTTAGGGACCACCCAGATTTGCTTGACGCATTTGAAAGAGACCGCTCTAATGATGTTGCACTAGACGTTAGAGGATGGGGACAAAATCATTATGAGAAACTCGGGCGATACGAAAATCGCAATATCAAGGAAATCGGATTTTCACTACACAATCAGGGCCGGGGCTTTTATTTTGGAACTGGAGACGGAAAACTTTTCACTAACCCGACACGTGGAGCGTTTCCTAATCAGTTTTTTCCGATTTATTACACTGAAATATGGGGGGATTATTGGAGTTACTTTTTAGTAGTTCCTAATGATCCCGTTAATCAAAAAAGAATGGGAAGTTACTTAGGGAGAGTCAACTTAATATCTATTTTCCCGACCATGCTCATGATAGCAGGCCTTTTGTTTGGGTTGTCACAGGTAAGATATTTATTTCAAATAAATGATACTCAACGGAACTCATTGTATATTGTGGTGAATACGTTTGTTGTAGTTGTGTCCTTAGTCGGTTATATGTGGTTTGTTATTAGATACCCCAGCCTGGGCAAAGGGGACACAATCAAAGCAATCTACCTCCTTCATATATTTCCATCACTTGCGATTCTGGGGGCATATTTATTAGGCCAAATTAGAAAAACAAAACCTTATTTGTCGAGACTTAGTCTAGCGTTATTGCTCGCCATCTCCATTCACAACTTCCCCGCGTTCATTTCACACATTGGTGACAATTACAAACCAGATAGAATCTGGCTACCAGATCTTGACATCCCGGGAAATTATGACTAATTGATTATGTATCTATCTTCAGACTACCCCAGAAAGATTGGGTCATGCTTCAACTTCAACAACAAAAAAGTTCTATCGCAACAAGCCAACAGAAGTGTTGCCATTGTCATCCCATAAAACAGGTTGATAACTGAAACAAAAGGGCGAAAAGACTCGAAAATAAAATTTGATTGGGATACAAGAAGTGCGGATTACACTACAATACAAGTGTGAAACGCACATTTGTGTATCTGACTTTTAATCAGGTGGTCGCAGGTTCGATCCCTGCACGGCCCACCAATAAATCAACGACTTAGGGAGTCTTTTAGAAAACTCATTGTCCAATTGAACTGTTCATAAATGGTGGTAACAGCATTGTGTTTTCGCCCGATCGCTGATTTACTACTGGTAGCACAACCGCTCGTTGCCTGATTACTCGGAATATTTAGTTGATGCTCAATGAGGGAATTTAGTGAAACCACAGCTGGGTCAGCTTTCCCCCTTGTATTGAGGCGGGTAAGTCTGATTGTTGTGTTAGCTATAGTACTAACAGGCTGTTCTTCTAATGACTTCAAATGTTGGCCGTTTTGTGGCAAGTCTTCGTCAGGGGTAATTGACGCAACTGACACAACTGACGCAACTGACACAACTGACGCAACTGACACAACTGACACAACTGACACAACTGACGCAACTGACACAACTGACACAACTGACACAACTGACGCAACTGACACAACTGACGCAACTGACACAACTGACACAACTGACACAACTGACGCAACTGACACAACTGACGCAACTGACGCAACTGACGCAACTGACACAACTGACACAACGACCAGCGTCGTTGCTAGTATCACCGTAACTTATCCAAGTGGTGGAGAGAGCTTCGGGGGTGGAACCTATCCAGCAACATGGACAAAATCCAGTTCGACTGGCTCGGTCAGAATTGACATATACAATAACGAAAGCACTTTAGAGCGCTGGTTGGGAGATAAGGTGACAGAAAACTCAATAAACTGGGAGGTTCAAGAAAAAAATGGTCTCTACAGGATTAAGGTTTCGTCTATTAGTGATTCTACAGTTTATGATTACAGTGGCTATTTTCAAATTAATACATCGCCCCAAGACGATCAATATTAGATGGTCCAAATGAAAACTGTAGTCAATTGATAAAGATACCAGAAGAGAAACAGATCGCAGAATGGTCAATTAGAAATTGGGTTGGAGATCAAGATGACTCGCAGACTGCCTCCGAAAGGCTAGGTCACGCATCTACTACAACTACAGAAAGATACTACAGAAATGATGTTCAAAGGTAGTTCCTATAAGCCTCCCATTGAAGTAAATAAAACTCTTAATAAGTAGTACGAAACTCGTTTAAATCCAGAATTCATTGGGAGGACCAATGAATGAATAGCACTGTTATTACAGTGTAAAGCGGGTTTAAGAGCATCTGACTTTTAATCAGGTGGTCGCAGGTTCGATACCTGCACGGCCCACCAAATATCAAGCACTTACGAGTGTTTTTCAAAACACCTTTCTCACATGACTTTTGTCACAAGGTGGTTTACGGTGTAATTAAGGGCATTCTTGACTTGGTTTGTTGTAGTTCGGCGCAACCTGAGTATTTCTAATGCCCTGCGCCTGGACTAAGTTAACCTATTCAGAGGACATCTCGGCGGAACAGTGCCTCAACTTGGTAGATACTGTCTGATCGATCGTTGCCATCGGCGCACGAAAATAGCCATATACGTTTGTGTGAGACAGGATCTTTTATCTGCATTCTCCCATTATGATTATTGAGTAAAGGTCCATGCGGCTGCAAACTGACTCCCAGAATTGGGTTCTGATCATTAGTGTCGTTGATTCCGACTGGATGTCTGCGCTGCAGCTTGATATGGGTAATTGACGTCATGGGTCCGACGTACTCTCGCATATCTACATCAAGAGAGAACACCAGGTCAGGTCGTCCATCAGCCTGTATACCCTTGCCCTCACAGCTGACGTGGTCTGCGACGATGTTTGGTTCACGGTGCAAAGCGATCGTTGGATTCTCCGAGCTCGCTGTCGGGCTGAAGGACCTGCCTTCTTTTTCGCCATATTTAGTCCAGTGCCACTTGCCCCATTGATTGATGTCCTTACCGGATTCGGACCAGGCTTTTTCTAAGTCCTCATGGGTCAATACGTACTGTGAGTAGTCTGATAATCCAGATCCGCCAACTGACTCGAAAAGAACAGGGAGCGTGCTGATCGAGAGTTTCTCCCGAACTGCCTCAATTGCCTGAATTCCGAAATAGACCGCATAGCACTGATTTCGAAAATTACGTCGGCCAGCCCGGATATCATCGACCATGATCGTTGTGGGGCGATTTATAGGCCTGACTGCTGGCACGCTGACTAGGGCGACATTTTTCTGCGCTGCTACCTTGATGTGGTTGTAGCGTGTGCGAAAAAATTCATCATAGTTACGGGCGCGTTGAGTCAGATCCGCATAAGCAGTGTGTACACTTTGGGCACTGATTAGACCTACCGTCATTGCGAGAGCAACAACCACACCTGTCATCTGCGAGGCGCGCTGTGTAGAGATCACCCTTATCTGATCAGGCCGATGCTGTGTCCATAGTCCGACGCCAAGACCTAGTAACCCAAACCAACCTAACAAGAAAATGAAGTACACCACGTTCAACGCACGCTCAGGTAGGCCCACTCCCATGGACCAGTAAGCGACAAAAAAACAGGCAAGAAGGGTGCTAAGCAAACAGGCTGCTCCAATCACTAGGTGTATGGCTAGAGCCCGTTGTAGAAGAATGCTTCTTCCAGTTCTCCGGGACAACCAAACCAGATAGGCCAGTGTCCCCAACCACAGTAAGGGTTCTCGTACCCATTCCCAGAACCAAAAACGGAACTGGGCGATCGATTCAGAGATTGAAAACCAGAGCTGATGGCGGGCTTCAAAGTGTTGTCCACGGCCCTCATTGCCAGGCGCAAGAATCAATAGAGCTGCCGAAAGTAACGTGACGAGTAGCAGGAAAGCCCAGGTGTGCCGAGTGGGACTGCGAATCCAGTAAGCATACGACGCAATAGCACTCATGAAAAATAACATGAATACCATGTGTAGTTCGGTGCAGCCGACGGTCGCAAACACCAGTGCCGCACCCAGCAAGATCTGACCATAACGCTCGGGTCTTTCGATGATCCGTAACAGACAGCCCAGTGTCGCAAGGATAAGAATATTACCAGTCTGGTACTGGAACGCACCGGTGACATGATAGAAGCCATTGGACACCAGCGGCATCGTCAGAGTGTAAATAGCACACAGACCCAGCGCGACACCACTGGTGCCTAGACGATTATCTGAATACCCCGTGAGTCCACGCAATAGGTAATACGCGGCTAGGGACCAGCTGCCAAAAAGCACCAGCGGCGGGTACTGGTAGGTTGCGATCATGTCAAAATTCACGAAGTAACTGCCCATCAGGAACAAGGCAAAGTAGCGGCCATTCCATCGGCGACGCCAGTCAATTACACCATCTATTACACCATCTATATCCGCGTCATTGAACACATTCGTGTAACAGAAGTTGTCGCCTGAGGGATGGTTGAATCCAGCTAGTAACCAATATGGCAGAAGGGTGACTATAATTACTGCAAGCAGAATCACCTGGGCCCATAGTTCAATTTTTGTCTCGTTTGTCACTGACTTTGACTCTATCGAATGTACCGAATTCAACAAACGCATAATTTCTACACAGCTTGTATCTGTTCTGTGCCAACAGAGCGGCCTGTTTGTACCTCAGTAGTTGTCGTCAACGTTCTCGGTCTCTCTCGGTGAAAGTGCTTGTTTTTGGCGGTGATGGCTTTTGTGGCTGGCCTACGGCTCTGCATTTATCGCAACTGGGTCACAATGTCACCATTGTAGACAATCTGTCCCGGCGACGGATAGATATGGAACTCGGTGTCGAGTCACTTACGCCTATCACCTCAATTAGTGAACGGCTCAACGTCTGGGAAAAAGTCACGGGTCGAACCATCGCCTTCTCCCAATTAGATATTGCGACAGACTATGACGGTATTTGCGAACTATTAGAAACACTAGTGCCCGATGCAGTTGTGCATTTTGCCGAGCAGCGTGCAGCGCCGTATTCGATGAAAAGTGCCCGGGAAAAACGCTACACAGTTACTAATAACGTTAATGCCACCCACAATCTCCTATGCAGCATCGTTGATACTAATCTAGATATTCATGTAGTACATCTGGGCACCATGGGCGTCTACGGTTATGGCTCCCTAGGCATTGATCTGCCTGAGGGGTATCTGACTATCGATACTGACAACGGCACATCTGGCGAGAAAACGAAGCGAGAGATTCTGTATCCGGTGGATCCGGGTAGTGTTTATCACCTGACCAAGTGTCAAGACCAGTTGTTGTTCTACTACTACAACAAGAACGATCGTGTGCGTATCACTGACCTACACCAGGGTGTAGTCTGGGGCACTAATACCGCCGAATGTCTGTTGGATGAGAGATTGATCAACCGCTTTGATTACGATGGGGATTACGGCACCGTGCTTAACCGATTTCTCATGCAGGCAGCGATCGGTCATCCACTCACAGTTCACGGTAATGGTGGCCAGACCCGGGGTTTTATTCATCTATGCGACACAGTACGCTGTATCGAAATCGCGTTAACAAATCCACCAGACCGCGAAGACCGGGTACAGATTTTTAACCAGTTGACCGAAACATTCAGTGTGCGAGAACTAGCTGGATTGGTTGCAAACTTGACCGGGGCTGAGATCACTTATCTTGATAATCCCCGCAACGAAGCGGTCGAAAACGAACTGTCGGCTCGACCAGAATCACTATTGCGTCTCGGACTTAAGCCGACCCTGTTGCGCGAAAACCTATTGCAAGAAGTGATCGAAATCGCCCACAAATACGCTGACCGTTGCGATCGCTCTAAAATTCCTGCCACTTCGCGTTGGCATAAGGGTAAGTCCTGAGCTAGATTTCGTTTCCCCAGCTCGAAAGACACCTCCTCGACCATTCCTTGCACGTGTTCCCGATTTCTTGCTGCTAAGCGCTGATCAATTTCTTCGGTCTCTGCGGCAGGGCACGCTGTTTCTGCTCAGTGCACGCTTTGTCGGCAAGGCACTATTGCTTGTTTTTTTGCTAGTCCTAGCGAGTCGACTTGAGTCGCGGGCCTTTCTTGATCTTGAGGTTGTCTCCAGTCTGATTAATTTTCTGATCTGGATATTTCTCGCCGTGACATTCAGCGTAGCCCGCATCGGTGTCGCTTTCCCACCAGAAGATCTCGATGTGAGTCTCAAAGGCCTGCTTCAGCATACACAGATACCGGCTTTGATAGCAGGTCTGCTTATCAGTTTATTCGTAATCGCGATAGGCTTTTTCTTCGATCAGACCCGCCCTTCCCGCACTTTGGAAATACAACTGATCGTGGCAATTTTTGCACTGGTACAATTTCTCTACAGCTATCTTCTGGGTTTTCACCAGGCGCGGGAGAGCTATCGCCTGATTGGTGTGTTTTACCTGGCGCCGGGCATCATCGCGTTGATGGCCGCGGTTTTATTCCTGAATCTAGACCTCGGTTTTCGAGCAGCGTTGCTCGTATACCTCGCTGGTGCTGTGGTGCAATTACTGTGGGCCTACTTGAGCCTCCGGAGCAGCCTACTGCCACTGCCCATCCAACCCTTTCCCGGTATTCCACGGCGGATTGGCCCAGGCCTGTTTCGGATCAGTGTCGGAATCACGCTGTTTTTCGTGATCTACAGCATGGATATTTTCTCGGCCAAGTTTCTACTGGATTCAGCCTCGGGGGAAACCTACGCTCGACTGGAATTTCTGGGTCGAATTGTTTTCACTATCGTGGCTACGGTAGGGTTTGCCTTTTTTGTTCGGATTGTGCGCGCTTATGATGATCGGGAGTTAGATAACTTAGGCACCGGATTCCGGTCGGCACTCGCCACGCTGGCTGTGGTTGTCGGTACCGCTGCGCTATTTCCGTATTTGTACAGCGCGTTGTTCGGTGCTGCCCTGGCTGATCTGGTTCCGTCTATGTTGATGGTAGTGGGCGCCAAGACAATCCAATCATTTCTTTTTGTCATGGTCACTGTCAAGGGTGCAACGGTGTCGCGCTACGTGCTACGCTGGCTCACCGTTGTACTGGTGTGCCAGGTTTTGCTTTTTGCAGCGTTTCACGACAGTATTGAGGCAGTCGCTCTTAATATTCTGCTCTCCGGAGTGCTTGCGGTGATCCTTTTTTCTGCGAGTTTCTTGTACGAACGCAAGGTTGGAGTCTCTCGTTGAGGTCATTCCCCAAGCATGTGCTGATTGCTGGTGGCGCCGGCTTTATTGGGCAAAACTTGGTTCGTGCCTTGCTCATACGCGATCCGTATACCCAGATCACAGTTGTTGATAATGGCGCACACTTAACCGCGACTGCGTTACCCACTGAAAGTGTTCGCTTAACCTGGCGGCAATGCGATATCCGCCAGCGTGATGTCATCGCAAAAGTGTTTAATCGGACACCGTTCGATGTTGTGATAAACCTGGCAGCGTGTGCCGGAGTTGCGGACTCTATCGCCAATCCGCGGTTGAATTTTGAGGCCAATGTAATCGGGCATTTCAACCTGTTGGATTTGGCACGCAGCCATGGCGCACGACATTTTGTTTTTGCCTCAACTGGTGGCGCCATTATTGGAGATGGACAGCCGCCCCTGACCGAGGATATGGTGCCTAACCCGCTTTCGCCCTACGGTGTAAGCAAACTAGTCGGCGAACTCTATGCGGACATCTATCAGCGCTGCTACAAATTCAATACCTGCTGTCTGAGATTTTCCAATGTCTATGGTGAGTACTCCGCTCACAAAGGCAATCTTATTCCCATGTTTATCAAGAGTGCCCTGAAGGGGACCAAAGCCCAGCTTTTTGGGGATGGCACCCAAGAACGCGATTTTATTTATGTCGGGGATCTTGTTGAGGGTATGTGCCGAGTGCTGGAGCGTGAACCGCGGGGTGTGATCCAACTTGCCACCGGGCAGAGGACATCCGCCAACACGCTCGTTGCCCTATTGGCCAAGGTATTGCCTGATGAGCATCCACTTGACTTCGAATATCATTCTTCTCGGTCTGGAGAGGTCTATCAGACCTGGTGTGATAACAGCAAGAGTATTGCCCTGCTCGGTGATTACATCAGAACTCCACTTGAGACTGGCCTGCGACATACAGTTAACTGGTACGGATCGCACTACCGAGTCGGAGGCGACACGTGACCTTTGCTCAAAAGCAAAGCCGACTATCGGTCGTGATTCCGGTTTACAACGAAGAAAGATATCTGGAAGCAAGGGTTGGCCACTTTATCACCGTTCTGGATGCCGTAACGTGCCCTGGCCATTGGGAGATACGCCTGATCAATAACGGTAGTGCTGACAACACCGCCGTCATCATCGATACTCTCTCGGCACGATGGCCAAGTGTCATCGGGCACGCCCTGCCAAGCCCAAACTACGGTTTGGCGATTCGTCATGGGGTCGCTCGGGCCAACCACGCTTTTATCTACATAGTCGATCTTGACCAGTGGGATGATGCTTTCATTCAGTGGGCCTGGCGTTACCGCCAAAGTTATGACCTGATCGTGTCCTCCAAGCGGGCGGATCCTTCGATTAATCGCCAGAGTCGGCTACGCTTTGTGCTTTCTTGGGGACTCAATGCTGCACTGCAACTGCTGTTTTCTTTTCCAGGTTCCGATACCCACGGCCAAAAATTGCTCAACCGAGAATCGTTAGCGCAGATCCTTGCGCAAACCAAGGCTGATCGCGGACAGTACGATGTTGAGCTGGTAGTACGAACTCTGCGTGCAAGCAAAAGCATCATAGAGTTGCCAGTTCCCTATGAAGAAATGCGTCCCGCCCGCAATGCCCTGGTCAAAAAAGTACTTTGGAATACCTGGGCGTTGTCAAAGCTGGCCTGGCGACTGCGTTCTCTGAAATCCCAATCGGTCCAGTTACGCCGCATCAGTCGTTCAGATGTAGAGAACGGTCGAGGCTTCGCCGACGATAACGTGCTCAGGACTGATTAATTCCGGGGAAAAGCATGGTGGCGGATCATGCGTCTACATCAACAACTAAGAAGCACTACATAGATAGTGAATCGACAGTCGTTCCTATCAGTGTCCCCTTGAAGTAGTACAAATCCTTAAAAAGCAGTACCAAACTCGTTAAAACTCAGAATTCATTGGGACAACCAATGAATGAGTTACACTGTAATAGCAGTGTGAAGTGGGTTTAAGAGCATCTGACTTTTAATCAGGTGGTCGCAGGTTCGATCCCTGCACGGCCCACCAATAAATCAACTATTTAAAGTTGATTTCTGAAACCCTCTCAGCTCGCTCTCACAATCGATAACCGCTATGGCAATGTCTGACGAAATGTAGACCCATCCCAAGCTATTAAAGGACATGAGGGGACATGAAATTACATCAGGTCGTAGCATTTAAGTGACAGTCTAACAATGCCGAGAATCGGTTTGGATGTTGCCGTAGGGCCGGCGGGTGGTTCCCGCTAGACCCGGCTCAATAGTAATAACGAGAAATGGCAATCGCTAATACTGGGCAGGGTGGGGAATTCTTCTCCGTCGGCAACAACGTTGTTCGTTAGATAAAGTAGATTGACGCTTGGGCGTCAGAAAAGTGAACTCTTGCGACAGTTACCTCGCAAATCTACCAGAAGTAGCCCCTCTAGACTTTGAATGCCAGAGAGCTGGGAGAAGAACGTATAGGATACCAATCGCCGGAATCATGTAGCGTACTATAGGCTCAAACAAAATGGCCATTGACCAGTAGTAAAACGTTATAGCTAACGAAACAACTAAGAAATCATTAGGTAGTAGTTTCAATCTAATTCCACGTATAAGAGATAGAAGAATTGCCCCTAAATAGACGACCTGTAGTAGAGCGGCTATCATTTCATTCCGGTGACTGTACGTACCATACCAACTTCTAGTAATTTTGATTCCTAGGAACTGAATTGCTGCTACTGGATTGTTCCACATTACCTTTCCAATTCTGTGAAAATTAGTCACGGTATTTTGATTCTTACTACGATGAGCTAATTCTTGATCGAAGATTAATTCATCCTCAATAGTTTTTAGAAGTTTTTTAACACGATTAGGTATATTTAACTTTTCTCTGTCGCCATCGGCTTCTGTTGCAAAGGTAATGCCAGCTATAAAGCTATTAAAGGTTAACTGTCCATTCGTTAAGACTATTAACTCTCCAGTCTTGTTGTAGACTATAGTTGACCAGGGAGCAAGTACTAGAAATACACCAAAACTTAACGCCACGAAATATGTGCCACGACTTTTCCATGGTGCTCCGGGCCTCGTTAACACTAAGACGACAAAATACACAATCGGTATTCCGATAGCGATAGGTTTAATCATGATCGCTATCGCCGATACAACCCCTACAAAGAATGCGAACAGATGCTGGCGTCCTCCATTTGCCCGAAACGAAAAAAGAGCCAATAGCAAGCTCGCAAAAAAAGAAGAGAAGAATGGTATCTCGCTGTACGGTTGATTAAGAAACCATAATACAAAAGGACTAGTCATCCAAACAACGGGAATAAAAACAGCGAGTTTATCTGGCCAAACCAGTCTTGCAATCATGAATAACAGAATCGAAGATAGGGTTAACATTAATGTATTGAACACCCTAAAAATGTAGATTTCTGGATAATCGGTCCACTGACTAATAGTTACCAGGGCTGCTATTATTAGAGAATGCCCTGGTGGTCGAGCTGTTGCAAAAGCTCCATTATTGTCTGTCCAACCCTTGCCTTCGAGAAAGTTCTTTGCTACTTGTACATAACCACCTCCATAACAATCACCGCAAGGTTTGTTTAGGACACTATCTGGAGCCCATAGAAAGAAGGCCGCACAGACGAATACTGTACCAAAGACAATCATTGCCATCTGTTGGCAGAAAGGCAACGACGATTCGAATCTCCTAGACCGATTGTCTTTGGCCAAAACAGTATTACCTGGTTATTGATGAAACAAACATTGTGGCTCGTTGTGTCGAGTTTGTTGAATGCAGTAAAAAATATTTTGTACAGTTGTTAGACTGAATCATGAGCTAACTGAAAATAAATCAGAGAATTTGAATCAATGAATACAGTATTGGAGAAGGATGTCTATTTATCAAATGTTTTGATGCTTAATGGAGTCTTGCTCGATATATTGGGTGCTAGCGTTTAGGCTAAAACGGATGAAAAGAATATCTATAATCGTGCCCGCTCACAATGAGGAGACAACTATTATCCCACTTCTCGAGTCTGTTCAAGAAGCAATCAACAACATTCCTGACGCTACTTTCGAGGTCATAGTAATTGACGATGCTTCTACCGATCACACTGCCTCTTTGTTGAGGAACAATACTAATGTCTATGACCAATTTATTAATTTAAGCAAGCAAAGTGGTAAAGGAGGTGCTATTTTACGCGGGCTAGAGAAAGCAAGCGGTGATTTCATTCTTTTCCAGGATGCGGATTTGGAGTATGACCCAAGAGATTATAGTAAGCTGTTAATGCCAATTCTTGAGTTTGATGCAGATGTTGTAGTGGGCAGCCGACTAATCGCACCACAATGGACACGTGTTCATTATTTTTGGCACTTGATCGGGAATCGATTCATCACTCTATTCTTTAACTTGTTAAATAACACTACTTTTAGTGACATCTATAGTTGTTACCTTGTGTATCGCAAGTCCTTAGTTTCACTCAACAAATTAAAGACTCGTGGCTGGGAACAGCATGGCGAAATTTTATCCCTTGCAGTCAAGAATGGTCATGTATTTTATGAAGTTCCGATCAGTTATCGCGGAAGAACATATGACGAAGGTAAGAAAATTCACGCGAGACACGTCTTCAAGATTTTGTATACTTTATTAGTTACCCGTTGTTAATAATACAATCTTGTTGTTTACTTGCCTTCCCGTAATTATTTATAGAGTTCTTAAAAGGATTAGATTGTGTAAGACAATAAAATTCTATTAATTAAGCCACCCGATCGGTACTTGGAAAATGAATTTGTTTATTAACAGTTAGGACCGCATCATTTGCAGTCATTCTTGATGCAATATGAAATACCTTCCGACATCCTTGTGCTTTACGAAGATGTGACCTCTCGAGAAAACAGGAGAAATGGTTCAACTGAATCTCCATCTACTCTAGATCTAAATATGCTAATGATCGATAGCAATGGTAGGAGTTTCGAGCAGCCTTTTGACCACGAAATCTTAGGGAGTTATGACATTATTGGCATGTCTGTTATGAGCCCCCAGGCACCCGACGCCTATCTGCTTATTGAGTTAATCAATCGAATCAACTCGTTGATCACTACTGTTATCGGAGGGTCACATCCTCGATACTATCTTGATCAAGTGACAAGTTTATCTCCCACATTTGCGTTTGACTTTGTTGTCCCACAAGATGGATGGGCACCGATGCTTCAGAACACTCTACCGAATAAAGTTAGGACATATCCATATCATTAAAAGCTTTGACTGCTGCTAACAGTACAATCGGAAAAAACTTACTGTTTTCTCGCCATTGTCCCAATCAAAGTAGTCGAAACCATGTTAAAAGGATCGAAAACGACCCAAACTCAAATTTCAATGGGATAACCGTTGTAGAAGAACTCTATGATTACTGGCGTAAATGCGAAATCGAGTGCGTGGCTACGAACTACGAGGTCGGGAGTTCGAATTTCCCCGAACGCCCCAATAGAGTGTGAACTTTTCGAGCTGCGGTCTGATACCTACTACTTTAGATGCATAAAGAGGTGATGCCTTCGTGGATCGAAAGTAATATTAAGTTTGGAAACACTTTCTCCAGAATTATAACTAAGAAAAGTAGAGTTGCCTGTAAGTCGGTTTATCACTTTTCGAGAAATTCACGGACTGAAGAAACTATCTATGCCTGAAAGTAATTATATTGGTCGGTGGCTGGGGCTCAAGAATTCCACAACCGGTGATTGCAATCGGCAGTAGACCAATTTTATGGCATATAATGAATATTTATTCTCATTATGGATGCAAAGAATTTATTATTTGCTCGGCTGTCGCGCCAGAAATTATTCATTGTTCCAGCCAACGTCACTTTTATAGCCCTATTTTATTCGCCCTAAACCAGTAAACAATAAAAGATAATGAACATCCATAAACTAGGCGGCCGCTATTATACCGATGCTGAATTAAACGAAGCGGGATTTAAGTCGGTCGGGAAAAACGTAAAAATACACAACCGATCAAGCATCTATTGTCCGGAGAACATAGCGATTGGTGACAACGTACGCATCCAAGATTTTGTTGTGATAGTTGCGACTGGGCCTGTTGAAGTCGGCAATTGCGTCGAGATAAATTGCTTCTCTTATATTGGCGGGACTTGTGGCGTACGTCTTGGAAATTATGTCACGTTAGCGCCTGGAGTTAAGATTTTCTCGACAAACGACGACTATTCGGGAGAGTTCCTAGTGAAGCGGCCAAATTTACGAGAGGAATTTGTGGGTAAAGACAAAGGTAGAGTGGTGTTGAAGGACCATGTCATTGTTGGTGTTGATTCTGTGGTGTTACCGAAAATCACGATTGGTCTCGGGGCAAGTGTCGGGGCAAAGTCACTTGTAAAAAATGATTTGAAATCATGGACTATCTATTGTGGGTGCCCTGCAAAAAGAATTGGGGAAAGAAAAAGAAGTATGTTGAGGTACCTCTGACTTTGACTTATTTGGAGTACTGAGGTTCTATTTATACTGGAATTCTAGCGTTAGCGTTTTATCAATGATAAGTCATCCATAGGCTTGGGTAGGCAGGTAACAGCATTGGGTGAAATGTATGCTCGCTATGTTTATCCGATCCGGGTCAATCGAAAACTCAATTCCACTGACGTGGTGGATGCTTTGACAGATTTGTCCACACTGCGTGGGCGACCCTCTTATGTTCGCTCAGATAATGGTCCGGGGTTTGTCGCTGACAAAGTCCGTAAATGGATCACGGCTGTTGGTGCAAAGACAGCTTTCATAGAGTCGAGCTCACCGTGGGAGAATGGGTATTGTGAGAGCTTCAATGCTCGGTTCCGGGACGGACTTCTAAATGGTGAAGTCATTTACACGCTGGCGGACGCCAAAATCATCATGCAAAAATGGAGGGTTCACTAGGCCACACAGTTCCCTCAAATACAAGCCGCCAGTTCCAAATTCTATCGTCCCGGTAGACCAAAGACCGACGATGCACTAACATGGATCACCCAACAGAGCAGGCCAGTACCGTTCGGATTATTTGATAGTTAGGAGAGTGTGGTGTTGTACCCTCGAACGAAAGAATCGTGAAGCAAAAACTGATTTCAATTCTCCTAGTTCTATCTTTACCGATAGTCTTATGTTTTCGTGCTTGTTCTATTGTGGGGTTTCACTTCAGATTTGGTGAAATTCGAACCTTTATTCTTGGACACTTCGTATTCGACATTGAATATTATCTTCGTAAGCGTAGTCTAAATGGATCAGATTCCACTGATCTATTTTTTATCGTTGGCGATGTGTCTAATAGTCAGTGGCTGCGCATGGTTAAAAGAAAGGTTTTTGTCTCGCCGTTGGTAAAAGTTCTGTTTAAGGCAAATCGTCTCTTACCGAATTATCAAAAGTATGAGATTGAGAAAATTCCCAAAACAGTTAATAGCCCAGTTTATGATGAAATATTTGCAAGTACCAAACTACAGTTAAGATTTACACAGCAAGAAAATAATCAGGGACAGAAATATTTGCGTTGCTTGGGATTCGAACCCAACGATAAATTCGTCTGTTTAGTAGTAAGAGACAAGGCATACAAGAATGCGCTTTCTAAGGACAAAGACTGGTCATATCATAATTATAGAGATTCAGATATCAATTCATATAGTGAGATGGCTACAGTACTAGCTGAGAAAGGATATTGGGTATTTCGTATGGGTAAAGTTGTAGATAAGCCGTTAGCCGTGGCTCACACTAGAATAATTGATTATGCATCTAGTCAGGAGCGTAGCGATTTTTTGGACGTATGGTTAAGTGCTAGATGTTCAATATGTATAACAACCGGAACAGGGTTGGATGAGATCTCAGGAATACATGGTATTCCGTCAGTGTTCGTTAATTTACTGCCGTTAACACATGTACCACTGTACAAATTTAGTTTAACAGTTCCTAAGAAACTCTTATGGCGTGAAACTGGGAACCTTCTTAATATTAATGAATATATGCGTCATGCATATATCTCGACCGATGACTACCAAGCGCAGGGTATCGACATTGTCGACTTAACTCCTAAGGAGATTACTGAAGCCGTGATGGAGATGGATTTGACAATCAAAGGCCAAACCCAACTTTCTACTATTCAGCTTCAGAGGCAAGAACAAATCATTCAGAAGATTTTTGAATTAGATAAGATGAATTGTCGAAGCATCCAAAACTTCCGAGACACGCGTGCTCGACTTGGATCGAACTTCCTAGAAAAATACTGGGATAAGTTAATGGTTTAGCTATACCCAACGATGATCTGGGATTCGTTTCTGTTCTCTCTAGTCCATTCCGGTCCGTTTGCCGGGAGTCAAAGTTTGTTATTTAAGGGGTTTAGGCGTTGAAACTGAAACTGGTAAAGTTTAAGAAATCTTTTACTTGTGATGTTTTGATCTTTGACCATATTGGTGAATCTTGGTTGTCGAAACTTGTTCCCAATTCAGCAAGTATTGGGTATTTTTCTACCAGGTTCTATTTTCCAATTTTATTTCACAAGTATTTCCTACGGCGTTTATGCGTAATACTTCTAGGACGTATATTTGCTCGTAACTATGATTCTTATCATTTTTATCTCGACGCTGTAATTCAAAGTATACAACCCAAAATAATAATTACTGCGGCCGATAATAACGTTATATTGTCAAAGATGTCGAAGCTACACAGTTCTATCCTATTTGTATATGTACAAAGTGCACTTCGGGATCTGTATAGCTTCCAGAAGAACGTCGATTTGCCAGTTTATTGTTCGTTTGGAAGTATTGAAAAAAAATTGTTTGCCGATTTAAACATTCACTATCAAGAGTACTTAGCAATCGGTTCGGTCAAACTAGAAATGGCTATGTCCGAAAAAAATAATTCCAGTCACGTACCTGCTGATATTTGCTTTATTTCGAGCCACAGAGCGGAAAAGCCATACTCTAAGAAATCAGCGATAAGTAAGCGTATTGAGGATATTGACCAACTCTTATTTCTACATTCAATAAAATTCGCTCGCCGATCGAACTTGTCTGTGAGGGTGCTGGGTAAGGCACGGGAAGATAAGTTGCAAAAGTTAGAAATTTTTCACTACGAGAATTTAGCTGGTGGGTTTCCTTTTGAATACGTACGAACTGATAATGAATTGAGAAAATACGCGAGTTATCATGGTTTACTCAGCAGTGGACTGTCAATCAATTGTGGTTCTACGCTCGGTTTTGAAGGGCTTTCTGCGGGAAAGAAAGTTTTATTTGGAGCCACCATGGACATGAAGTTTATCGATGATTGGGGGGTTAGTTATTACTATTCGGATATGCCTCAGCTAATTAGCCTACAACAAAACTCTTTTGAGCACTTTTGTTGCAAAGTAGAGTATCTTAGGAAAATTTCCTTAGATGAGTTTCTAGAGATCACTTCACCTTACGCGCTTCAAATAATGAATAAGAGCACAATTGGAAAATCTCACGAATTGTTGCAGCAAAAACTTGAATATCATTTATCTCAAAACGCTATATTGGATAATCGAATGCAGTTGACATGAATTTGACGCCTTTTGGTTTGGTTTATATTTTTGGTTCTCGAACTACTGCTTTGCTCAGTCCAAGTCGGGATAGTAGTCTTGTTGAGGCTAATTAAGTAACTGGTTTTCTCTTAATTTAGTGCCTTTGGCGTACAATTTTCGACTAAGTTCTTTGAACGAGATGTTTGAAGTTTGGTTACATCTGCCTGAGAGGCTGAAGCAACGCCTATCATTTTATATTCGTTGTCTCTACCACAGTTGTGATTTACTCTATGCTTAACAACTATTAGTATGGGGTATATACCCATATCACCACAAAGCTACATTGCTAGAAAAGTTTCCAGAATTCGTAACCCCGCGGGACCACTAAGTTCTGGATGAAATTGTATGCCCACGATATTCTCATGCTGCAAGGCACTTACAATAGAAATTCCTTCATAGTTAATGGTAGCTATAACATCATCAGCGTTGACTGGTAGTGCCATGAATGAGTGCGAGAAATAACAAAATGTACCTTCTGGTAGATTTCCAAGACAGCTATTGTTCCATTTATGTGGTTCTCGTGAGTCTCTGAGTGCGCTCCACCCGACGTGCGGTATTTTTCTTTTCTTAATCCCCACGGTTTCTGACGGTATTTCTACCACCGATCCCTTAACCAGCCCCAATCCCGCATGGCGGCCATGTTCTTCACTAAATTCTAGCAACAGGTGCATTCCAAGACAGATGCCTAAAATAGGTTTACCCATATAGGCAACCTCTTTCATAATGTCATCCAATCCAGAAGCAGTCAGTTCACTCATACCAGACGGAAAAGCACCTACACCGGGCAAAATTACCCTATCTGCGGCTAATACACGCTTGTAGTCCGAGGTGCTGTGAATTGATGCACCAACAAATGCTAACGCGCGAATTACACTTTTCAGGTTTACAATTCCAGTGTCAACTACGACGACAGATTGCATTCGGTTTATTCATCTGTAGAAATTAAGATATTACGTACAGGAATATCTTGTTCTTGGCAATATTCTCTAATCTTTGCCACCGAGTAAATCTCATTATGAAGCACGTGCGCCATCGCTACACCATCTACAGACGTCTCCGACACAATTTCATTAAGGTGTGATAGGTCTCCCATGCCACCGCTCGCGATTACAGGTATATCGACGGCGTTTGAAACGGCTCGGACTAAGTCCACATCGAAACCGCTTCTTGTTCCTTCTTTATCTACAGAAGTAAGCAGTATTTCACCAGCACCGAGGTTCTCACTTTTTTCTACCCAATCTAGTACATCAATTCCGCTTGGTTCTCGACCATTATCGTAATAAGCTTCCCACGAGGTTCCCCGTTGTTTCGCTTGTACAGAAAGAACCATACATTGGCTACCAAATCGATTGGCAACTTCAGAAATAATCTTTGGTCGCTTTAGTGCTTCAGAATTGATAGATATTTTGTCAGCGCCTGCTCTTAGAACAGCTGATACGTCGTCTACCGACCGAAGTCCTCCGCCGACAATAATTGGTACGAAGATACTATTAGTAGTCTTCTCGATCACATCCAACAGACTATTGCGGTTATAGAGGCTGGCTACAATGTCCTCATAAATTAATTCATCGATCCCATGTTGATAATAAGTGACTGCATATTCATTAGGGTTGCCGATTTTTCTAAGGCCCTCGAGATGTATGCCTTTAACTAGATTAGGAGCCTTTATATCTAGCCTAGCGATTAATCTTACATATCTCACGACTTGCTAGTCCCACACCGAAGTGCGTAACTTCCATTTACCATTACTGAATTGCCATAAGTGCGGCGAACGAAATGAATCTGTCAGACTAGCAAAGTAGTCGCGGTCAAACCTTTGTTGGTCAAAATGTTGATATGCTCGTGGATACTCCTTTTCCGTTATAGATAAGTAATTGAATACGTCATTTTCAAATCGGAGGGGATATTCACCATCATATTTTTTGACTAAAGCAGCACCCTCATCACGAGTGATTTCGTCATTTCGTATTTCTTGGGCTGCATCGTAGGTCGCTCTACCAATTCCGAACTTAATAAAAGTAGTGTAGTAATGAAAGTCATCAATTTTGTCATCTATGCTATTGTATTTACTATATGTGCCAACAGTTCGTTCAGGTGACGGTTGAAATCCTGATTTCTCCACGGCGAAGTAATACGCACCTTGCGGGTGCCATCTCTCATAATGTCCCAAATAGTGGACTTCTATTCCTTTAGTTACAATCGTCTCGTCCTTAATTGGAAGATAATGATGTAAATCAACCGTTTGAAGGCCATACTCACTTTGCAGTTCCTCAATAGCGACACCACCTAAATGAATGTGATTATCTTCGGCTGCAAAAAATTTGTCCTCTCTTTTATCTCCTTTAACTTGGTCCATAGGGTTTCCATATTCTGCTTCATTTTCTCCATAGAATACTAATTGGATATCCATCAATGCGGCAATTTTTGGAGCCAACAATTTCTGGCCAATCATGAATGGTTGAAACGGATGAAATAAATTCTCCACCGCAAGTCTTGTAAGTAAGCGATGAGTTCTGGGGTTAGGAGTAACTAAGTAATTGTCGAAACCTGAATTGGTCCATCCTTGAAAATTGGCCCACCCCCAATCGGTATATAAATTCGGAGCCCAGGTCACTGTTAGTGGATTCATACCGTACTTACGTTTCAGTAGGTGCGAAGCGTAGACACTGTCTTTCCCTCCGGAACCGGGTACCAAACAATCATACTCTCGCCCATTCTTTCTATAGCGATCACACAAATCCTGTAGTTCCAGGCTGCGAGCAGGCCAATCAACCTTTGCTTTCAACGCGTTGTGTTTACATGCTGCACATACGCCTTCCTCATCGAAACTAATTGTATCCTTCTTACTATTTTTGTTATGTCTAAACTCTACGGAAGAGCTTGGCCTTTGATTTGAAATTACACAATTCGCACAGAACTTGACTTCAAGAGGCAGTCCATATAACGCCTTAGCCTGGCCCACTCTCGGATGAAATTTGGCCAGAAACATGGGTTCGGTAACCATGTCATGCCTACTTAAATATTTCTTCATCGGAATAAATAGAGCAAAAAAGTTTTTATTTATACCTTCCAGTAGATTCTTCTACAACATCGTGTTGATGTCTCACTCTTACCGTAGAAATTGTTTACCCCATCCAATCCTTTGGATAAATTCTCAGCCAAACAAGTGTCGTATCCCTTCTTTGATACTACCAACATCGTCAAAATTGATAACACTTGCTGCTCCAAACCTTTTCAACTAAAGGTCTCTAATGTTGATAGTTCTTGATTTTAGAGTGGGAGTCTGAACAATACCGCTCGACGAGATGAGTAGCCCACGAAGTCAGTTACTACTCTTGGTAGAGACAGTAGGTAGTTTAGGGTATCTGGCGAGGTGTTAGCTACACAAGATGGCTAACGGGGACCGATTAAGGTCTGAAGATGACTTAGCGCTTCACCCTTGGAACGAGCCCGCCATCCGTCTCACGAAAGAAGCAATAATTCGAAATGTGACTGTTTCCTGGCCATTAATCGGTGAGATGTTTGACGTAAATAACCATCGTGAAACATGATGGTGGAAGTTATTAAGGGCTGAAATGGAGCATACTATCAATGACTTGAGAGGCTAGCGGAAAGGTCAATTAGAAATTGGGTTGAGAATCAGGATAACTTATAGACGGCCTCAGACAAGAGCACGCAAAACACAGATACCTACAGGTTAGATCAACAAATGCATGAGGAAGATTACCTCATAGAACGCGTTCTCCGAGTCGCCTTCCTTCTATTTGGGATCGACATTTTGCTACTGGCTACATTTGTTTCGAGTTCCTTTTTTGTATCCTTAGGTACTAAGTGAAACTAATTGAAACACATCTACACATTCTCCTGTTTGTTTCTGTTTGAGTAAAAATAGCTAGCTCTCTAAATTTCTTTGTGGTGAACTTAGGGAATATCTCTCTATATGGTAGGAACTAAGAAATTACCCATGTTAATAATCACAGAAATTATTCCGCAAGGAAGGTCATGGAGAGACGGTCCGGTTAGCTCTTCTAGATCACGCGGGGAATCTCCGTCGGGATACTGTTGATTGGGAGGTTCGTCAATCTATCAATACGCCATCTGTATTTTGACTGGGCGAACGCCTGACTAAAAAAATCTATGATAAAAGTTGGATTTGAAAGTAAACGACTGTTTCGCAGTATGACCGGATTCGGTGCATACAGTCGAACGCTTGTTAAGGGATTAACAACACACTATCCGGATAATAGGTATGTTTTACTGCACGACCAATCTTATGAAAAGGCGAGTCGAGAGCCAACATTCCACACCTTAGATATTCAAAAGGTCCTCAACCTTGATGCCGTGTCGGTTCTATACTCGCCCAGCAACAAATCTTTATATTGGAAATTGTTGGGTGCGAAGTATCAGCTTCGATCCAATCATGTAGACATCTATCATGGATTGACAAACCAATTGCCGCGCTCAATTAGTAGAGCAAACATTCCGCTAGTTATAACTATTCACGACTTGTATTATCTTCACTATCCAGAGTTTTCTCGTAATGATTTAGGACAAAAAGATGATTTGAAAAAGTTGAATCGGCAATTAAAGGGGGCGTGCATAAGAAGTGAAAAAATTATAGCAGTTAGCGAAAGTACAAAAAATGATATTGTCGATCAGTTCTCTGTTAGTCCCGACAAAGTCACAGTTATTTATCAATCGTGCGATCCGATTTATTTCGAAAGAATAACAGAAGAGAAAAAAACTGAAGTAAGGCTAAGATATAACCTACCTGATAAATATTTAATGTATGTAGGTTCTATGACTGAGCGGAAGAATCTCTTAGCAATTGTTAAGGCGATCGCTTTAATTCCAATTTCCCAGCGATTGCCTTTAATTGTGATTGGCGCTCGCACGGCTTATACAAATGTTGTTGTCGACTATGCTATGGCGAAAGGACTGGACAAATGGTTAATATTTGCTAATAGCGTTAGGAACAACGATATGCCCGCTGTTTATCAAGGTGCACATATATTTCTTTATATTTCTTTGTATGAGGGATTCGGTATACCTGTCTTAGAAGCATTGGTTAGTGGGGTGCCTGTTATTACTTCTAATGTCTCAGCACTACCAGAAGCGGCTGGGCCGAACTCACGATTGGTAGATCCGACAGACGTAGAGGATATAGCTAAAAGTATCATTGACATAACTAGAGACAAGGACCTAAGAAGTGAAATGATTGCGAAAGGACGCAGGTATGCGACCAGGTTTGAGAGCCGAGTCGTATCGACACAGTTGATGAATTGTTATAAAGATATGTTGCACGTGTAGTGATACCAGATGTTTAGTTAACTTCATGGCTTTTCGCCAAAGAATTAGTCAGTTGTCTACTACAACAACAAATAAACATTACAGAAATAGTTTTCTGAGATCGTTCCTATGATTGCCCAATTTAGATCCTAAAAAATAGTACAAATAAGCTGTAAGTTCCGAATTATATTGGACGACTTTCAACTTGGTAACGATGTAATTGCAGTGCTAAACGGTTTTAGGGCACCTGACTTTTAATCAGGTGGTCGCAGGTTCGATCTTTGCACGACCTGCCAATAAATTGATCACTTATGGGTCATTCATAATGCCGAGCCAAAGATAAAAAACATAATGGATATCGGCGCAAATGTCGAAATGATCGTAAACCTAATTATTCTTGAGTGTTTAGGAGATTGAATGAGTAAATCTATTGTTGTTACGCAAACGGAGTACAAAAAAGGTCAAGAAGCTTTTGAGAATCTTAGGCCCGGTTATGTCGTAATTACTTCTGATGATGCGGAACAATGTTTAGCCGATACTATCACTAGAGTTGACGCTAAAGCTGTTATTGTCGGCGCTAATACTTACAACAAACAGTTATATGAAGCACTATCTCCCGATGGGATCATTGCGCGATTTGGAGTGGGTACGGATGGCATAGATTTTGAGTACACATCTCAATGCAAATTAACGGTTGCGAATACACCTAATGTAACGGACGATTCTGTAGCGGAATTATCGATGTGGTTAATTGGAGACCTCGCCAGAATGTTGAACTATATGGATAAACAAATGAAAGCCAATATTTTCTCGGGTGAAACTGGAAAAGAGATAAGAGGTAAACATTTAGGAATTATAGGATTTGGCAACATCGGGAAAAAAGTTGCTCGAATTGCGTCATTTGGGTTCAATATGCAAGTTCATGGATTTGGGCAGTCTACAATTAAACAAATTGAAGAACGATACAAATTACCAATCGACGAGTTTAATCACTTATTTGGCTTAAAGTCATATACAAATGACATTGAAGAGATATTGCCCAAGTGTGATTTTGTGTCATGCCATTTACCATTGACGGCGGGTACTAGAAAGTTTTTTGACCGACGGCTTTTTTCGAAATTCAAGAAAAATGCATATTTTGTAAACACATCAAGGGGCGCCATCGTAGATGAGGAGGCCTTGAACGAATTCTTAGGGCCTAATCAGATAAAAGGCGCCGCTTTAGATGTATACAACAAGGAACCTTATTCTCCCGAGAAGGGGCACAAGGACTTGCGACTCTGGAACAGGGTGGTTTTAACACCTCATATCGCGTCTGATACGACAGAAGCTAATCTTAGAATGGCAAGGACTGCTCTGGATAATATTTATAGCTTTTTCGATGGGAAATACGACGAAATAAAATGGGTCCAGTAATTATGGTTGACTCGAAATTCGGCATCCTATCCATCAAACAAACATCCCGAAAGTGAGTCAAAGAGTAAAGGCCATTTGAAGTGGATCGATACACCACAGGATGGGGATTCGCCGTGGATTCTGCATGTCAATGAAATATTCGACCGTTTTCAGCCTTATGATGGTCGAGCCTATACCGAATTCGCTGGTAATGCAGGGGGCGGTTGGAACTCGGTGTGGCTTTACCTATCGGTGCTGCAGATTTTTGCCAAATATGCAGCAGAGAACGACGGTTATTCAGACTGTGGTTTTGGTCCAACGGATGTCGGTGATCGATTTGGTATCCTGGATATCGGTGGTGTGGTTCCCGAAGGTTATCGCCGACTCTCGGATTTTGAGGGTGCGGGCCAGGAGATGTTTCACTGTTTTACTAAAGATACTGAGGGTAAGACTTGTCGGAAACTCGCAATTTGTTTATGGGATGGTGGTCAACGCGGCGATGACGGGATTATCACAGGAGTAGGTGCCACTCACGAACGTTCTGGACGGGAATGGATTGGCGGTGCGGATCCGGGAACCGGTGACACTGACCCGATGGCCATTATGTGGCGTTATTTTTCTGTGGTCAGTGGGTAACTAAATGATTACTCATTTGCTGACCGACCATACGGGTGTTGAGGTGATCGGCGTTGATTTGACGACTCCCATGAATGACGAAATTAAGTCAGAACTGATCGACGCGTTTCATCGGCATTTAGTTTTGGTAATTCGTGACCAAAATCTCGATCCACAGCAAATGCTGGGGGCTGTGCATTTGTTCGGTGAAGTGTTCGCCCAGCATAATAAGCGGTTTTCTCTCGCCGACTGCCCACAGATTCATTATCTTTCTAATGAGGATCACCATTCAGATGGCAATCGCTACATTCCAGGTGCGGGATTTCATACCGACCACTCCAACGCGCCAGAGC
>Ga0315338_1001597_pt1 | contig 27247 bp, 26 predicted proteins | sample ASW8metaG_FD_204518 | JGI IMG/M metagenome (GOLD analysis project Ga0315338, IMG submission 204518) | Ammonia-oxidizing marine archaeal communities from Monterey Bay, California, United States - ASW #8 | ecosystem: Environmental > Aquatic > Marine > Coastal | place: USA: California | collected... | reverse complement strand
CCAAACCAGCCCCCAGAACAAACATAAACAGGGCAATTGTTCGCGCATTAACCTGTGTCGATACGCGACCTTTTACAGATGTTGTCATTATTCTCTCCATAACGGCTTCCTTCTTCGACTGGGATTACTAACCCATTTCCCTTCTCTCTCCTTGATACAAATCAATGTTCTGCTCTTGAGCCTATAGCAAAATCCAGTTTTCAACATTGCCGGGCAAAAAATAGATCATGAGCGATAGTAGATCAGTGCCTCAATTGCCACCCTTCTCACCAATGCTGTTGGTGGGACTTGCACTGCGTCCTCTACCCGTCGGCATTTTATCTCGGCTCGCCGCTCATTTCCTTCAACGAATTGAACAACACTATCCCGAGATTTCACCGCGACTGGGGCCTTTGGGCCTGTGCATTTTTCATATCATCCCGACCGATCTTCGATTTAGCTTTTTGATAACATTGAATCACGGGCAAGCCACAGTGAAGGTTATGGCGGAAGAGGGCATTGTCCCGGATACAACGGCGACAATTTCGGGGGATATGCTTTCATTTATTCAATTGCTCGAAGGGCGCGTAGATGGCGATGCCCTGTTTTTCTCCCGCAGATTAGTTGTTGAAGGCGATACAGAAGCCGTTCTTACGTTAAGGAACGCCGTGGACAGCGTGGATTTGTCTGTTGAACATATTCTGGCCGGAATGACAGGCCCCATGAAACCCATGTTCCGTGCGCTTGCGCCACGGCTGTCCGCCCTGCATCAAACCGCCCACAAAGATTTTGACTTAATAAACAGATCACTCACGGAGCACTTTTCACGAAAAATTTCCCAATTGGAGGAAGATTTGGACAGGCAGGAAGAACGTTTTATTCAACAGGGAAAGGAAATCCGCAAGATGCAGGCTGCCCTTAAACGCAATGGAACCGCAGTGAGAAGCAACTGATCATGGAGCTCGTATGCCCGGCAGGAACACCTGCCGCCCTGACCGCCGCCCTCGATGCCGGGGCAGATGTTGTCTATGTCGGCTTTCGGGATGAGACAAATGCCCGCAATTTTCCGGGACTGAACTTTAGCCCCGAAGAGTTGGAGGAAGCTGTCATACGTGCGCATGCAATGGGCCGCGAGGTCTATGTGGCGATTAATACATATCCTGAGGCGGGTAATCAGGCACCATGGCACCGAGCCGTTGATGCAGCGGCACGTATCAAAGTGGATGCCGTCATTCTCGCAGATATCGGCCTGCTAGAATATACCGCCAGCAACTACCCTCAGTTAAGGCGGCATCTATCCGTTCAGGCCTCCGCCTCCAATCCCGAAGCAATCAATTTTTACCGTACCGCCTTTGGTGTACAGCGCGTCGTCCTCCCGAGGGTCCTGACCATTCCGGAAATTACGAGCCTCATTGAGGAAATCGAGGTCGAAACCGAAGTGTTCGCCTTCGGTGGTATGTGTGTCATGGCCGAGGGTCGCTGCTCCTTGTCATCCTATGTAACGGGCAAGTCACCCAATATGAACGGGGTTTGCTCCCCGGCAAGCCATGTCGACTATGAACAAAGGGGCCGAAAGCTGGTCTCCAAACTCGGATCCTATACGATTAATGCCTACGCGGACAACGAGCCTGCGGGATACCCTACCCTTTGCAAGGGTCGTTTTATCGGGCATGACGGAAAACCTTCCTACCTTTTTGAAGAACCAACCTCGCTCAATGTCATGGGCGTGCTGCCCGAACTCATCAAAACCGGAGTTAAAGCCCTTAAAATCGAAGGACGGCAGCGCGGGAAAGCCTACGTGAGTCAGGTAGTATCCAGTTATCGGCGGGCGATTGATGCGGCCTTAAACGGTGAAGCGGTCCCGGAAATAGATCTCGGGGCCATTACAGAGGGCACCCGAAGTACAACCGGCGCCTATGGGAAAAGTTGGCGGTAAGGAGCCGGGATCATGCCAAAACTAACTCTTGGACCGGTATTATATAACTGGCCAACTGAGCAGAAACGGGACTTCTATTTCAAAATTGCCGACGAGGCGCCCATGGATGTGGTCTATGTGGGCGAAGTCACCTGCTCCAAACGCACGCCCTTTTTCGCCCCCTTTATTCCGGAAATATGCGAGCGGCTGGAAAGAGCGGGAAAAGAAGTTGTCCTCTCTTCCCTCGCCCTTGTGATGTCGCCCCGGGAAAGAAAAGAACTCAATGAACTGGCAGCCGACGGCCTCTGGCAGATAGAGGCTAATGATTTATCTGCGATCAATCTGCTGCAAGACAAGCCGCATATTGTCGGGCCTTTCGTCAATGCTTATAATGAGGGCACGCTCGAATATTTATACAAAAAAGGCGCATCACGGATTGCTCTCGCTTGTGAATTACCGGGCACGACAATCACTGAGCTTGCTGCGGCGGCAAACGGTCGGGAGCTGGAAGTTCAGGTGTTCGGCCGCCTTCCGCTGGCACTTTCTGCACGATGTTATCATGCCCGCTCCCATGGCTTGAGCAAGGATGGATGTCAGTATGTCTGCGAAAAAGACCCTGATGGTATGGAGGTTGCTACCCTTGACGGCACCCCTTTTCTTGCCGTCAACGGCACTCATACAATGTCTTACACCGTGAATAGTCTGCTCGGTGAGCTGGCGAGCCTTCAGGCATCAGGTATCACCCATTTCAGACTATGGCCACATGACGAAGATATGATCAGTATCGCCAGTATTTTCCGGCGGGCTCTTGATGGCGAAGAGGACATTGAAAGGTCCCTTTCTGTCCTTCAGGAACTGGTGTCGTTCGCTCCCATCTCCAATGGCTTCTATCATGCGACAGAAGGCTTCCGAATGATCGAATAGTCCAAAATCATGGACCTCATATACAATGACAAGCCACTCGTCAGGCCGAAACTAACTGTCTGGCGTCAAATAAGCAGGATGAATTTATGACAGATGTTCTAAAAATAAATGCCGCAGCCGTGGTTTATTCCCCACAATCCGACGCTACGGCTTTATCTTCTTTCGCGGCCAATATACGTCAGCAAGGATATTCGGTTGGTGGCATCGTTCAGGAAATTATACGGGATGCAGGCGGCGTGAAAACCGGTGTAGATGCAATCGCTCTGGATACCGGTGATCGATTTCCCATCGTCCGGCCCAGCAAGGAAGACATTGCTGCTGGTTCCTGTGGATTAAATCAATCCGTTCTAACGGAATCAAGTATCGTTCTACGGCGGGGTATTGACGCGAAAGTTGATCTCTTGGTCGTTGAAAAATTTGGCGAACGCGAGCAACTCGGGGAAGGCTTGGCGGATGATATCCTCCATGCAATGGCCGAAGGCATCCCGGTCCTGGTGGCTGTGCCCGCAAGCGCACTGGAAAAATGGGAGAAATTTACCGGCGGATTGGGAGATCAACTCTCATCGGATACCGCCGAATTACAAAAATGGTGGAAGACGCAAAATTTAGGATAGACCGATTACGTTCGTAGCGTCCTGATCCAAAGATCAGGAGAGCTAATCTGCGCCTTTAACTATTTCACTACCCCAGTGTTAGCTCATTTGCCGCACGATAAATGGCACTTTCGAAGCTCTTAGCCGCAGGTGATAAAGATTTGTGGGTGTGTGACAGGATATCAATTCGTCGGCGAGCCACCGGGTCATTAACGGGAACAAATGCAAGCTGGTCTTTATTGGCAACTGCAAGATGCGGCAAAACAGTTATTCCAACGCCAGAGCGGACCATTGCCACCAAGGATGTAGTGTTGCGTACCATTAGAGTTGATTTGGCAAGAAATGTTTTGAACCGTTCATTGGTAATTTGCTCACATATGCCATTGGCAATGAACGGCCAAGCCTCAAGGTCGCTCCAATCAATCGGATGAGTGACCTTAGTGAGTGGATGGTTCTCTGGACAGACGACACCAAAAGCATCCGTAAACAATTCTGTCACAGAAACACTAGAACTCAGCTCACCAACCGTCGCCAGGCCGATGTCCACACGCTCTCGTTCAAGTTCCCGAAGCACAGCAATTGAATCCATGTCGCGGATATCAACCTGAACATTCGGATGGTCCTTCAAAAAACTACTCACGGCCATAGGCAATATTTCTGTGGCAACTGAGGGCACGGCAGCAACACGAACCAATCCGGACTGCGAGCGCGCAAAATTCTGGATTGACGTTACCGTATGATCAAAATGATCGAGCTCGCGCAGGGCTTCTTCTAGAGTAAAAACCCCCAGCGCCGTTAGCTTGCTTTTACGATCCGTCTCAAACAACGGCGCACCCAAATGAGCTTCGAACTGTTTGAGCATCATAGATATAGCCGATTGTGTCCGGCCAAGTTTATCTGCGGCGTCGGCAAGATTCCCAGCCCGCGCCGCGACGGCAAAGCAGCGTAGCATTTCAATTTTGATCATAATTTCAATTTTTCTGTAATAAATTACAATTATTTGAATTTGACTGAAATAGCACAAAAAGTCCATAGTCCGTGTCAAATAAGTTCACTGCAAGCATTGAAAACAGGGTCGAAATGGAAAATCAGAAGCTAAACTACATCGGTGGTGAATGGGTCGCGGGAGAAACCGAGATCGAGAACCGCAATCCATCGGATATTTCGGACCTGATCGGCCTCTACGCTCAGGCAACTGCGGATCAGCTGGACGCCGCCCTTGATTCCGCCCGTGTTGCCCAAGCAGAATGGGCCCAATCCGGCGCAGAGCGGCGCTATCAGCCGCTCATGGCCATTGGCGAGGAATTGATGGCGCGGTCGGCAGAATTGGGTGAGCTCCTGTCACGGGAAGAAGGTAAGCCGCTGGCAGAAGGAAAAGGCGAAGTTTATCGGGCAGGCCAGTTTTTTACCTACTATGCTGCGGAAACCCTGCGCCAGATAGGTGACAATGCAGATTCAGTAAGGGACGGCATTGAAATCGATATCCGTCGGGAGCCTGTTGGTGTTGTCGGGATTATTTCGCCTTGGAACTTTCCGACCGCGACCGCGAGCTGGAAAATAGCACCGGCACTTGCTTATGGTAATGCGGTGATCTGGAAACCCGCAAATGCGACACCGGCGTCAGCCGTCGCACTGACAGAGATTATTGCCAGGCAAGACCTCCCCGCTGGATTATTTAATCTAGTCATGGGATCAGGACGTTCAGTTGGTCAGCGCCTTGTTGAAAGCCCGCAGATTGATGCCATTTCCTTTACCGGGTCGGTCCCGGTTGGCAAAGGCATCGCGACCGCCGCCATCCAGAATTTTACCAAGGTACAATTGGAAATGGGGTCAAAAAATGCGCTGGCGGTGATGGATGACGGCGATCTGGATATAGCCGTATCAGTAGCTCTTGGTGGTGCCTTTGGCAGTACAGGACAAAAATGCACTGCTTCGTCACGGCTTGTCGTGCACGAGAAGATCCATGATGCCTTCGTCGACAAACTTGTTGCCGGAGCCCAGGCACTCGTCGTTGGGCATGCACATGATCCGAAAACTCAATTGGGACCGGTCGTGAGCGCCGAGCAGTTAAAAGAAAACCTTGATTACATTTCCGTCGGTAAAGATGAGGGTGCTGAGCTTCTATGTGGCGGAAATCGGCTTGAGATGCCCACAGAGGGTTTCTATATGTCTCCCGCCGTGTTTGCCGGAACAACCAATAAAATGCGCATCAACCGTGAGGAAATGTTTGCTCCCATCGCCAGCATTATCAAAGTAGGTTCCTATGACGAAGCCTTGGCCACCGTCAACGACACAAATTTTGGATTAACGTCCGGAATTGTCACGCGCTCTTTGGCGCGTGCGACACATTTCCGCCGTAACGCCCGGACAGGCTGTGTCATGGTTAATCTGCCAACGGCTGGAACTGACTATCATGTGCCGTTCGGTGGGCGCGGTGATAGCTCCTACGGCCCGCGCGAACAGGGGTCATATGCGGCGGAGTTTTATACAACTGTAAAAACGGCCTATATTGCCTCAGGACAGCCGGAGTAAATGACCATGACCCGACCCTATCGAGTGGACGGCCTACAATATGCCAACTGGTCCGAAGCAATATTTCGCCAAATGCGCGAAGGCGAATTGGATGCCGTTCATGTCACTATCGCATACCATGAGAACTTCCGTGAAACAGTGCTTAATGTAGAGCAATGGAACCGCTGGTTTGAAGAATTTCCGGAATTGATTTTCCATGGACGCTGGGCAGGCGATGTAGGGATTGCCCGGGAAACCGGCAGGACGGCAATATTCTTCGGATTTCAAAATCCATCTCCGATGGAGGCTGACATTGGGTTGGTTGAGATACTGCACACCCTTGGCGCCCGTTTTATGCAGCTCAGCTATAATAATCAATCCCTGTTGGCGACGGGTTGTTATGAAGCAGAAGACCCCGGAATTACGCGGATGGGCCAACAGGTCATCAAGGAAATGAACAGAGTTGGTCTTGTCGTTGACATGAGCCATTCGGCTGAGCGTTCAACACTCGAAGCCATTGAAATTTCGGAACGCCCCATCGCCATTACGCACGCAAATCCGGCTTTTTGGCATCCAGCTTTGCGCAACAAGTCTGATGTCGTTTTGAAGGCACTTGGACAGTCCGGTGGCATGCTGGGCTTCTCCGCCTATCCCCACCACCTAAAGGGAAAGTCGGATTGCACGATTGAAAGTTTCTGTGAAATGATCGCTCGTACGGCCGAAATAATGGGGCCAGAACGCGTCGGACTTGGAACAGATCTGTGTCAGGATCAACCGGACAGTGTCGTTGAGTGGATGCGGGTTGGCCGATGGACTAAGGAAATAGACTATGGCGAAGGCTCTGCGTCCGCTGCTGGTTTTCCCGATATGCCCGACTGGTTTCGGGACAATCGCGATTTTGGAAGCATTGAGGATGGTCTGCGAAAAGCAGGTTTCAGCGCAGATGAAGTTGCTGCGGTTATGGGAGGAAACTGGATCAGCTTCTTCGAGCGAAGCTTTAGCCCGCTAAATTACTTTAATAGCAATGCGGTTGCAGCTCAGTAGATCAACAAGACTACCACACCAAAAGAAGAGCACGAGAACTAGACTAAAGTAGAAAGTAACTAACAGGAGGAGGGAAAATCATGGCGATACAACCACCATTTACCGAATTGGAGATAAAAAAAGCTCCATCCGGATTTTATGAAGGCAATAGTCTACCAATTGCGCTGATCAGTAAGATCAGCATGGCGCTTTTGGTCGTCTGGGCACTGATTTGGCCAAACGGGGCCAATGGAATGCTATCCAGTATCAATGGCGCTGTTCTGGAAGGCTTTAATATCTTTTACATCATTGCAGTTGGTGGATTTGCCTTTTTCTGCTTTATTGTCGCTGTTATTCCTGCCACCGGCAAACGCGTCTTGGGTGCGCCTGGTGAAAAACCGGAGTTTTCGACTTTCTCCTGGTTTTCAATGATGTTTGGCGCCGGTCTTGGTGTCGGATTGATGGTCTTTGCTACCGCTGAACCCCTCGGTCTTTGGGGATCCAACCCGGAAGTTGTTGCCGGGAACGTCACTGCCACTACGGCAGAAGCTGTTGAATCCGCGTATCGCTACACTTTTTTGCATTACGGTTTTCATGCATGGGCGATTTATGTCGTTACCGGCCTGTCGCTGGCCTACTACGCCTACACGCGCGGAATGCCGCTCACAATCCGTTCAGCATTGACGCCAATCCTGGGACGATATGCCAACGGCATGCTCGGTCACATTGTTGATGTACTCGGTGTCGTCGCAACAATTCTGGGTGTTTCCGTCACCATCGGCTTCGGCGTCAGCCAGTTTGTTGACGGTATTTACGCGGTTTCCGGGATGGAATGGATGATGGATATTGTTGACGACAAGCCAAAACCAAGCACCGTCGGCCTTCTCGCAGCACTGTTCGTGATCATGGGAATGTCCATTGTTTCTGCCGTCTCAGGCGTTGGCAGGGGCATTAAGTATTTGTCGAACCTCAATCTGGTGCTGTCGATAATTCTGTTGCTGATCTTCGTGATATTTGGCTCATTCTTTTTTGCCATGACCACGTTCGGGACAGCATTGGTCGATTACATCCTCAACTTCGTATCATTGTCTTTCGGCGCTTATGGCCCGCACACACTGGATGCCTTTCAAACGGCAATCCCCGAGGCAGCGAAAAGCCTTCCTGCGGAAGATATTGCGACGATTTATGGTGCAGCGTCGAACCCATGGGGTTCATACGAGGCCTTTACCAAAGCCCTGCCCGCTTCCGTCGCCGGACTGGCAAATGCGGGAGAGGTTTCAACAGCGTTATATGAAGCTGGAAACCAGGGTCGTCAATTTGGCTGGCAGTCTGGCTGGACGACATTTTACTGGGCCTGGTGGATCGCTTTCTCCCCATTTGTCGGTCTTTTTCTGGCCCGCATTTCCAAAGGGCGCAGCATCCGGGAATTCGTTCTGGGCTGTGTTATCGCACCCGCGCTTGTTTGCTTTGCCTGGATGACAATCTTGGGGGCAACCGCCATCGATCTCGAACTTACGGGTGGTGCCAACGGAGCGATCATTGGAGCGTCAAACACTTCCAAACTGTTTGTAACGCTTGGCCAAATGATTTCCGGTGGGTTCTTATCGGCAGTTACCATTATGTGCGTTATTCTGATCATGACTTTCCTGGTCACCTCCGCAGATTCGGGCATTCTGGTGATGAATACCATCATGTCTGGTGGGCAGGCGGAAACCGGCATCAAACATCGTATTATCTGGGGTGTTATCCTGACCCTGGTCATCGGTGCGTTGATTATTGCCGGGAACTCAGGTGCTGATGCAAACCCCTTCGAGGCCCTGAAGAATGCGATGATCATCGGTGCGTTACCGTTCACAATTGTCATGGTGCTGATGTGCGTATCGCTTACCAAGGCGTTATATCGCGACAGCCATCGTGAAAAGCATGGCACGCTTCCGGTCGATGCACAGCCAGCCGAATAGATCGTTTGATCTCACAGCAACCTCCGACGCGCGCCGCGTCGGAGGTAACATCGAAAACTCTCTTTCCGGCGGACGAAATGTGCTATTCCTTGCCTAAAATCCAGCAAAGATCACCAAAAGACGTTATGAAACTGGCGCGTCTCGGATCCTTTCATCAGTGCCGTTTGTCCTTCATGAGGACGCTTTTGCGCCGCTTGAAACGGGATAACTGGACGTTCAGTAGGCCTAAATTCGACATTAATGCGAAAGGTGTTGGCGTCGCGGTTTATTCCGCCCATGGTCCTGAACATACATATAGTCTTGTTTGCTTCGCTCATGATCTTCCTAAGGAAGACCGATCAGATCGCGTTATCGCTCATGCTTGGGATGCAACATTCACGCTCTTTGATGGCGTCCCTAATGGTGAGGATATTGAGCGGCTGTCCCAAAACGTCCCGAAGCAGGAAGCCGGCAGGATAAGCAGCAACGAAATTAGCCTTTCTCGTGCAAATCGATCTGTCAGAATGTTTGACTATGTGGTTTCCTGTCTGGCTGGCGGCGAACAGCCTGACCCAGAAAAAATCAGATCAATCGGATATCTGATGCGCACCACAGCCGTCTACGGATCAGGTAAATTTGGCGCGGCTGATCGTGAAGTAATCTGTTCCCGGCCAGAGTTCAACGGGCCCTTTCAAGCAGAAATGCTTTCGGTCTACCTGACCCGCGCCTTCATTCTTGATCTGGTCGAGCATTTGGCGTTTAAGACCGCCCCGGAAACCGCCGTCGTCATAGATCCAGCCATCCGCCGCCTGTTTGGTGTTGGCAACTCGACAGGGCTTGGAATGGCGCCCTTTATCGTTAATCACCCGGTGCTTTTCAATAACTGGATCGCAGCACGCGAAGAAGCTCTGACTAGAATACGATCACTATTTACCGCGACGTTACAAGAGCAGTCCGCCTTCCTCGATATTTTGGCTCGGGCACGCTTGAACGTGGAAGGATGGCGTTCGGAACATCCTCTCCAGCAAAAAAAACTGGCTTTGCTAAAAACCGACTTAAAAGATCTGGAAGACTATCTAGAGATAGATGTCCTCGCTCAGGAAAGACCCTGGAATCAACTCTATAATTGGGCGGAGGAGAATCTATCGACCGAGGGACAGGAGCAACTGGTTTCCCTAATGCTGGAGCCTTATGGCGCTTTGGTCGACGATCTATCTGATCATATGGGCGCGACGGAAGACAAGCACTTCTATATCGACGGTTCCAAGACATTATTAGCAACGCAAAGCATCCTTGAAGACATTTACGACTGGGCGCTAAAAACAGAATGGTCCGCACCGGATACTGTCGCCCGCATATGGTATGTTTCCGCAGAAAAGCTTGAGCCGCGACTGGGCGAGCGCTTCGATGAACCCCTTGAGCCTTACGAGCAACCACTGGCCACGGGCCGTGACGCCGCCCTGATGTATCAAGATATATTGACGTGGAACGGCGGCCCGCTTCTCGCAGACTTTCTCCTAGAACACCCAGAGCACCGGCATATTGCCCGGCGGGCGCAGATAGCCGCAGAACTACCGTATGCTGAAATACGGGACAATACAATTTCCAGTACGCTTTTACCCATCGATATGCTGCGCTGTAAGCTATCCTTTTTTGGGGCTACCCATTTCGATCCTCGCTCGGACCGTTGGGTGCGCATAAATATGTTTCAAAATGCCCCCTTTCCTCATGAACTGAAGGATCATGAGGAAGACGACTGGACATATCCAATCCTGAATGAGTTGAAATAATGCCTTATTCTCTCAATGAAATTGAAGCAATGTGCAAAAGAGCAACGCGCGGTGCTGGCTTGCCGTGGGGCATTGCGGAAGAGGCCGGAAAAGCATCACGTTGGCTGGCATCACATAACCTACCGGGCCCTGAGATGTTATCAAAGCTATTGGCCTTGCACCAAGGAACAGTATATCAAGATTTTACGCCGGTCTTCGAGGGAACCGAATTCCGCCCGACGTCAGATACCCTCTGTCCCCTGATGGCTGGCGCCGCGCTTATTGACAGGATCAGCGAATTTCCTGACGGTCAACATATAGAATTTAAATCAATCGCCTATCCGATCTTGCTGGCACCCTACGCCGCTTTCTGTGCGCGAAAAATCGGATTGCAGTTTGAATTATCGTGGGCGGGTGTTCGGGTGATTATCTCGCCTGAGGGACATCTCAAGATTGAAGGAAACACTGCACTCATTACTTCCCCTCACTCGACTTCAGTAGTGGGTCGTTCTTCGAGCACAAACACAGATTTTCTTCCACAAAAGATCTCGAGCCGCGACGTCGATACCGAAGGCTGGAATAGTCTAGCTGGATTTTCAAGCCGCATGTACGCGCCGGCAACAGAAGCATCACGGAAACTGGGAGCAGGATGATTGCTACATTAAAGGAGGCAGGTTTAGATGACAGATAGTCAGGTTCTCAGTCTTGAGGAAATCGAGAGATTAGCTTTAGATGCGCTTATCTCGGCCGGTACTTCCATGAACAATGCCGTACCGCTCGCCAAGGCGACAGCCCAAACCGAAGCGGATGGTATTGCAAGCCACGGCCTCGCGTACATTCCGACTTATTGCGAACATGTCAAATGCGGTAAAGTTGACGGTCAGGCAGAGCCTACATTGGAACACCCTGCCCCTGCGGTTGTAACGGTAGATGCAAAATGCGGGTTTGCCCATACGGCAATCAATATGGGGTTTGAATCTCTCATTCCAGTCGCGCGCAGTCAGGGAATTGCAGCTCTTGCCATATCAAACTCTTATAATTGCGGTGTTCTGGGATACCACACCCGTGCACTCGCCGAGGCAGGCCTCCTGGGTATTGGGTTTACAAATGCGCCAGCGTCAATTGCGCCTGTTGGTGCCCGAATTCCGGTTGTAGGAACCAATCCGTTTTCCATCGCCGTTCCTGATGGTTCCGGTGGCGCATCACTATTGATTGACCAAAGCGCGAGTGTCATCGCAAAAAGCGAGATTATAAAACGCGGACGGGAAGGCCTCTCCATCCCCGAAGGATGGGCGCTTGATCCCAATGGTAATCCAACAACTGATCCTAATATTGCGCTGAAAGGTTCGATGTCACCGAGCGGCGGCTATAAAGGTGTGGGGATCGCCTTGATGGTTGAAATCTTTGCGGCGGCAATGACCGGCGCGACACTTGGTTTGCATGCAAGTCCTTTTTCGGGAACCAAAGGCGGGCCTCCCAAAACCGGGCAGTTCTTTATGGCGATTAATCCTGATGTCACTTCCAATGGATTATTTAGCGATCGGATTTCAATCCTTATTTCAGAAATTCGCGATCAACCCGGTGCCCGCCTTCCCGGCGACGGTAGAAACGCGGCCAATCGGCGAGCAAAGAAAAACGGGATTAAAGTAAATTTGGCAACCCTGGAGAAAGTGAGAGCATTGCTCTAATTAGCCTCCTAACAGAAATTATTACGATATTGGCAGGTGATTTTTCATGGAACAACCAGTCGCCCTTGATCAGGTTTTGTCTCCTCTGCGTTTAGCAAAGGGCCTTCCGAATGAGCATTACATTTCTCCTGAAATATTCGAAGAAGAGAAACGGTCCGTCCTGTTTAAAAACTGGACGGCCATCGGGTTTGGAAAAGACATTCCTGAACCGGGCGACGCTTTGCCTGTCGAGCTTGTAGGGATGCCTATATTATTGGTACGTGACCGAAACGGATCCGTTGGCGTTTTTCAAAACACCTGCCGACACCGGGGAATGATACTTGTAAAGGAGCCAACAAATGTCCGCAGCACAATAAGATGCCCGTATCATAGCTGGTGTTACGGGCTGGACGGCAGCTTGCGAACGACGCCGCATGTTGGTGGCTCTGGGATCAATACCCATGAGGATATCATTTGCGACGAGCTAGGCCTTTTCCGCATCCGCTCCTATATCTGGCATGATGTTATATTCGTGAACATCTCCGCCGATGCCGCGGATTTTGAAGACGCCCATGCCGATTTACTTGCCCGCTGGCAAGAATTTGACCAGCCAATGTATCACGGGGGAAGCAGTTCCTCATTCCAGCTAGAAGTGAAGACCAACTGGAAGCTCGCCGTGGAGAATTACTGCGAAAGCTACCATTTGCCGTGGATACATCCCGGGCTAAACAGCTATTCGCGTCTGGAAGATCACTATCATATTGAGAAGCAAGGAGCCTATTCCGGGCAAGGCACCTATGTCTACAAGCGCTTGGAAAATGAAGACGGTCTCACGTTCCCCGATTTTAAAAATCTTGAGGAAAAATGGGAGGAAGGAGCGGAATATATCTCGCTTTATCCCAATGTTTTACTGGGCATCCATCGTGATCACTTCTATGCCATCATTTTGGATCCGGTGAATACAGAAACGACCGTTGAGCGAGTCGAAATATATTACTCACAAGATATTGCCGCAGCCCCAAAATATGAAGCATTGCTTTCAGATAATGCAACATTGTGGAAAGGTGTTTTCGCCGAAGATATTTTCGTTGTTGAAGGTATGCAAAAAGGCCGCAAGGGTGAATTGTTTGACGGGGGGAAATTCTCTCCTGCCATGGATGGACCAACCCATAACTTCCATTATTGGATGGCGTCTCAGATCGAAGCGGGCCGGGCGTTGTCAAAGCAAGATATTTGAGTATCGAGTATATCGGATTTGCACACAGCCAATATTTAAACCGTACTGATACTTTGAGCTAATGCTAATTCCTGAAATTCGGCCTACCTATAGCACGAAATTGACGTTCTTCTGGTCAATGCCATAGCACGTCAGAAACACTCTCTTCGAGTATTGCACCTTTCTGCCAGATCACTATGCTGTTAGGTAACAATAATAATAACGCTCAAGGCGAGCATGAGGAGGACCGACCATGGATGTGGCCGTCGAAACCAACCAAAGCAAACCCCAAACTGTTCCTCATATCGACGTGCTGATCGTCGGTGCGGGTATCTCCGGGATCGATGCCGCCTATCATCTGCAGCAACATTGCCCGGATAAAAGCTTTACCCTGCTCGAAAACCAGGAGAGCTTTGGTGGCACCTGGACCACCCATAAATATCCAGGCATCCGCTCCGATAGTGATCTCTTTACCTTTGGATATAAATGGAAGCCTTGGCAAGGTGCGCCAATCGCCACGGCAGAAGAAATTCTCAACTATCTCGATGAGAGCCTTGATGAGAACGATCTGAGAAAACATATCCGCTTTTCCCACGAAGTCACAACGGCCCGCTGGTCAAGTGAAGACGCGCAATGGACCCTTGAAGTTACGCGAAAAGACACGGGCGAAAGGCTGCTCTTCACCTGCGATTTCCTCTGGATGTGTCAGGGATATTATCGTCATTCTGAGGGGTATACCCCGGAATTCCCAGGCATGGATCGCTTTAAAGGGGAAATTATCCATCCCCAGACCTGGCCGGAAGATACCCAGTATAAAGATAAGAATATCATCGTCATTGGCTCTGGCGCGACAGCAGCAACCTTGATCCCGGCAATGGCGGAGGATTGCGATCACATCACCATGCTCCAGCGCTCACCAACATATTTTGTGGCGCGGGCGAACCGTGATGAGTTCGCCGATACGCTGCGGACACTCGATATTCCGGATGAATGGACCCACGAGATTGTCCGCCAAAAGATTCTGCAAGACCAGCAAATCATCACACGTCGCTCATTTGACGATTCAGAGGCTCTCAAGCAAGAACTTATTGCGGGAGCAAAACATTATCTCGGCCCTGACTTTGAAGTCGAACCCCATTTCACACCGAGCTATCGGCCCTGGCGACAACGCCTTGCCTTTGTTCCTGATGGTGACCTGTTCAAGAGCATCAAATCAGGTAAGGCCTCAGTCGTCACTGACCAGATAGAGACCTTCACAGAGGAAGGTATTCTGCTCAAATCCGGGAAGGAACTAACAGCCGATATTATCGTTACTGCCACCGGCTTTAATATGAATGTGCTTGGTGATATCAACTTTATTATTGATGATAAGCCGCTCAATTTCGCTGAATGCTGGGCCCATCGCGGCATTCTTTTTTCAGGTGTTCCGAATTTGGCCTGGGTCTTTGGATATTTACGGACCAGCTGGACAATGCGTTCCGATCTGGTAGCGGAATTTGTCTGCCGCCTCCTCAGTCATATGTCGGCGAAGGGCGCTAAAATGGTAACCCCTCGCCTGCGGAAAGAAGACGAGGATATGCCGGAACTCCCCTTTGTTGATCCAGAGAATTTTAATGCCGGCTATCTCACCCGCAATATGCACTTGATGCCCAAACAAGGTGATCGCTCGCCCTGGATATTCAGCCAAGACTATTACTCGGAAAAAACCGAAATTCCGGCAGCCGATCTGGAAGATGGTACGTTGGAGTATCATTAAACAGACCTTGTTATGTACCATCATTTGATAGAGTTTCAGGAGCGGAAGCGGACGAGTTCAAGATGGACTTCTTCCCCATCACCTGTCTCAGACCTGTATTCCAGGATATCGCCCGGCTGACATTGCAGAGCCTTACAGATTTTTTCGAGGGTCTCAAAGCGGATACCTTTTACTTTGCCGGATTTCAGCAGGGAAACGTTCTGCTCCGTGATACCAATCTTCCTCGCAAGCTCTCTCGATCTGATTTTGCGGCGGGCAAGCATTACATCTAAATTAACAACTATCGGCACGGCACAGCCTCACACAAATTGCTTATTTTCTTCCTGAAGACCAGCTGCTTCGCGCATGGTCCAGCCAATAACGATCAATAATCCGCCGATAATGACAAGCCCGATAGCATCACTTGACATGCTGATTGCAAGTTGGCGGCTGCCGGTCGGATTATCATAAGTTAGCAGAACAGAACTGATGGCACCGAAGACAATATTCAAGATAGGACTTAGCAGGATAACGATACCTGTTCTATGTATGTAAGTTGCTGTTTTTACACTAAAGATTTCTCCATGAGAGAAAGCGGAAAATAGAGATCGGATTTGCCACAACCCGAAGACGGCTAACCCTAAGGGAAAGGTTATTAGCAAAAGCAGAAGGGCACGCTTCATACCTGAAATACCACTGTCTATCCGAAGGTGAGAAAACTGCTGGGCGACGATCTGATCCAGCCACTCAGGAAACAAAATAACGGAAATGAAAATACCAATTGGAAGGAATAGGCACAGGGTCGATACATATTTCAACATGGTGCTAGTAACCCGAACTTTTCTCATTGAATCAGCCTTGGGTGATGCTTGAATGACTCGCATATCTTCCCTCTTTTACAATATAATTATTTATTGTAAAACGATAAAAAATATATGTCAAACGATACTCAATGCACCGCGCCTTACATTACTGGGGCTAACACCGCTGATATTTTATACTGCTTATACGATGCAGAATATCGGAGGCTCCATTCTGAAGTTTCTCAATATTCATTCTACCACCCACAACAGCTTTTACGTTCACTATCGCATCAAAGCATCTAGCGTTCGGATGACTGCAATGGATGATAATAAGTTCGCCGGTCGAACAAAATCCTTGAAAGCTTTCCAAATCCACGTTTTTTTAAGGCTTACTAGGTTCTAAATTCCATCAAAGACAAATCTGATCGATTATCGGCTAATGCGGTAGCACACTCATTTCAGCATCAATATCCAATTTTTCCCAGAGTTTTTCCAGTCCTCCTTGACCATGATCCTTGTAGCTTCGCGCCGATAACCAGTTCGCTCATACAGGCGCTCTGCCCCTGGGTTTCCATCAGAAACAACGATGCTCATTCTCCGGCCCTTGCTGGTTGCTTCGGCTATTTTAAGCAGGCCAGCACCAATTCCAAGGCTGCGAAATTCCGGATGCACCGCCAGGACACTCACATACTGCGTACCAGAAGCACTGTCCTCAAGTTCCTGAATGGGAACAAACATTGGCGGCATTTCATCGTAATCGATAGGTTCGGGGTCAGATGGCAGAACATAACAAATCAGACAGCCCGCGACTTTTCCATCCACTTCTGCCACCGTCGAATGAGTATAGGAAAAACTCCCTTCCTCGCGTTGGGCGCGGCTCGCACCGAACTCCCATGGGTCCACCCCCTCTTCTGCTACTTTCTGCCAGTAATAAAGAGGCATTCCTTCCCCCGCGTAATTTACGAGTTGAGCAAGCTGCTGCCCGTCATCTTTAATTGCCGGGCGAAAAGAAATTTTCTGTGTCACTACTATACTCTCCCTATTAGCTGTATATTGGCGTCATTTCTAACCAATGAATTTCTGATCTATATCCAAATTAAATCAGTTGCTGACGGCAGCAATATGATCAGATGTCTTAAGCAAGACTAGTGGTCTCTTGGTCAAGGAATGGAGATGAATTTTCGCTTTAAAAACAAACATTTATTTGATCACTATGCTTTCAGCCGCCTAAATTTCCGAATAACCATACCTTTGGTACAGTAATTTCAGCCACTCAGCTACATTCGCTGAGTGGCTGCAGATGACGGCTTAATCCTTTCTCATCACAAAGATTTTCCATCCAATTCAATTTCTTCTGACGACGTCGACATTGCCGATCGCATCTTTTGCTTCCTGGTGGCGAAAGGAACGAAGGCCGGGACAACCTTACGGTAGCTACGGTATTTCTCACCAATTTCACCGATTAAATCCATCTCCTCAAACGGTGTTGCGATGAGAATATAACTGGTGATACCGAATGCAAAGACAATCTGTCCGACTGTCAAATGCGGCGTTATCCACGGTGTCAACATCCAGCACAGACTTATCGGATGCCTAACCATCCCGTAAAGCCATTTTGCACTGAAACTGGCGTCAGCTGGACGGTTGTTTCGGAACCGTTGCCAGGCCTGCTGGACACCGAAAAACCCGAAATGACCGAACTGAAATGTTGCACAAAGCATGAGACTCCAGACAAGCAAATAGAGTGCGTAAACAATACCTATCAGGACTTCATTATCGACATGCCAAACGGGTATCGGTATGGGCCTCCAAAACAGGATCAAGAGCCCGGTCGTGAAAGCAGTCATATAGAGATAGGTCGCCCGTTCTATGGAGGGTGGAATGATTTTCGTCCAATGTTTCTTAAACCAGGTCCGGGCCGTGATTGAATGATGAAAACCGAACAACCAGAGAAGCCCGACATCAATGGCTACGGCCATCCAAAACTCACCCTGGATACCATCATTAATGCCTTTAGGAACATAGATACCGGCAATAAAACCCATAACATAAACGAGATTAGCACCGGCTACAGCATAGGCGATCAGAGCATATATAAGGATTGAATAGCGTTGCATCATGGAGGTCCTCCATCAAAAGCGGATATCGTTATCACGGTGTTAGCTGGATTTTTCAGCTGCGGCATTCATAGTTCGAGCGGTCCGTTCAACTTTGAACAGTTACCGCCCGAATTTCTTCTGATGACGTTAGCCCCAATTTTTATCGTGATCGGCATGGGTTCTAAGATAGGCGCCAGACGTAAAGTGCGTATCGTAGAATTCCGTGTCGAGCTGATGCGCTTGCAAATACATCAACGTGAAGATTGAGGGAACGGTCGCCGGGAAGCGGCCAAACTTGTCAAAGATATATTGCGTCATAACGCTCACACAATCGACAAACTCCTCATTTATCTGCGCGGCGCTGCCCCGTACTTTCTCGTTCTCCTTATACGGCCCGTCTGTTTGGGGGTTAAACGGTCCGCCAGTTCCAAATTTCCGCGAAACGACGGCTTCTACCGCACTGCGCATATCCTTGAAATGCGGCGGGCAATGCCCTTCGAATATACCCTCAAGTCCCGTTACATTAGGTAACGGATGGCCGTCACGCATATCAAACCGGAAACCTAGCCCCGGCACATCAGGATCGCCGCTCGCGCCCAGAACACTGAACGGATTAATCCCTTCATACATCCACCCGCCAAGCCCAAGCGCTTGTAGCATCAACGCGCCTGCATAGCATGAAGTTGACAATTCAACGGTGACTTCGGTAAGCCCGAGCTGTTCGACATAGCTAAGCGGATACGGATTTTCGATATCGACCAGGGTCTTGAATTTTCCCATGCCCGGGATTGGCTGATTATTTACATCATCATAAATACAGGCCCCGTTCTGAACCAGATAGCACATGACAAGGATCATATGCTGCGCAAGATCCGCCACCGGGATTACTAGCGTACTGCCTGGAACATTTGCGCACCATTCATTATGCATTTCCATATGCAATGGAGACGCGGGCGTGTTCAGACGCCCATCTGAAAGCTTTACGATACGGTTTTTATGTTCATCTAAATAGGCATTGAGATCTGTCTCGCCCCCATCCAATTTTGCTTTCGTTGACGCCATATCACGGGTCGGGAAAAAGTAGGATCCGCTGTCATCCGTGTAGAAAATCTCGGTAGTGTGAAAGCCCGCCGCAGACGGAAAAGTCCTTCCTCCCGCAGCGCCTGCGTAATTCGGGATTTTAGGCAGATAGAACCGATTATTGGGAATGAGGTTTGACCATCCGGTATTTCCGCCGATCGTCGTCAACAACAACATCTGCTCCATCTCGCTCAAAGGCACGGGATCTTGTTTGGAGGTAAATGCCAGTGGCCCATCAGGTATGGAAGCACCCCGCGCAAATCGCCGAGATCGCCGCCCGTGGATTGCCTCTATCAACGGAAATTCTGTGGCTTCAATCAACCCCTTTGGCAACGTTGGAAATTTGTTGAGCAGGATTTGCCCTTTTTTACTTAACTCGCCGGCCGTTGCTTGAAAGCCGACCCCGCCTAGAACTGTACTGGCACCAATCATTGAGGCGCCAAGCAATTTACGTCGTGTTGTTTCGAACATTTTTTGTTTCCTTAGTGTGATCAAAGAAAAGTCAGAAAGGCTAACCGCTGTAAGAAGGGTTTTGGCACGGGGGCAAGCTGACTATTAGGTTCATAATTGACTTAAACTGGTCAAAAAGGACAATTTCTGGATATAGTTACGTGCAGTCGGCCCTCTGAGTTACCATCAACGAGGCCGACCAACTGCAGGAGGTCAACTGGCACGGCGTTGATCGTTATCATTGCTTTCCGGCACCAAATTTGCGTTGGCAAACTTATATTTCGTACCGAGGAGTGCGGCATTTATGTCCCCCCGGGTAAGCCCGATATCATCAAGCTGCCTACTTTCCATGCTCATCAAATGAACGTACGCAGTTTTCGTTTTCCGTGAATTCAAAAATTCTTTTAGCGCTGCCTTTAAAAATTTCGATATTTTCACTTTCCTTAATTGCCTGGCTTTCACTATTGCGTTATCCACCTCAGTCCGAACTGCACCGATATCACGCAATTCGCGATCGGACATCGCATAAAGGCATTTCTCAGATGCTTTCAGGTCCCGATGACGGCGGTAAGCATTAGCTATCGGCTGGCAAAGCCTAGCCAATTTTTTAAAATTGGATCTGACCTTACTTTCATGCGTCCGTCGGACTGTATTCCCGCCTCCGCCTAAATCGTGGTCTGTTGTGGCGGGTTCAATTAAGGCAAGTGCCTCAAGTTCTTTTTCTCCGAAGCTCATCATTATCGTTCTCATTTCAATTTCTTTGGTTCAATGTCTAGAACAGGTTTAAAATATGTTTCGTACCGTGTTGCTTCCTCTGCGCAAGCAAGAGGAACCAGGTGGATTGCTCTTTGCATAGAGGCTTTTCGCACAAGCACTTCAGGATCGTTAGGTTCGTTATTGACAAAAACAGGTCAAAAAGGACATTTCCCGAAATATCTTTCTCAGATCAGAAATATCTCCATCGAACCTTGCGGCGGTCCCGGATATGTCCACCGCAAGATCACCTGAATTATTCTTCACTCGCGTTGACGGCGCCAGGAAGCCCCTATCGGTGGGAAGACAGGATACGGCCAGATGATAAGGATTGTCGGACAGACGGCACCGACTGTTAGCCATCGGTGGAGCGGCTTCCTAGCACGGATGTTCGCTATATTTGAGTGCGAGATTTTGTAATGAGACAGAGGTGCGATATCGACAGTACGCAATGCCAAGCCTGGAACACAGACAACTACAACAATGCAAGCATTGTTGCTTAAATGACCCTTCTACCCGGCCTAAACTCTCGGACGTTCAAACGGCATTTCAAATCGGCAACCAAATATTCGCTACTGGACTATGTGCAAACCCTGCAAATTGAGGAAACTAAGCAAATGTAGGAGGTCACGGACGAAGCATTAGATCGTATTGCGGAAACAGTAATAGCCCTTTGAATAGACTTGTTTTTAGCTGCCACCGTCCGCAATGAGCTTCTCAATTTGGCCTGCGGCGGAGCGAAGGGCTGGCAGGCGATTGGTTGCGCCGTCTTCCGTCATTCGAAATTTTGTGGCATAGCGCCACTGGCCGTGCTCTCAATATACTTTTTTAGCGCAAAACATGCACTGAACAAGGAGCATGGCGGACGATGCGGGCGGCGGTCGAGCCCAGGAAAAAATCTTTCATTCCCGGTTTATGAGATCCCACAATAATACAATCTGCACCGATACTATCTGCATATTCAGATATCGTACGCCCGGGGTGACCGGTAAGCACCACGGGCTCGGCATCCTTTGCCTCCCCAATGCGCTCAATCACTCCTTCCTCTGCTATTTTCAGAACTTTTTGCTCCTGCCCAGGCTCCAGATAATAGCTGGCAAATTTTGGGATGGGTTCATGCACATGAACGGCGACGATTTCCCCATCCTCGTCTTTGAGCTTTCTTGCAACGTCCAAAGCCCTATGGCCCAGTCCATGATCCAAAGCGAGTGACACAACTATTTTTTTATACATCTTTCAATCCTCATTTTCTATTGTTAAACAATCCCCTATGGGCGGCTACTGCCGGGAAAGTCGAATAATTAGTGATTATAAGACCCGCATTCTTCGGGCTATGGATTTGAATCAATGAATATTAATAAATTAGCATAAAATACCAGGTGATATTTCCTGCATATTGACAATACCCAGTTGAGCGAGCGTTATGCTCGTTTCCTGGGCAAATACATCCCGCATCTGTTGAAGCCCGCGCTCCCGCCCCGCAGCCATCGCAAATAATAGCGGGCGGCCCAGAAATACAAAATTTGCCCCCATGGCATACGCCTTTACAATATCCTCGCCGCTTCGAATACCGGTGTCATAAAACAACGGAAAGTCATCCCCCATAACCTGCCTCAGCTCGCTTAATGCGCCAATTGGCGGCAGAGCGCTGTCTAGCTGACGCCCACCATGTGAAGAAACCTGAATGGCGTCAACACCGGCTTTTTTAAGCCGTAGTGCGTCGTCTGCATCGAGCACACCTTTGATGACCAAATTGCCTTTCCATGTTGATCTAATTCTATCGAGAAATTCCCAGTCAGCACCTGCGCGGCTGGCGGCCCGGTCAAACTCTCCATATTCACCACCGAAATTCGCGAGTTCAGGACGACCGTGCACCAGCGTTGGCAGTGACCAACAAGGATGCAAGGCAAAATCAATTAACTGCGGAACACCTAGCTTAAACGGCATTTTGAACCCGCGCCGTAACTCACGCGGCCGGCGGCCTACTTCCGGGACATCAACTGTTAGAACCAGTGTCTCGTATCCGGCCTTCTCGGCTCGTTCCATCAGCTCATTTGATACTGTCTCGTCACCTCCGAAATAAAGCTGAAACCAAGCATGTCCTTCCGCCGTTTCAATCATTTTCTCCAGCGGTGTCGAGGCCGCTGTTGATACGCCCAAAGGAATACAGTCTTTTGCGGCCATACGTGCCAACATGAGATCCGCATTGGGCGTCGCCAGGTTACACATACCCATTGGGCTTGCACCAAATGGCAATTTCGTCTTAACACCAAACACGCTGACCGACAGATCCCGATGTTCAACATTGTTCAGTATTCTGGGCTGCAGTCGAATATGCTGGATCGCCTTCCGATTTAAGGCCTCGCCATACCCCTCCCCAGCAGCGCCATCTATATAATCAAACACCATCCAGGGAAGATGCTTTTTTGCGAAATGACGCGCGTCGGAAGTAGAATGAATATCGGTGTTGAAGATCATCTGGGATTTATACGTTTATGTACGTAACTGCCATGATGGATGGCTCTACACCACAATTAGCCATTGCGTTTTTCTACCTCTTTCATAAATCTGTCGCGAATGACCACAGGATCCATCTGGATTACGGGAACCTTGATATTACCGGACTCGCATTTGCAAACAATGATGGTCATCTTATTGCTTTCCAAGGCTGCACGAAGTGTCTCCGCCGTGTCTGCAGCCTTGCATTCAATAACCGTCTCGCACCCACATGCCTTCGCAACATCCGTGAGCGACGTCTTCTTGCCAGCATAGGTCGGTTGGTCACCGGTCGATCCATAGCTGCCGTTATCGATGATCAGCAAAATGAAATTATCCGCAACATTGTTCGCAATCGTCGGCAAGGTACCGAAATTCGTCAGCACAGAACCATCCCCGTCAATGGAAATGATTTTTTGATTTTGTGCCATTGCCAGACCTAGACCAATAGAGGACGATAGACCCATAGTTCCAAGCATATAAAAATTGCTGGGTTGGTCATCGATCATATGCAGTTCCTGACTAGGCAGACCGATATTGCAAACAACAAGCTGATCTGAAATGACCGGCGCGATTGCCCTTAAGACTTCCGAACGTATCATGCTCAATACCCCTTCCAAAAGGTTGCGTCGGTCAGGATTGCAACCGGCTTGTTACACATAAAGGTATGTTTCAAAATGGCGTCGAGTTCATTCACGTCATCTTCACGGTGAAAATGATATGTTGGAATATGGAGCTGAGCGAGAAGGGCTTTTGTATGAACGGCCATTTCAACCTGACAGGCCACGGGCTCCCCCAATTCACCGCGATAACTGATGAGCATCGGTAGAGGGAGGCGATAGAACTGCGTCAAGGTCGCCAAGGTATTGATGGTTACGCCTATTGCCGTATTTTGCATAATGATGGCGGGACGTTTGCCGCCCATAAATGCACCAGCACACAGGCCCATCCCCTCGTCTTCCTTGTTGGACGGCACATGATGTATATCAGGAGAATTTTCAATCTTGTCAATTACACCTGCCAACTGCTTGCATGGTACTGTCGTTACAAATTCAATATTATTTGCGACAAGGTCAGCCAGAATTTTGTCGTTTACAGACACTGGGAATTCTCCTTCATGAGCTCTAACTTCGCTTCCATGTTGTTTCCTGTTCTAGAGAAAAAATATTGTTCGTTATTCCGGTTTAAGAATTATTTTAGAAGATGCCGCACGTCCTCCGATCAGATCGGCAAATGCACCGGCACCTTCGGACAGCTGCCGCTCTGCATACCATTCCAACTGGCCGAGCGCACCCGAACGCATCGCGGCGACCGTTGCCTGAAAATCCTGCATTGTATAAGTGTAAGAGCCGATAAAGGTAATTTCCTGCAAGGTTAGCTTACGTATGTCGATGCCATCATCACTGTCCATAAGCCCCACATGAACTATAACACCGCCCGGCCGCGCGGCCGCTGATGCTCCTTCTCTTGTCAGTCTACCACCGACACAATCGATAACCACGTCAACAGAGCTTTCATCCGCCATGTTATTGGCGCTTGGATTGAAAGTCGTGCAGATATTTTCCTTCTCAACTGTTTCTCTTCGAAGTTCATTCGTCTCCGCAAGCAATATATTACGGCATCCCTGTGCATATAGAGACAGTGCTGCGGACAGCCCAACAGCGCCGCCGCCATAGACCAGGGCGCGGCACTCCGCCAGAGGACGATCGCAGGCTTTGGCCGCCGCAGTCACTGCATGCCAACCTGTTGCAATAGGCTCTGCAAGTGCCGCTTTGGTTAGGCTCATGCCTTCCGGAACGACAACAAGATTTCGTTCCGGGATCGTTATATATTGGGCGAAAGCTCCCTGACGCGGCGCCATTGAGATGATCTCGCGCCGCTCACATATATTGGATCGACCCGAAACACACGCCGCGCACTGCCCGCAGGTGACCAGAGGGTTAATTACGACGGCCTGACCATCAAATACCCCGCCCACCGCAAAACCCGCAGCTTCATGCCCCAGAATAAGCGGCGCAATACGGCGGCTGTCATGACCGAGATAGGCGTGCAAATCGGATCCACAAATACCAACGGCTTTAACCTGTACCAAAACCTCCCCGTCGCCGACTTCCGGGTCCGGAAATTCCTGAAATTCAACGGTCTCAACGTCTGTATAAACAAGCGCTTTCATTTTGCTGTAAACCCTCCATCCACAAAAAGGATCTGGCCGGTTACATAATCAGAGGCCGATGAACATAGAAAAAGCAAGGGGCCATGCAAGTCTTCGGCAACACCATTTCGTCCAATGCAAGTCTGGTTCGCAAATCCTGTTGCCATTTCGGAGTCCTCGAAAACTTTTGCTGTCAGCTCTGTGGGCATGAACCCGGGGGCAATTGCGTTAGATAAAATACCATACTTTGACCAGCTTTCCGCCATCGCCCGTGTCATTTGTTCAACGCCGCCCTTTGACGCCCCATAAGAAATACCGTTTGGAAAAGCCCGGCGGGATTGCAAGGATGCGAAATTAACGATCCGCCCCCACCCCTTTTTCTTCATACCATCGACAAGCTCTTGCGCCAAAAAAAATGGCGCCGCTAAATTCAGATTCATTGTCTTGTCCCACTGTTCAGCCGTCACTTCATCCGCGTGTTGGCGCGCATTGATACCAGCGGCGTTGATCAGGATATCCGGGGGTCCATAAGGTTCGCAAACCGCGACTGCCGTGTCTTTCAACGCAGCTCTATTTGAAAGATCGGCAACGACAATGGAAACCTCCGCCGTGGTTTCGCTCTGCCATGCCTTCAACTCAGGTTCGCGCCGGGCAACCCCTACGACTTTTGCGCCAGACTGCGCGAACATCGTCGCGGCTGACCGGCCCAGCCCACTGCTGGCGCCTGTCACGCAGACAACTTTATCTGCGACATCAAAAAGTTTTGCCTGATCCACTACCGCGCCTTAACCGTTAGACGTTAAATCAAACTGTTCATCCGGGAAATATTTCCGCAGACGAACATCGGCAGACCGGGCGTGGCCTTCCATACCTTCCAGACGGGAAATACGCGCAGTTGCTTCTGCAATAGGTTTGGATCCTTCGCGGGACGCCTGCTGCCAGGTGACAATTTTCATGAATTTGTGAACAGACAAACCACCCGTATATTTCGCAGAACGCGACGTGGGAAGTACGTGATTTGTCCCGGATGCTTTATCGCCAAAGGCAACTGTTGTCTCCTCGCCCAGGAACAACGATCCATAGCATTTCAAACGATCCAGCCACCAGGGCAGGTCCTGCGCCTGAACGGTCAAATGCTCTGGCGCATATTCGTCGGATGTCGCGGCCATTTCCTCGCGGTCAGAACAGATAATCACTTCAGCATAATCTCTCCATGCCGCTTCGGCATTATTTCTGTTCGTTTCGGGTAAACTAGCGATTAGTCCTGGCACAATTTCCATGACCTTCATTGCGAGTGTCAGATCAGAAGTCACCAACCAAACGGGTGAGTTATACCCGTGCTCCGCCTGGCCGACCAAATCAGCGGCGACGATTTCCGGATCAGCCGTCTCATCTGCCAGAATTAAGCTATCCGTTGGCCCGGCAATCATATCAATACCAACCCGCCCAAAAAGGATGCGTTTTGCCTCGGCAACAAACTGGTTGCCAGGCCCAACAAGAATGTCTGCTTTCGGCAGGTCAAATAATCCGTATGTCATCGCCGCCACTCCCTGCACGCCCCCCATTGCAAGGATCTTGTCTGCGCCACATAAATGGGCCGTGTAGGCTATGGCGGGTGCGATCCCTTCACTGGGACGCGGCGGAGAACAAGCGGTGATATGCTGGCAACCAGCAACCTTGGCTGTTGTCACCGTCATAATTGCAGAAGCAATATGGCTATAGCGTCCCCCTGGCACATAACAACCCGCGGCCTGACAGGGAATGCTTTTCTGTCCCAAGGTCAGCCCCGGAACAATCTCCAGGTCAAAGTTGCCGCCTGTCTGCTTTTGCGCCTCTGCAAAACGGCGGACGTTATCATGCGAAAACTGGATATCGTCTTTCAGTTTCTGCGGCACGAGGGCAGAGGCCGCTGCGATTTCTTCTGCCGTTAAAATAACGTTGCCGTCATATTTATCAAACTTCGCGGCATATTCCATCGCAGACGCATCACCGCCGACTTCAATGTCACTCAGTATTTTACGAACAACTTCAGATACATCTCCAGAATCTGTTTGCGCTGTCTTCGTTGCTTTTTTTAAATAATCTCGAGCCAATTTTTTATCCTACTTATAGGTTTCAGGAAGAAGCGTCGTGGATACTTCG
>Ga0315338_1001596_pt1 | contig 27264 bp, 27 predicted proteins | sample ASW8metaG_FD_204518 | JGI IMG/M metagenome (GOLD analysis project Ga0315338, IMG submission 204518) | Ammonia-oxidizing marine archaeal communities from Monterey Bay, California, United States - ASW #8 | ecosystem: Environmental > Aquatic > Marine > Coastal | place: USA: California | collected... | reverse complement strand
TCATTTTGCTGATTCTGGCTACATCGCACGAAAGATAAAAGTTATTTTCAAATTCGAATGCTTTTTTAAAATCAGGAAGTGTAATCATATTTTCCTCAATTAATGTTTTGTATTATCAAATACTGGTATTGCGTCATAAGGACCATCCATCATCTACAACGATGTTCTGTCCATTGATATAACTAGCCTGGTCAGATAGAAGGTAGAGTAGGGTACCAACGATGTCTGTAGGATCCAGCATACCTTTGCTGGTGCAAGAACTACGGTACTTTTCCAAAAAACTTTCCGGCTGATTGTCAAGAATTCCGCCTGGGCTGATGCAATTAACACGGATGTTCTGATTTTTATAATACTTGGCCAAATAACGAGTAATAGAAATGATACCAGATTTAATGGCGCTATACTCAATCGGCGAAGTCATTTTTGTGCCCTTGTAGTGTTCAAACTTAGGGGTGGCAATCCCTTGAATGGATGAAAGATGGATCAAGTTACCATACTTTTGATTCTGGAAATGGTGTATAATCCGCTGGGAGAAAAGAATCGCGCCACCCAGTTGTCGGAAGAGATCTTTTTCAAGATTATCAGCTTGTAAATCTTCAAACCGAGTCCCCCATCCTTTAGAAACAGGGTAGGCGCAGTGCACTGCTGCATCTATGCTACCGAACTTTTCCTTTCCTTGTAGGATTAATCGATCAACAATATCAGGATCAGTGAGATCACCATGAAAAAAAGTCGCTTTGTCTTCTCCAAGTTCCGTTACCAGCTGGTTGCCTTCCGCCTGCTTTACATCGCCAATAACGACCCTGCCTCCATATGCAACTACTGCGCGCGTAAATGCGGATCCAACACGCCCAACACCGCCACTAATGGCAACAACTAGATTATTCAGCATAAAAAAACACTACCTCATCTTCGTGGATTGGCATTGCATCAGAAATTCCGCTATTTTCAGATCTAGTTCTGTGTCAATGTCTAAGGCGCGTTCCCGCGGTATCAAAATTCCCTTTACTCTGCCATCCCATATTTTTTCATTATTCATTATAAATACAGGATTAGTAACATAAGCCACAGTGGTCATATCGTAGCCTTCAGGGACATCCTGCCGGCGGGTATAGTTGCCATCTGCCATTAAACGCAGCATCTCATCTTCATCAACTCGGACCATATTGAACCAGGGACTACGGCTGGTTTCAGTTATCGTAACAACTATATCAGTTTGGTTATCCAGGTGGTTCAGACAATTCAGCACATCATTTTTATTTCGAAGTGGTGAAGTAGTCGGTAAGCTGACGAAACGATCAAAATTACCATATTCCTTTTGTACCCATTTAACTGCATGCTGCCATGCCAGCCATTCGGGTGTATCATTTTGCGCTAACTCTGCAGGGCGATCAATCACTTCAGCCCCAAATTGCTGGGCAACCTCTGCTATTTCAGCATTGTCGGTAGAAACGAATGTCCGCCTGATTGCTAGTATATTCCGTGCTATCTCAATAGACCAGGCGAGCAATGGTTTACCACCCAGAAGCTGTATGTTCTTACCTGGGATTTCTTTGGACCCCCCACGGGCAAAAATAAAAGCATGTGTTTTCATGCTAGAGCTACTGCTCTTCCTATTTCGTTTGATCTTCTTGTAGCCTCAACTATTTGGAGTACTGCAATGCCATCATAAAGAGAAACTATTGGTGTCTGATCATTTTCAATGCATTTGAAGAAATGTTTTAACTGTTGCCGATAAATTTCATCTTTATCATGATTAAAACTTTCCACTTTTTCAGGACCATTGGTTGGTCGCCAGATTACTTGTTTAGATATAGCATCCCAAATAAGGGTTCCATTAGAAGTTTTTACGTTGCAATGGCGTCTAATATTTCTGCTATTAAAATCAAGATGTAGAGATATCGTTAGCCCTTCTACGGTTTTGAGAATGAGATCTGCGTTATCTTCTACATTAAGATTAAGATTACCACTATTTTGTAAAACTGCAGATACGGTTTCAATATTTCCAAAAAACCAACAGATATAATCCAGATCATGACTCAATTCGAGCAATACTCCTCCCCCAAGTTCTTTTTTTGCAGAAACTGATTGATGATAATCCTGATTCGGCCGCCAATCCGGTAGGTAGGAACCGCAGTCCACATTTATTCGCAGTATTTTGCCTAACTCATTGCTATCTAACATTTCTTTAAATTTTATTGCTCCAGGATCGTAACGCAGGCAGTAACCCACAAGTCCAACAGCAGTCGAGTTTTCTGCGATTTTCAAAAGATCATCAATATTTTCCATATTATGGGATAAAGGCTTCTCTACCAAAACATGAATGTCTGCTTCCATTAACTTTTTTGCTTGCTTGATATGATAAACGGCGGGAGTGGAAATAACAGCTGCTTGAATACCAATATCCATAGCATCCTTAATATTATAAACAATTTTATCCGCGATTTTTTCTTCAGGTACTTCCCCCCCCTTACCCGAACGGACAGCTATAATTTTTATTTCTGATCTAAATTCGCGGGCAAGACGCAAATGCCGTCTTCCAATGCTTCCGAGACCAATAATAGCAATATTCTCAATCAAAAAATATCTCGATAATTATAATCTGTCAATCGCTTTTTTGTATTCTGCCCACTGACCCACATCGATCCAAGCATCATCATCTATTGGGAAGACACCCACTTTTTTCCCTTTATTTTTTGCTTCTTCGATGAGGTGTGTAATATGATAAACCTTATTCGCTGGGATCAGTTTAAGGATATCAGGGTTCAAAATATATAGGCCCGTATTTATTAAAAAATCGTATGTAGGTTTTTCATTGATCTGAGATAGGTGCCCATCACGGTTCAGTTCGCAGGTTCCATAGGGGATTACATACTCCTTGGCAGATGCCACTAAAGTAATATCGTAATTACCTTTTTTATGGAATTCATACAAATTTGCATAGTCTGTCTTAATGATAATATCACAATTGGTAACAAAAAATGATTGCTGAAATTTGCTATCTAGATAACGCAGGCTTCCAGCGGTGCCAAGAGGTTTCTTTTCTTCTACAAAATGGACTTGGTAATCCGGTTGTAATTCTTCGAAATAAGCTTTTAAGATTTTGCTTTTATAGTTCACAGTCATATGAAAGTCTAAACAACCAACATTGGTAAAATGTTCAATAATGTGTTCAATAATTGGCTTTTCATGAATTGGAACCAATGGTTTTGGCAGAACTTTGGTAAAGGGTTCCATCCTCGTTCCTTTGCCCCCAGCCATGATTACCACCGGAACACTGCTCATTAACTTTTTGGGTTGGTTTTCATCGTCCATCCTAGACCAGGTGATATAGTCTACAACCATATGGTTTTCATCTACAATAGGGATTAAATCTAGTTTTAAATCATCCAATAAATGTTTGGCTTCTTTTGGAGTGACCTTTTCTTTACTGAGTACAGTTGGTGCTTTGTTATAACCACTTGAAATATTTTCAGAAAACTTTACCCCGGCTAGAATGCTACGACGAATGTCACCATCTGTTAGTGTACCTAGTAATTTCTGATTATCATCAATTACAATAAGACATTTTACCGGTGCTTTATCTATAATCTTCATAGCCTGGCGGATTGTGATGTCAGTTTGTACGGTAATGTCTTTCATCATTTTCGCTCGTAGATTAACTCGAAGGCCTCGGCTGCTTCAAAGCCACTCTGACTGCCCCGGAAAGTTGCCAAAGATCTTATAGTTTTCTCACTCCGGGGAAAAGGGAAATCGCCCATTTCACTTTCGTAGATTTTCATGGCTTCAATCTTGTCATCCAGATGATCGGATATATTCACAAACACGTTTGATTTAAAAACGTTTTTTTCAATAAAATTGAATTCCGTTTCAGACAGCGTTTCATACATCAACACTTTTTGTATATGGGGATAACGAAACCATTTGAAAGTGGACTGTAATGCCTTGGCGATAAGTTGATGGTCAGTGTGTACATCTCGGGCAAAAGGCATGTAGATAATTTCTGGTTCCACCTTTTTGTAGACATTCGTTATTTTTTCTATCAGGTCGGATAGTGGCAGGGTATCTACTTTAGTTGTAGGCAAACGGAAATTGAACACGTCCGCAAACCCGTATTTTTTTGCAGCAGCATCAATTTCAGCATCACGTTTTTTTACTGCTGCTTCCGGCCAGCCCATATCTTCACTAATTCCGGTAACAATGGCCCAATACAATTCATCGCCTTCTTGTTTGCGCCGAAAAAGTGTCCCGCCGCAGCCCAGGGTTTCATCATCTGGGTGAGGGGCAACGACTAAAACTCTCATAAATAACTTCCTTGTATTAATTCTACTGTAGGTTCAATATCAATAAGCTGGATAGCATTATTATCAGTTTTGATAATTGGGCCATTAAAATTCACTTCTATTATTTTCCCAGGCTCAATATTTTTTTCATTATTCGAAACCAATTTTGTTTCCCAAACCTTTATTTCCTTATCTTTTATATCAAAATGTGCTCCAACATAAGGATGAGATAATCCCCTTACTAGATTGTGTATGGATTCGGCAGACATTCTCCAATCAATTCTTCCATCATTTATATTACGTTTCCGCCAAGTATTTGATCTATCGTGATCTTGAGGAGTTCTTTCAAAACTACCTGATTCTAATTCCGGAACAAATTCTTCTAATTGATTGATAGCGGTTTCCGTCATTTTTTGATATAAAGTCCCAGCATTATCATTTGCTTTAATTTTAATTAATTGCTGAGATATAATATCACCACTATCTGCCCCATCGTCCATGAAAAAAAAAGTGGATGCTGTTTTATCAAGGCCAAGAGCCAGTGCCCAGATGAGAGGATGCCTACCACGGTTTGCAGGCAGGGCCGCAGGATGATAGCCTACTACACCCAGTGGTGCCAGATTTAGTATTTTGGTTTTGAGCAGGCGCGACCAACCAAAGCAAAATATTACATCAGGATTATAAGACCTGATCCAGTTGTAACTTTTTGTTGAATTAATATCAGGCGTGTATCTGACAGGAATATTATTTTCATTACACAAATGTGTAAGATCAACATGATCTGCATTGAAAGGGGATTTTTCAAGCGTGCAAACGCCTACTACATCAGCCTTTATATTTGTCAATTTCGCTAATGCTTTTTCTGAAAACTGGACAGCTCCGATGAAAACAATCCTCATTCAACCTCCAAATCATGAAATTCTTTTTTCAGGATATCATCCAAGGAAATGTCCTCAAGTATTTTAACAATGGCCTCGCTGGCTCCGCCGGTACCGTAAGGGTTAACTACGGTTTTTATAGTTCTCTGGAAATTGGTTGAATAGAGTTTCTTCAGTGCCTCGCCTATCGATTGTCGTGTCGGTTTACAGTCAATGACGCTATCGGCCTTTATGCGGCCACGTTGGCGATCACCGATATTAATTGTGCCCCTCTTGAAGGATGGCACTTCAGCCAGCCCGCTTGATGAATTACCCACAACACCATCAATATGTTGAATGCAAGACAAATAGCGCAACTGCCCAAGGGAAGTAAACGCCTTTGAATGGGGATGCTTTTCTACAAAATCTTCTATATGCCTGAATAAAATGCGGCCATCTGTATCCGCATTAGGCATGGTAAAAATCAAATGTGTATCTTTCAACTTCCCCAATGCAGCTAACAGTTCTTGCATCTGTACCTCTGAAGTGCTGTTCTCAAGAGTTACCGGATGGAAGGTAATCATCAGGTTTTTTGAGCCTAGTTTGAAATCAAGAGTTTGCTCCAATTCTTTATGACTCAAAAGATTCAGTTTTACTATGTTATCAATACCCAATCCGCCAACCATAAAAACACTTCTAGGCTTTTCTCCTAGCTGAATCACTCGTTTTCTATATTCTTCAGTGGCAACAAAATGCAGGTGGGACATTTTCGTCACGGAATGGCGGATGGGTTCATCGATCAACCCCTCTGTAGCTTCACCGCCATGCAGATGTGCCACGGGAATTCGGGAAATCATAGTCGCGGCTACTGCCGAAAATATTTCATATCGGTCACCTAGTACCAGCATTAGATCAGGTCGCAAATCTTCTAGGGCATCCGCAAACCCAATCATCCCTAATCCCATTGATTTTGTTATTCCTTGGGGAGTATCAGAGCTAACCAACATATCCACTTTTTTGTCAATAACAAATCCATCTTTCTCTATTTCTCTGAAGGTAAGTCCAAACTCATGAGATAAATGCATTCCAGTAGCAATTATTTGCAGTTTTAAGCTCTTTGATTTTTGAATCCCATCCATTACCCAACGCAATAAACCATACTCCGCCCTAGTACCTGTTACTACACACACTTTTTTCATTTTATTAATTCGTCTAATTCAAAATCTTTGGTTGCCCGAGATCCAATTATTTCATCCCAAAGTACAGGTGATAATCCTGTTCCAGGTCTTTTAACACCTAAATTATTATCTGAAAACACTTCCCCTTTACTAATTGGTTTTTTTGCAATAATTGATTTTCTAATAACAGTAATGTTTTTTAACTCACTTTTACTGGGCTTTTTTACTTCGTCGCCCATTGCTTTTTCAATATTACGAATTGCAGCCACCATCGCCTTCAGTTCATCCGGCTCAAGGCTGGCAGCGTGATCGGGGCCGGGCAGGGTGCGATCCAGGGTGAAATGCTTTTCAATGACAGAGGCTCCCAGTGCTACTGCGGCAACGGGAACTTCAATCCCCAGGGTGTGGTCCGAATAGCCAACGGCTACATCCAGTTCATTCCTTATGGTGAGCATGGCCTTCAAGTTCACATCTTTCATAGGTGTAGGATATTCGGTGTTGCAATGCAAAATAGTTATTTGCTCTTTTTCTGCACCCGATTCTATCAAAATATTCAACGCATTATGAACTTCATCCAACGTGGACATACCCGTTGACATTATAATTGGTTTTCCCCTTTTCCCAATATGGCGCAAATAAGGCAAGTTTGTTATTTCACCTGATGGAATTTTAAAAAGGGGTATATTTAATTCGTCCAATAAATCAATACTATCATGATCAAATGCTGTGGATAGGAATTGTATATCTATTTGCTTGCAATGATCAATCAATTCTTCATGAGTTTTTCTATCTAACTCCAATTTTTTAATCATTTCAAATTGGGTTTCATTTGTACCCGTTAATCTTTTTTGATATTTTGCTTTATTTGCATTTCTTGTCACAACTTTTTCTGCCTTAAAAGTTTGGAACTTGACATAATCTGCTTTTCCTTCAAAGGCTATATCAATAAGCTTCTTTGCGGAATCAATAGAGCCATTATGATTAACACCCGCTTCAGCTATTATTATCGTTTTCATTTTTTCTTTAACACAAATAAGAACTGTGGCCCTATCTGTTTTTCTATAAGTTCCATAATTGACAATTCTTTAAAAAGATTATCATATTTGTAAGGTTCATCTTTATTAATGAGTGGGCCAACAATCCTTGTTAGAAAAAAATAATCAGAAAAATATCTTACGGATTTTATTTTAAAATAATTTTTAAGGAACTTTAATAATTGATCCATTTCAAAATGATAATTATGAAACGGCATTGATATTTCATTAAGGGAAAGCGATTTTCTAATTGAGTTCATATTATTTAAACCATTCACACTACACTCCAGCATTAAATAATAGCCATTTTCATTTAATGAATTATGGATTTTTACAATTGCTTTCTTTTGGTTTTCAAAATTTCCAAGATTAATTAATGCTCTCTTTGTTATAATTGTATCATAGGAATTAATTATTGGGTCATTTATTAAATCTAATTTTGTAATTTTTATATTTTTTGCATTACTTTCACTAATAATTTTATTTGCAGTCTTAATCATTTTTTCTGAATAATCAAAAGCATCAACAAACTTTGCTGATTGAGAAAAAAATACTGTATCCTCACAGTTTCCACAGCCAATATCAGCTAAAGTGTCAACTTTAAAATTATTTAACAAATCACCAATAGCTGATCTTTCAATAATTTGTAAGTTTTTATCTTTTAAGGAATCTGTTTTTATATCTTCCCAATGCTTTTTTATGACAATTAAATCCTTTTTATCCATTATGTATATCTTCTCTTTCTTCATTAAAAATCTTACAAATGTTCAATTGTTTTTCAACAAGCCCCACAATTTTAAACTGAACTGATGATTCAATAACATCCATACATGAGCGAGCATGTCCACCCGCACCGATCAAGATAATTTTATCCATTTAGGACTTAAATCTTTTTATTAATTTTTAATCACTCAATTTTCTGAAAGATCACAAGCAAAATTGTTATTCACAATTATTTGTGTTCTTATAGTTTTATATTTCCAGCAATCACTGCATGATTTTGCATATACTTCAAATCTCAAACCCGATCGGTTCTTTTCTTATTTAAGCAGAAAAAAGATTATTATATCTATTTTGCATCAACTACTTACCCAAAAATAAATCATTTTTGTTTGAGTCAGAAAGGGTGTCTCTTAATCTAGAAACTGGATTAGTGGGTTTATAAATATAATCTGTTTTTAGATGGCTATATTCGGGTACTCCTAAATTCGGAAATTTTTCATCATTTTTAATAATGAGTTTTATAAGCTTAAATAATATTTTCTTCAAAAATAAAAAAGACCCTATCGATTGCCAAATCTTTACTAATCGATCAAATGCAAACTTTAGTGAATAAAATGGATTCTTTCTTTTTAGATGCGAAATGTAATTTTCCCACATTATTTTTTCAGTATTAATTTTTAATTCATAAAGTTCGTCATCAGTAAAGTCCGTAAGATTAACAACAACATCCTTATTAAAATGATATCCTATACTAATTTTTTCAAGATATTCATCGACGTCTTTAATTATTCCTTTAGCTTTAGAATCCTCGTATAGTTGCGAACCTGGCAATGGAATTGTTATAGAAATATGAGGTTCACTATAGAAGCCTAAAGGAGGGCAGTATCCAACATCTTTAAAAAAATCAATGCCATTTTTTATAGTTTCAATTGTTTCACCTGGAAACCCAAACATATATTGTGCAACTACAATCAATTTTTGATCTATTGCTACTCGAATTGCATTTGCATTTTGTGTAACTGTTGATTTTTTTTGCATTGCACTAAGCATTTCATTCGTTGCTGATTCAAGACCATATCCAATATATTGACAACCACTGGATTTCATTGCCTTAATAAGTTTTACATCATCATCAACAACATTTGCTCTACCTTGACCGCCCCATTTTATTTTGAGCGGTTTTACTTTTTCACAAAACTCGTAGACTCTTTTTTTACTTATAACAAATAATTCATCAGCAAAAAGAATAGAATCAACATCGTAATAATCTTTAAGATATTGAATTTCTGCAATGACATTATCTACAGAACGATAAGTAACATTTGGAAATGATAACGAACAAAAAGTACATGAATATGGACAACCCCTAGCACTTAATACATTAATCGAACGCTTTACAGGAGCACCGAAAATTGATTGCTTAAAATAATAGTCCATATCAAAAGCATCATAATAAGGGTATGGAATCAGATCGGGATTTGCAATCCGCTCCCTATCTGGATTATTATGTATTATATTATTCTGATCTTTATATGATATTCCTTTTACAACCGATAAATCTGTAAGATTATAAATAATATCTTGAATTGTAATCTCACCTTCCCCTCGAACGCAAATATCAACATCAGTATTTTCTAAAACTGTTTCTGCATTATAATGAGCCAATTGCGCTCCAACAATAATATTTTTCTTGGGAAAATATTGTTTTATTTCTGATGAAATCCATTTTACAAACAAATATTGGGTTGATAGAGCAGTAATACCTACTATATCGAACGTTCTTTTTTTAATATCACTTAAAGTTTCTTCTTTACTATAATTTTTTGCATGGGCATCTAATACTTCAACTTCACAACCCATCATTATTATAATTCGAGCAAGATAGCCTAAACCGAGAGGAAATACTGCTTCACCTTCTCTCTCGTCATGCGGTCCTTGCACTAAAAGAACTTTATATTTTTTCTTAGAGAAATCTTTTGGAGGATCAAGTAATATTGCGTCGAAATTTTTCAAAATTTCATTCTTCTTAAGATCGCGGTTTATATTCGCACCATCAATAATATCGTGGGCACCAGCAAAGCCATGCCGCTCTTTATCAATATTAAATTTTTTGGGCTTTGAATTCATGGCTACTATGATTGATTTAAACTATTTATTACTTTTTGTTGCTCTAATGTGGATAGATTACTTGACGATGGTATACAAAGTGAATTATTAATTAATTTAGTTGCATTTTCAATTTTATAAGAATAATAGTCTTTGAATGGTCTTTGAAGGTGATTAAGATACCAAACTGGTCGAGTACCTATGCCACTCTTTGCCACTCTTTCCATTAAAGATGCTATATCTTCACTGTATCCATTGTGTTGAATCCTTAGAACATTTAACCAATGATTGTTATCTGCATAGCTTGGTACACTTGCAATTGCAAAACAATCCATTTTTTCAAGAGAGGTTTTGTATTGATAAAATATCTCGCGTTTTTTTTGCAAAAACTTTGGCAGATTCTCCAACTGAGCCAATCCTAATGCTGCCTGTATATTGGTAAGGCGAAAATTATAACCAATTTCATCGTGTATATAATAAATAGGGTCATCTTTTGCCTGAGTAATAAGATATTTCGTTCTTTCAGCTAGTATACTATCATTTGTAAGTATTATTCCACCACCGCCGGTGGTAATAATCTTGTTCCCGTTGAAGGAAAGACAACCAAACTTACCTATGGTGCCAGTATGACAGTCAGCGTATTTCCCAGTATTATAAACAGAACCCAAACTTTCACTAGCATCTTCCACGATGGGAATGTTTCGTTCTGCGCAAAGTGAAATCAGATCATCCAACCAAACCGCATTCCCAAATACGTGTACTGGTACGACAGCAGCTATACGCTTCCCAGTTTTTTTGTTAATTGTTATTGGTGATTCATGATCCGTCATTTGTGATTTGCTATTACTTAATTTGGTTTCTTTTTTGATGAAATCGATAGTTTTCTCTATATCTAGGTTATAGTACTCGTCTGCATCCATAAATATCGGGCTAGCGCCGTTATAAGTAACAGCATTAATCGGTGCGATGAAGGTTAGCGTTGGTACTATAACCTCATCCCCCGGTTGAACACCAACGAGTCTCAGGCTAACATGTAGTGCTGAAGTGCCATTTACACATGCGATAGCATGGCTTGCACCTGTATATTCAGCAATTTTATTTTCGAAAAGATCCACATACTTACCGGCAGATGAAACCCATTCAGTATCAAGACATTCTTTGACATATTTCCATTCGTTACCTATAATTGAAGGAACAGATAATGGTATTGCTTTGGGATCTGTGTTTGGTGATTCGTGATTAATCAATTTATTGGGGAATGGCTATTAATTTGATTTTCATATAATTGAGCAAGCCAATAATCATTTGTATTCTCAATATTCAATTTCATAATTGCCAAAGAAATTAGGATTCTGATCTACATGGTCAAAGATATGATTATTGATAGCTTCAATAAGTTCCTTAATTCCATCTTGAATGGTGTATTTGGGTTCGAAACCAATGACAGATTTTACTTTTTCAAAGCTCACGCGATAGTTCCGTGGATCACTTCCATGTTCCTGATATTGAACCTTGCCATCAGGAAATTTTTCTAGAATATAGTTTACAATCATTTGTTTGGTAGCATTATTTACATCGCTACCAGCATTAAATATTTCCCATGCCACTTTTTCATTGGGACTTTCGATGACCATTTCTATTAAGTTGGCAAAATCTTTCACATGGCAGTATGGTCTCCAAGTATGAGGATCATAAACAAGTAGTTCATTACCAATAGCTAAATTTAGGGTAAAATCACTTACCGTGAGATCAAACCGCATGCGTGGAGATAGACCAAACGCCGTAGCAAAACGTAATATTGTTGGGTTCATATCAGTTTTATCTTTTAATGATAAAATATATTTTTCCGCATTAACCTTTGATTTTGCGTAAAAAGATAATGGGTTCAATTCATAGTTCTCATCAGCTAGTTCTTCACTACCAATGAGTCCATAGTTGGAACAAGTGGAAACAAAAATGAATTTTTCTATGTGAAACTTACTACAAAGATTGATAACATTTTTTATGCCTTCATTATTTATTATTGCTGATTCTTTCGGATATTTTTTGGTAATGGGATCACCAACAAGACCAGCTAACAAAACAACGGCGTTTATTTCATTAAACACTTTTTCCTGTGAAATTATGTCCACAATATCACCATAAATAAAGCGATAGTTTTCATGATGTATTTTGTTCAGTACGCAAGGATGATTCTTATAAAGCAAATTGTCATAGGATATTACTTTATAACCATGAGAAAGCAAGATTTGAGATAAAACATTCCCAATGTAACCTTCTCCGCCGATGAGAAAAATATTTTTCACTTAATTTTTTCCTTCTTTATTATAAAATTATAATTAAAGTTATCATTATCAGTAAATAATTGAACAAAATCAAAAAAATTATTCTGTGTAATAGACGCCAGTCTCTGGTTTAAAAAGTGTCATATTCTTCAACAAAGGGGAATTGATATTTTTCAATTCTGACCGAGTTATCAAGCAACAATAATTTTCTGTGACTTATCAAACTTACCTCTTGTATCAATTATCAACTTTGATTCTTTCTCGATCAATTTGTAGTCAAACTCATCATGATCCGTTATTAATAATACTGCGTCAAATGATTTTATGTTATTAGCGCTTACTTCAACACTTTCCAGATCAAAATTATATTTTCTAGTTTTTGGGACTTTTTGGAGATACGGATCAGAATACTGCAAATCAGCACCCATATTTATTAGTATATCCATAATGACGAGTGAAGGAGATTCTCGTATATCATCTACATTTTTCTTGTAAGACAGGCCCAAAACAAATATTTTACTAGTTTTTATGGTTTTCCCGACACTTTCCAAGGCTTCATTGACTTTCTCTACAACATAAGCAGGCATAGCGGTGTTAATTTCCTCAGCGAGCTCTATGAAGCGAATGTTCATCCCTACTTTTTTTGCTTTCCAAACAAGGTAAAAAGGATCTATGGGAAGACAGTGACCGCCGAGGCCAGGGCCAGGATAGTAAGGGGTAAATCCAAAAGGTTTTGTGGATGCGGCATTGATAACTTCATAGATGTCAATGTCAATTTTATCTGCAACCATTTTTAACTCATTTACTAAGCCAATGTTTACAGCACGGTGGATATTTTCCATTATTTTTGTCATTTCCGCAACTTTTGGTGAAGATACAGGAACGGTTCTATCTACTATTTGATCATATAATTTTTTTGTCACTTCCAAGCAATTTTCTGTATATCCACTAACCACTTTTGGAATTGTTTTTGTAGTAAAATCCTTATTGCCGGGGTCTTCTCGTTCCGGGGAATAGCCGATGAAAAAATTTTTACCTACATTGAATTTGGGCTTTGAGATTTTGATGTTGGATTTGCTGAAAATACCTTGGATGAAAGGAAGAATTTCTTCTTCTGTGGTGCCCGGATAGGATGTGCTTTCAAGGACTAATAGCTGGTTTTCTTTTAAATGAGATTCAATAGAATCAAATGTGCTGCGGATGTAACTTAGGTCAGGTTCTTTGTAAATGCCAAAAGGAGTGGGAACGCAAATTAGGATTGCGTTTACGGTGGCAATCTCACTGAAATCTACAGTGGCTCTTAATTTACTATTTATGGCTGTTTTGATTCTGTCTGCAGAAATATGCTTAATATAAGTTTTGCCAGCGTTAAGTTTTTTAATTTTTTCAATATCAATATCGAAACCGATAGTTTTAAAACCTACTTTAGCAAAACGTAGTGCCAGTGGGAGACCCACATAGCCAAGACCTATAACACCAATCTTTGCGTTTTTTGATTGGAATAAATTTATTAAAGAAAGTTTATCCATAAATTATTGTTAATAGTTTCACTGGGGAAAACTAGCGAGTGGGTTTTTATTTTTAATTAAGAACAAGGACACAGATAATTAATTTTTTCTGCGCCTAAGGTGGAAAAATAGTATAATTGAGGCAATGAGAGTTAGGATGTAGACGGTGTTGACAAACATCATTGCTGGAGAATACATGCCAAAATAAACAGGATTCTGGGATTTGTGGCCAAGATAAAAGGGTAGTCCAACAATGAGTAATATACTTACAATTATGGACATACGGTGATCCAAAATAGCATCTTTCCCTTTTTTCTTAATAAAGTTGCGTACCCGGCGAAGCTTGCGGCGTTCATCTATATCACTGTTATTAAGGTAAGAACGAATAAAGCCCAATACTATCCCCAGCCCTATGCCCAACATAACTGCAAGTAAAACACTAAGTTTTATATTTTTATTCGACGGTCCAAGAGGTATCTGGGGTTTGTCCAAAATCTGAACGATTGAAGCTTCCTGCACTTCTTCAATTTTTGCCAGTTCCAGTTGTTGCTTAAGTGTAAGGTAGACACTTTTTTGTACTTCTACATCGCGGGTTAACTGCTCTTGCTCAAGTTGTAATGCAGGAGATGCAATCTGACGGTTTTGTTCCTTAAATGCTTTCAAACGTAATTCTGATAATTCAAGATCAGATTCAACAGCGAAAATACGGCTCTCAATAAAAATTGTTTTTTCGCTAACAATTTGACTTTTAAAATAACGGTTAAGATCTTCTAGTTCCGCCAAAACCACTTCTGCCAGTTCCTTAGCAAATACAGGTTCAAAAACAGTAATTTTTATTACACTAAAAGCTGTAGAGGGGTTTTGAATAAACTCCAGAATTCCATCCAATGAAGACTGGGCCATTGTTATCAATGTATCTTTGCCAAACTTAGGGCGATCATTACCATGAGTAAGGATTGCCAAAAGTGATAGTTCTTTACCAAACTTCTTGGTGTGAAACGGTTTATCTAATATTTTTTCTGCAAAGGTACGGCTACGCAACAGCTCTGGAAAAAGAGAGGGACTGGAAAGATCCGCCTTACGACCAGTAGGAACGCTTACACCAAACTGAGAAGCTATACCAGCAAGGCCACCTAAGCTCTCTATTTTTTCTGGTAAAAGAACTTTAGTCCAACTCACATAAAGAGGCTCTTCTAAAAACTGGACATGGGTGAAGGTTAAAAAAACTGTAATAAAAGGTACCAGCAGGATGACTTTAAGTTGTTCGGCAAGGATTAGTAGGATGTCGGACAATGAAATCGTATCCGCTTCCAGAGGGAACGGTGAGTAGTGAGTAGTCTGTGGTGTGTCCGGAGGTTGAGCTGATATTTGAGGGCTGTCAGCGGGTAGGGGAGAATATTGGTTGAGCTTGGCAACAATGTGGTGGGGAATCTGGTTGCGGGCCTTCCAATTGGAAACGGCCTGAGGGGTGGTATTTAAGGTTCTCGCAATCTCCGCAAGGGAAGCAATACCGCGGGAGGACATTAGGGATTCTAATTCGGAAAAATTCATTAGAATAGTAAAGAGTTATGGGTTAAGAGAGATGAGAAATGGGTTATTAGAGAAGAGTTAATAAGTAAAAGATGAAGAGGGAAGGTGAAAAATCATCATTTGGATTATTTTGATTTTAGGTATTTGATTAATCCGAGTAGCATTCGTCGAATTTCCACAATGCATTCAAAATATCAATATTTTGACTATACTTCAACCTTTCAGCAATAAACAAGTTGTGTCTCTAATTCAGATAAAGACCCCAATGCAATATAACAAAATTGGACAAACTCCTTGTCTGTGTTTCTCGCGACCCCTTCCGCAATATTAGATGAAACGGAAACGCCACATCGCCTTATTTGGTTTGTTAGTCCATACTTTTCAGAGTCAGGGAATCTATCAGTACGACGATAAAACTCTTCTACTAAATCCATGGAATTTTTCCACACGTCTAAATCTTTGTGGATTTTTATATTTGCTTTTTCTGTGACTATTTCACGCATTGTTCTTCACTAAATAATTTGTTTTGAGAGGACTAATATGGTAACCAACGACGACAGTAATGAAAGAGTGGTATTGGCGAATTCAGTTGGGTCGAATGGCTCTGAAGGCGGTTTTTCATTCACAATGATAGTGGCGCCATCTTCAATTTTGGGGGTTGAGTACCATTTATTAGGGCTCACCACACCATTGGCATAGATCACAACAATACTTTTTTGATTTCCTTTTTCCGTAACACCACCGGCCCCATCAATATAATACTTTAGCCTCTTCCCTTTTCGAAATTCTATAAGACCGGGGTTATACACTTGGCCGGAAATATTGACCGTTCCGGGGATTTCTTTAACCACAATACTATCACCGGGCATGAGCGAGATGCTCTCATTTTTCCACGCCACACGCACTTTCCTATCTTTAACATTCAACAAAACTTCACTTTGGACTGATGTTACTTCAGAATGTATTATATCTCTGTAGATTGAAATACCATTTTTTAACGCCTTTCCGGTAAGGTCTCCTGCGCGGCCAATAACAGATTCGAGTGTTTCGTCATCTGAAATTAAAGGGTATGCACCGGGGATGTTTACTTCTCCACTAATATAAATATTATCTTTTTCAAAATAATTCAAGTTGGCATGGATGACGACTCGGTCTAAGTTTTGAAGGGGGATGTCTTTTTCTCCATTGTCATTATAAATATCTGCCAAGTTCACTTTGATAACATTTTCATAGCGGGACTCTGGATTCCGGCGGATGATTTCTGCCTGATCGTGATATACGGATTTCCAGAAAGTGGAGTCCTCAAATCCACCCCCCAAATCGAGGAGTGCTTTTAATGTCATGCCATTATAATAAAAATACACACCGGGGACTTTTACTTGACCGATTATCTCTACTAACTGGTTTTCTTTAAAAAGACGATGAACAGCAATTCGGTCTCCATTTTGGATGGGGATCAGTTTGGCATTTTCTATATTAATATAATGCCCTTCATAAATGCCTTCTGGATCCCTTTCGCCCATTGGCTTTATTCGACTCAAACCAATTTTATCTGCTGCTTCCGGTATTAACCCACCGGCATATTGAATTAAATCAAAAACAGTTTCACCTTCAATTCCTTCGTAAATCCCTTGATTCACTACAGCGCTGTCTACCTCTATCGTGCTTCCGCGAACCGGGATAACTACAATATCTTGATCTCTCAATTGAATATTATGGGGGAAATTTCCTTTAAGCAAATAATCATATAAGTCAACTTTCGATACGATTTTACCATTTCGCTTCACCTGAATCGTTCTTAAGGTACCAGTGGTATCTACACCGCCGGCTTGAATGAGGCCGGTGATCACCGTAGAAAACGGATGTACAGGATATACACCGGGGTATTGAACTTCCCCCACAAAGTTGACATTGATCGATCTTAACTCCCCCAAAGAAACATCAATAAAGGTGGTTGGGGGTTTTCCCTTGAGTGTGGCATAAATTCGCCCGAATTGGTCTCGTAAATAACTACGTGCCATTTTCACATTTTTCCCACCTAAATTGAGTAAACCCACTTTTAAGTCGTAGATCTTCCCCTCGCGGTTGATGGTATAGGTTTCTCGCAACTGGGTTTCACCCCATAAGGATATGACCAATTCGTCTCCAGGGCCCAATTGATAATTTGCAGGCGTAGGTAAATTCTCCCAAAAGGGGACAGTATCTCTCTCGGTAAAGAAATCATAACCAAAATGCTTTAAGCCTTCACCTTCCATCTCTATGTCATCCTCAAACCGATATGGGGTTAACTGGACTTTGCGCGGCAAACCTGTGGTTACATCTACCTCCGTTGGGAGCTGCAGCTGCGCCTGACCACTCCGAATTGTCTCATATTCCGCCTTAAGCTTTTGCAATTCCTGTATGGACTGGCCAGAAAGAACGGAAAGAATCAATACACTGAGGAGGACATACACATATAGTGTATGCTTTAAACAGCGTTTATAGAGTTTTTGATTAATAATTTTCCCTTTAGTAGACTTGATAATAGTGGTGAGGAGTATAATAATTGATTCGCTTTGGTCAAATAATGTTTTTTGATTGGGGTAATCACTTAAATACCCATTTTTATCTAGAAATCTTAACCAATAATTCGTTTCCCGATTCTCCTTTGAAGCAATTGAAAGCTTTGCGATAAAATCTTTTGTGGATTTTGCTACCTGCGCTTCCCTCACATTGACGCCGACAGAAGTTCTACTTCTTAATATTTGATTGGATATAACATATTCCTTTTTATTCTCCAAAAACTTGGCAAGTTCAATAATTTTTTATGCGAAATCAAAGGATTGATCTAATCTTTGATTTTTCTTCATAATTCATCATCATTCATTCCACGGCTCCGCCCCGTCAGTCCCAACTTATCGGGCCTGAACACGGCTCTTATATTATTAATCATGCCCAACTTTGGAATTGGAAACCCATATGGGGATTAATTGTTTACTTATTTAGAGAGTTATTCAATTTGTGACTGAACACTGGCAACAATAATACAGTGAATACCTTTATCATGGATATGATATAGATCACTTTTCCGCATTTGAATATTTAATGATAATACCCCTTTTTCCACCTAAATATACACAAATAAAGTAGAATGGAGCCATTTTTATAAATTTATTGTGAATGATAATTTGGCCGATAATAACGATAGGAACCTCTATAAAAGACAGTCACATAGGACACCGATAGAAAATACATACAATTCGTTTGCAATGAGCGGTAAGGGCGCCGGCATTGGATCACGGGAACCGGTTTATTATTAAATAATTTCCAAATAATTTTGATTCATTAGGAATTTATATAATGATTAATTATTCAATTTTATTGGAAGAGGATGAGTAAGATTTTACATAAATTCTTTTTATATATTTAAGGGATTAAAATCTCTTGTCTCTATAGATAGTGATTATACTAAAAAGAGAAAAACATAAGGAATCCTATGAAAATTCTTGTTACAGGCGGATGTGGATTTATCGGTAGTAATTTTGTTATTGAACAAATTCGCAATACTGACAATCAAATACTGAATCTGGATAAACTGACCTATGCGGGAAACTTGGGAAACCTCAAGTCTGTTGATGGGAAGCCCAACTACCAGTTTGTTGAAGGGGATATTTGCGATGGGGAACTGGTTTCTGATACCCTATCTGATTTCCAGCCAGATGCGGTTGTACACTTCGCCGCAGAATCTCATGTGGATCGATCCATTGATGGACCCATGGAGTTTGTGAATACAAATATCGTTGGCACGGCAACATTACTCAATGTTTCACGGAAATACATTGATGCCAGAACCCATAACCCAGAAGTTGGGAAATTTGGATTTTTGCATGTGAGTACGGATGAGGTATTTGGTTCTTTAGGAGATAATGGGTTTTTCAAAGAAACCACCCCCTATGATCCCAGTTCTCCCTATTCCGCTTCCAAAGCATCCTCAGATCACCTTGTTAGGGCATGGCATCGTACTTATGGCTTCCCTGTCTTGATTACCAATTGCTCCAATAATTACGGTCCCTACCAATTTCCGGAAAAACTGATTCCCCTCATGATTGCCAATTGTGTGGATGAAACACCCCTCCCTGTATATGGTGAAGGTCTCAACGTGCGGGACTGGCTATATGTAACCGATCACTGTGATGCCATATATACAGTCCTTAAAAATGGACAGATTGGAGAAACCTATAATATTGGTGGAAATAATGAGATAACAAATATCGACATTGTGAATACCATTTGTTCCATCCTCGATGAATTAAAGCCCAGATCGAATGGGGGTTCATATACTGAACTGATTACTTATGTCACCGATCGTCCCGGCCATGATTTCCGTTATGCTATTGATGCGAGTAAAATCAACAAAAACCTTGGGTGGTCACCCGCAGAAACATTTGAAACGGGTATTCGAAAAACCATTCAGTGGTATTTAGATAATGAACAGTGGTGGCGAAATATTCAAGATGGGACATACAATCAGGAACGGTTGGGAACAAATAAGTTAGACTAAAGATATCAGAACTCAGAGGAAAGAATGAAGAAATCAGAGATTAAAAGTTAGTGGGGAGGGGTAAAAACTTAAATGGAATTTGAACAGCTGGAAGTTTGGAAACGATCATCTAAACTCTATACCGAGATTTATAAGCACTTTAACAATATTAAGGATTTTGGTTTTAGGGATCAAATCACTCGGTCTTCACTTTCAATCCCAAGTAATATTGCTGAAGAAGAAGAAAGGGGTACTATAAAAGAAAATGTACAATTTTTAATATATGCTCGGGGGTCTTTCGGGGAACTTAGAACGCAAATATATATTTGGTCAGATATCGGATAAATAGAAAATGATATCGCAAGTTACTGGATTCAGGAAACTAAAGAAATTTCTGCAATGATTGTTGGTTTAATAAAATCAAAGAAATCTGAGCTCTGATTTCTGAAATCTAAAAATTTAACTTAATTTAGAATATCAAATATATGGACCTTATAATTCATTTATGAAAACAGTTAGACTTGTTCTGCTTCGGCATGGCGAAAGCAAATGGAATTTAGAAAATCGATTCACGGGATGGACCGATGTGGGCCTTACAGATAAAGGGAAAGCGGAAGCCAAATCCTCAGGGCAACTATTAAAAGAAGAGGGATTTGAGTTTGATCTTTTGTATACCTCCGTTCTAAAACGGGCAACAGGGACCATGGAAATATGCCTGGATGAAATGAATATAATCAATGTGCCCATCGTCTACGATTGGCGCCTTAATGAACGCCATTACGGTGCTCTGCAGGGATTGAACAAGGCTGAAACAGCTGAAAAGTATGGTGATGAACAAGTGCTCATCTGGCGACGTAGTTATAGTACGCCTCCGCCTCCTTTAGATATTGATGATGAGCGGCACCCTCGATTTGACGATCGCTACGGAGATTTAAATGAAAATGAACTGCCGGCATCAGAATGTTTAAAAGATACGGCGGATCGGTTTCTTCCATACTGGCATGAAACCATTGCGCCATCTATTCAATCCAAGAAGAGAGTTTTAATTGTTGCCCATGGGAATTCTCTCCGCGCACTTGTGAAATATCTTGATGATATTTCTGACAAAGAAATTGTTGGATTAAATATTCCAACCGGTGTCCCTCTCGTTTATGAATTGGATGATCAATTAAGTCCGATGAAACACTATTATTTGGGTGATCAGGATGCTATTGCCAAAAAAACTGCAGCTGTTGTGGCCCAAGGTAAATTAAAGTAAACTTAACCTTGAAATAATAAAATGAAAAACCTCTGGACACAAAAAGAAGCAGAAATTTACTCAAAAAATGACCTTAGCCTGCGCGTTTACTCATCAAGGCTGCTTGGCAGAAACCCAGAATTAGTACTTCATGGGGGTGGAAATACTTCGGTTAAAGGTCAGTATAAAAATATCTTTGGTGAAACAATAGAAACCCTATTTATAAAGGGCAGCGGCTGGGATCTGATTTCTATTGAAGAAGATGGCTTTGCTCCAGTCGATCTAAATTACCTTATCCGCTTAGCACAGCTAAATAAATTAACAGATTCCCAGATGGTAGTGGAACAAAAGTTGGCTACGTTAAATCCATCTGCACCGAACCCTTCTGTGGAAGCAATTCTTCATGCCCTGATACCTCATAAATTTGTAGACCATACGCACGCAGATGCAGTTTTATCCATTACAAATACACCCAACGGAAGAAAAATAATAAATCAAATTTATGATAAAAATATATTAATCGTTCCCTATGTAATGCCTGGCTTTATTTTGGCAAAAAAAATAGCAGAGTTAACGAAAAATATTGACTGGAATACACTGGCTGGAATGATTTTACTCAATCATGGTGTATTTAGTTTTGGTAATGATGCAAAAACAAGCTATGACAGAATGATCAATATTGTTTCTAAAGCAGAAGAATTTTTAAAAAATGAGAAAGTATGGCGTAAGTATGAGAAATCAACTTCAAAACCGAATTTATTGACTCTAACCAGGATCCGAAAAAAAGCTTCTGAAATGGCTGGAAAAGCTTGTATAGCACACTTAAATGATTCAGCTGAAGCGGTTGGGTTTTCTAAAATGGAAGCTGCAAAAGATTTATGTCTTAAAGGTACTTTAACTCCCGACCATGTTATTAGAACAAAACCTTTTGCATGGATTATAAAAGATGACATAGCTGCATCTGCAAAAGATTTTATAAAACGGTATAACATATATTTTCAAAAAAATAAGTCCAAAGGTATAACAAAATTGGATAACGGTCCAAAGTGGGCATTGTGGCCCAGATACGGAACGGTGTGTTTTGGAACATCGAAAAAAGGAGCTCAAATTGTTTCTGATATAAACAGGCATACATTAAGAGCTATGCAAACGTCCTTTAATCTGGATAACTGGGAGCCGATTTCATTTCGAGATCTCTTTGATGTTGAATACTGGGAGCTTGAACAGGCAAAACTAAAAAAAGATAACCAACCACCCGAATTCCAGGGAAAAATAGCCATAATAACCGGTGCCGCAAGCGGGATTGGTAATGCTTGTGCAAGAAAACTGTTAGAGAATGGCTGTGTCGTAGTTGGATTAGATAAAAACCGAAAGGTAGCGGGGTTATTCGATGAGTTTAATGATTATAAAGGGCTTCACTGTAATCTAACAAAAACTGCTGATATAAAAAAAGCCGTATCATACTGTGTTAAAGAATTTGGGGGGATTGACATTCTAGTCAGTAATGCTGGTATTTTTTCATCATCGGCAAACCTTGAGAGTATTGATGATAAAAAATGGAAACAGGATTTAGATATCAATCTATCTACTCATCATAGAATATTAAGAGAATGTATACCTTATCTTAAATTAGGGATTGACCCGGCAATTATATTTATGGGATCCCGGAATGTAGGTGCTCCTGGACCTGGAGCCGGCACTTACACGATTGCAAAATCGGGTTTGACACAGATGTCGAGGCTTGCTGCAATTGAATTATCAAAATACAATATTCGAGTCAATACAGTTCACCCAGATTGTGTGTATGATACGGATGTCTGGTCCGATAAGATTCTAAAATCACGGGCAAAACAATATGGGCTATCGGTCAGTGAGTATAAGTGCCGGAATTTATTAAAAACCGATGTATCGTCCGCAGATGTTGCAGAATTAGTGGCCTTTTTTGCCAGCGCCAAGAGTAGTAAAACTACGGGTGCCCAAATACCAATCGATGGTGGTAACGATAGAATAATATGAAAACTTTAATTGCACCTACACCCACAATAGAATGGAAGAATGGGCAAATTAGGTTAATTGACCAAACTAAACTTCCTTTGGAAGAAGACTATATCGAAACAGGTGACTATCAAGTGGTATGTGATGCTATCTATCGCCTGGTCATTCGCGGCGCTCCCGCTATTGGTGTTGCAGGCGCCTACGCCTGTGTACTGGCTGCAAATAAGATTGAAAGTGATAATACAGATGGCTTCCTTAAGGAATTCTTAATGAAAGCAGATGAAATCGGGGCTACCCGACCCACGGCAGTTAATCTAATGTGGGCCGTAAAACAGATGAAAGAAAAGGCAACTAGTTTTTCCGGAAATGTTAAAGATCTAAAATCATCTCTATTGGATTTAGCCAATGAAATAAAAGATAATGATATTGACCGCTGTCATAATCTGGCCTTACATGGTGCAGAACTAATCCCAGATCATTCCAATGTAATGACAATTTGCAATACAGGCGGACTGGCTACCAGTGGGATTGGCACGGCTTTGGGGGTGATACAATACGCCCATGCCCAGGGAAAAGACCTGAAAGTCCATGTCTGTGAGACTCGACCCCTGCTTCAAGGAGCTAGGTTGAATACTTGGGAATTAAAACGGACTAAAACGCCTTTCACTCTCATGACGGACAGCATGGCAGCTCGGACCATGGAAAAAGTTGCAATTGATGGAGTATTTGTAGGAGCCGACCGTATCGCATCTAATGGGGATACAGCCAATAAAATTGGTACCTACAGCCTGGCAGTGCTGGCCAAGCACCACCATGTCCCATTTTATGTGGCTGCGCCATTATCCACTGTGGATTATGAGACTGAATCAGGTTCCGACATACCCGTGGAAGAACGATCTCCCGATGAAGTAACACGGATAAAGGGTGTGCAGTTCACCATTGAAGATATTGAGGTTACTACACCGGCATTTGATGTAACACCTGCAGAACTCATTCATGGAATAATTACGGAAAAAGGCGTGGCTAAATATCCATATAAAGAGTCACTAGAAGAGCAGCGGAATGCGAAGTGATTTAAAAATAGGTATCATTGGCGGATCTGGGATGGAAGACCCAGCTTATATTTCTGATTCTAATTCAAAGGATGTTTCTACACCCTATGGTAATCCCAGTTCTCAATTAATCCTGGGATCGATAGCAGACGTTCCAGTCGTCATACTTTCCCGCCATGGGCCTGGGCATTCAATTAATCCTACGAATGTCAATTATCGGGCCAACATTTCAGCATTAAAGGAAGAAGGCTGTACTCATATTCTTGCCGCTACTGCCTGTGGGTCACTCAGGGAGCGCATTACTCCTGGACATTTTGTTTTTCCAGATCAATTCATTGATCGTACCACCAAGCGTATCACTACCTTTTTTGATGGTTCAGATGTTCGGCATGTATCTATGGGAGAACCTTTTAGTGTTGGGATGCGAAATTGTCTGGTAGAAGCCTGTAAATCCCTGGGGTTCGGACACCATAATGGAGGCACGGTTGTTACCATTGAAGGACCCAGGTTCAGCACCAAGGCTGAAAGTATAATGTTTCGTTCCTGGGGCTGTGATATTATCAACATGTCAACAGTTCCTGAAATTGTCCTAGCACGGGAATTGGATTTACAGTACCAGAGTATGGCCATGAGCACAGATTACGACTGCTGGCATGAAAGCGAAGAAGAAGTAACCATGGAAATGATATATGCTGTTATGGAAAAAAATGTGAACAATGTAAAAAAATTAATTGAACAGGTTATTCCGTTGATCAGTAAACAAACTGGAAAAGAAAATTAAATGGACATTGACAAAATTAAAAACAGTATTCGGAATGTACCTGATTTCCCAAAGCCGGGAATTCAGTTTAAGGATATAACAACCTTACTCCAGGATCAGGATGCTTTTAAAGAAACGATAGAAGCTTTTTATGATGCATTTAAGAACCAAAAAATAGATGTAATTGTTGGCATTGATAGCAGGGGGTTTATTTTTGCAGCACCTTTAGCTTTGAAATTAAGCTGTCGGTTTGTATTGGCCCGCAAACCGGGAAAACTACCCAGTGAAACCGTCGCGGAAGAATATGAATTGGAATATGGCACAGATGCCATAGAAATGCATACGGATGCCATTAGTAAGGGTGATAGGATATTAATTGTTGATGACCTTCTGGCAACAGGAGGGACCGCCAAAGCTACTGGTTCATTAGTGAAAAGATCGAATGGAAAAATAATAAGCTATGCATTCGTAATTGAATTGGTAGAATTAAATGGTGCTGGTTTATTAGATGGAAACTCAGTCTATAGTATTGTTAAATACTAAATATTAATTTTCAATAAACCCAAGCCAAATCATTGTTCCACATCATACTATATGAACCGGAAATACCACCCAATACGGGGAATATCATCCGCTTGTCCGCGAATACGGGATTTGAAGTCCATTTGATTGAACCACTTGGATTTAAAGTAGACGATAAAAATCTGAAACGGGCGGGAATGGATTATTTGAAAAAAACTGATTTCCAAGTTTGGATATCTTTGGACGAGTGTTTAAACACCCTCGATCCTCAAAATATTTATACAGTTTCTACCAAAGGGAAGTCAATCTATTCTGATTTAACATATTCACAAGGAGATGCATTCATTTTTGGACCAGAAAGTCGTGGGTTGCCCCAAACAATTATTGATAAGTATGAATCCATCACTATTCCCATGAAATCAACGGGACGTAGTATTAACCTGGCGAATACTGTGTCGATTATTGTGTATGAAGCATGGCGACAGAATACGTTTAAATAATCCAAGTTGCCACATCCTCACCAATGGCTATGGCGGAGGTGAGTCCAGGCGATTCGATACCGATTAAATTAACCCAACCTGGATAGCCTTTGTCGGCTTCATGTGAAATATAAAAATCCGGCATGGGGTTTTCATTCAACCAGATCTTGGGACGAATGCCAGAAAAATCGGGAGAAAGGTCTTCTTTTTTAAGGTCCGGTATATATCGGTGGCCTTCTGTGAAAAACTGATCCAGTAAATTTTCCTCCACATCATAATCTTCTGTACGGTCCTGAATCCAATGAGCGCTAGGTCCCAATTTCACCATTTGTGATTCATCAAAACTTAAGTGGATCCCCAGTGAGCCGTGTTTTTTATCCGGTAGTGGATACACCAAATGGTTAAACACACCTCGCCATTTTGAGGACAGCTTATAGTAACACCCTTTAGAGTATCTAAGGGTTGGATAATCGCCACCCAACATTTGAGCCACCATATCACTCTCAAGCCCTGCGGCATTAATCACCCATTCTGCCGAGACTTTTTCAAGTTCTCCTTGAGCATTCTCAATTGATATTTCATATCCATCACTTTTGGAGTCTGCACCTACAACTTTGGATTTAAACAGATAATCATGATCACCTTCTTGAGATATTTTATAAAATGCGGCCATGAGATCATGGGCGGAAACAATTCCGGTACAGCCCACTTGCAAACCAATATCCGCCTCTATATTGGGTTCAAGGGAGTTGATTTCCTTTTGGCTCCAGAAGACGAATATCCGGAACGCCATTTTTTTGTGCATTTTTATGAAGTGCTTCTAAATCATTGGTTTGATGTGATTTCCCCATCACAATTTTTCCGCAGCGGCTCACCCATATATTATGCTGATTACAAAATGCATAGGTCATGTCCCGCCCGCGGGAACAATATTTTGCCTTAAGAGACTCAGGATCATAATAAATCCCTGAATGAATTACTTCACTGTTTCGGCTGGATATTCCTCTCCCAAATGATTCTTCCTTTTCGATTACCAAAACGGACTTATGTGTTTTTTCAGCTATAGATCTGGCAATAGCCAACCCTACAATCCCGGCACCGATGATGACAATATCAAACATCAAAAATTATTCCGATAATTTTTTTAGCAGGTCGCCGGTAAAAATACCTGTATTATGGCCGTCTTTCCAATATAG
>Ga0315338_1001595_pt1 | contig 27288 bp, 24 predicted proteins | sample ASW8metaG_FD_204518 | JGI IMG/M metagenome (GOLD analysis project Ga0315338, IMG submission 204518) | Ammonia-oxidizing marine archaeal communities from Monterey Bay, California, United States - ASW #8 | ecosystem: Environmental > Aquatic > Marine > Coastal | place: USA: California | collected... | reverse complement strand
ACTCTGGATCACTATCAAAATGATCTTCAATGACGCCCTTTGATGCACAGGTTACGAAGATGAGTTTTTCAGCGCCTGCAGCTATAGCTTCCTCTACCGCGTACTGGATCAGAGGTTTGTCGACTATCGGAAACATCTCCTTAGGCGAGGCTTTCGTCGCAGGCAAGAATCGAGCTCCGCGGCCAGCGACAGGAAAAACTGCAACACGTATTTTTAAACTCAAAAAATCCTCCTACAAGCGCGTAATCAGATTAGGCGGTCGGATTTTCAAATTGAAATCTTTGTAACGGTCGAATAGTTTCCCATGACTTACAACTTGGGCAGTGCCAGAGCAATCTCTGACTACTATACCCACATGTAGTGCATCGGTACCGAGCACCTGATGCTGCCAAGCTCCTTAATCCATCTGCAATTCTCTGAATCGCCGCCTGCCGCTCTTCTGGTGAAAGGGTGGCTATATATTCTTCATCAATAAAAGATGCAAAGATTTTATCCTTTAGAATGAACTCTTCGATACAAGTCCCGATAACATTTAGCTCAGATACTTCACTCAAAATTGCGGCATAGGCAATTGCATGTTTTAGCGACGTATCTTTGCTAATTAATTCCTGAAGATAATTCTCAAGTTCCACACTTCGTCCCGCTGCTTGATAGCAAATCACAAGCTCTGGAAGAACCTCAACCATCAAACGATGGTCGGCCTCTAGAACCTGCTCATAAAGACGAAGGGCTTGCGCATAATCCTCCTCCTCCTGAGCTATTGCTGCTCTAATTAAAGTACCTCTGAATGCGCCAGTTGCGCTTCGAACCGAACTTTTTAAATGTCGTCGCGCAAGATCAAGATCGCCATCTACTCGAGCTCGTTCAGCTAGCTCACAGTAATAGTGAGCTATTTCTGTGGATTTTGTACCACTAAGTACCTCCAACTCTCGGTGTATCTCAATCGCTTTAACCCAATCACTTTGGCGCTCATAGATATCAACGAGATTCTTTAGTGCCGCTTCTCCCAACCCAGGGCTTGTACCGAGTTCAGAAAAAAGCCTTTCTGCTCGATCAAATAATCCTGCACCTAAAAAATCCTGTGCTAAAGAAAACAATGCCTGATGTCGTTGAGTCTCACTAAGATTTGGTCGAGCAAGTAGATTCTGGTGGACACGAATTGCCCGATCCACTTCACCTCTCTGCCGAAAGAGATGCCCTAGAGCAAAATGTGTTTCTAAAGTTTCGTCATCAACTTTCGCCATACGTACAAATAGCTCTAAAGCCTCGTCGGTTTGGCGATTAAGCACAAGATTTAGGCCACGTAGGTAGTCCGAACTTATGGGTTCTGATCGTGGGTCATGCCGTCTAAAGTCAGAGAATTTTGCAAATGCCCACCCAGTCGCAGCAGCAACAATAAATAGCCCGGCCAGCAGAAACGTAGCTTCAGTTGGCATCGTGCAGCGGAAGGCTACGTAGGCTACTCACCTCAGCCTCGGCAAGTTTAAGATTCCTACGTAAACGCCTCCGCTCGTTGGTTATTCTCACAACGGCAATGCCTACTGACAGCAAGCCAAATAGCCAACCGATCGCAAAAACTACGACGAATGCAAGCGAAACTGAAGCTTCTTCAAACCTGGCAAATCCGACATCGATCGTAATATTACCAGGATTGTTATAGGCAAAAACTCCGGCCAAAAAAGCAATCAGCAGAAGTAATAAGAATAGAAAAATCTTTCGTATCGTCGCCAAATCTTCATCCTTTTGGCAAGAAAGCTAGGCCCAAGCCTAACCCTGAGCTTTTAGGAAGATCAGTTGTGGGCGCGAAACGAATCAGCCACAGTTAGTTGCGAACAGGCAAATGACGGCCATTGTTCACGCGTTCCCTCAAGTCCTTACCTGGTTTAAAATGAGGCACATGTTTGCCAGCCAAGGCTACTGCCTCACCGGTTTTTGGGTTCCGCCCCATGCGAGGTGGGCGATAATGTAAGGAGAAACTCCCAAATCCGCGAATCTCAATTCGCTCTCCATTGGCAAGAGACTCGCTCATAAGCTCCAAAAAATGTTTAACGGCAAGCTCTACATCTTTGGCAGGTAAATGTTTTTGCTTGCGGGCGATAGCCTCAATTAACTCAGACTTTGTCATCGCAGCACACCTTATTTTAATGCCAGCAGGTAATCACTCAGAAGTCATTTGCTCCTTGAGCAGATCACCTAACGAAGTTCCAGAGGCAGATTTACCAGCCTCAGTCTTATAATTCTGGATCGCCTGCGCCTCATCACCCTCTTCCTTCTCTTTTATGGAGAGTGTCACGACACGGCCCTTTCGGTCTACGCCTATGAACTTAGCTTCGATTTCCTCTTCAGGCTTAAGGATCGTTCGTGCATCCTCGACTCGATCCCTAGAAATCTCTGACGCGCGAAGATTACCGATTACGCCGTCAGATAACTCGATGGTTGCCCCCTTTGCATCCACCTCTTTAACAATCCCTTTGACGACAGATCCTTTAGGGTTCTCAGACATAAACAAGGACAATGGATCTCTATCCAACTGTTTCACTCCAAGTGAAATTCGCTCCCGCTCCGGATCGATCGCGAGAACGGTTGTTTCTAACTCCTCGCCCTTCTTGTAATTGCGAACAGCCTCTTCACCCGTTAGCTCCCACGCTAGGTCAGATAAATGCACGAGTCCATCAATGTCGCCCGGTAGCCCAATAAAGACCCCAAAATCTGTAATTGACTTAATCTGCCCAGATACTTTATCGCCCTTATTATGGTTTTCGGCAAACTCGGCCCAGGGATTAGCTTTACATTGCTTTAATCCAAGCGAGATACGGCGTCGCTCCTCATCAATATCAAGAACCATAACCTCAACTTCATCATTTATCTGAACTACCTTATGAGGGCTTACGTTCTTATTTGTCCAATCCATCTCGGAAACGTGGACGAGCCCTTCGACACCTTCTTCAATCTCAACAAAACACCCATAATCGGCAATGTTAGTGACCTTACCAAAAAGCCTTGCATGGGCAGGATAGCGCCTCGCAAGATCCATCCACGGATCTGCGCCCAATTGTTTGAGTCCGAGGGAAACGCGACTACGCTCACGATCAAATCTAAGAATTTTAACATCTAATTCATCACCGACATTAACGACTTCGGAAGGATGTTTGACGCGCTTCCAAGCCATATCAGTAATATGCAGCAAACCATCGATCCCCCCAAGATCAACGAACGCTCCATAGTCTGTAAGATTCTTAACGACGCCCTTCAGGGTTGCGCCCTCCTGAAGATTCTTCAGAAGCTCATCCCGCTCGGCACTGTATTCTTCCTCAACCACTGCACGACGAGAAACGACAACATTATTCCGCTTCTGATCAAGCTTAATCACTTTAAACTCTAGAGTGCTACCCTCCAGAGTGCCCGGGTCTCGGATCGGGCGCACATCCACCAAAGATCCAGGCAAAAATGCCCTGACTAGTTCAAGGTCAACTGTAAAGCCACCACGAACACGGCCACTAACAGTGCCAGTAACCACCTTGCTTTGCTCAAACGCTTCCTCCAATCGTGTCCATGTACGAATGCGTTTAGCTTTTTCTCGCGATAATCGGGTCTCGCCAAACCCGTCTTCGACGGCATCAAGAGCTACCTCAACTTCATCACCAACCTGAACCTCAATCTCACCTTGTTCATTAAAAAACTGATTTGTTGGAATGACCGCCTCTGATTTCAGGCCGGCATGCACAATAACCACTTCAGGATTTACATCTACAACAAGAGCCGTAAGGATGGATCCTTGTTTTATCTGCTGATTAGCAAGGCTCTCTTCTAGAAGTTCTGCAAAGGATTCACTCATAAAATTATCCGCTAGTGCGGATCTCCATACAACATCGACTCGTCCTGAGTAGATGATCAGTTAATCATGGCCCCACATCCTGCACGGCCCCTTAATTCATGCCGACCTGTAAACCTAAGTCCTTAAGCCAGCCATGTATCCTTTCAATGACCTCATCGGGATTCAACTGCGTAGAGTCTAAGACTCGAGCATCTCCCGCGGGCTTTAGCGGCGCTATCTGCCTATTAGCATCGCGCTCATCCCGCTGAGCAATCTCTCGGGAAAGGCCGCGCAGGCTAACATCAATCCCCTTTTCTTTCAACTGGTTATAGCGCCTTTTCGCACGAACCTTAGCACTCGCAGTCAGAAAAACTTTGAGTATCGCCGCAGGGAAAACCACAGTACTCATGTCTCGTCCGTCGGCAACGAGCCCTGGCGGTATAGCAAAACCTCTCTGCTGCTCCAGCAACGCAGCGCGAACCATCGACATAGGCGCAATCTTGGACGCAACAGATCCACACTCTTCAGTTCGCAATAGTGCTGTTACGTTTTCGCCATTTAGGCATACCACCTCGACCTCTCTCGCGGTGGAGAACTCTACATTCAATCTGGATGCTACTTTCGCTAAAACTCTTGGATCTTCCAGGTCTGCGCCTTCTTGCATAGCACGCAAGGCAACTAATCGGTATAAGGCTCCACTATCGAGAAAATGCCAATCAAGCATCTTTGCAAGCGCACGGCTAACAGTACCCTTACCAGCCCCCGTTGGGCCATCGATAGCGATGACTGGAATCTCATTACTCATCGCCCAAACCATCCTTGCCTTTACTCTGCGCTATCTCGATTGCTAGGCCACTGCGAGCCGCGACAGACACGAAATCAGGAAACGAGGTCGCTACCTCTTCGGTTCGCAAAATCTCTATATCACCCTCAGCAGCCAAACTAGCAATCGCGAACGCCATCGCAATGCGGTGGTCCCCTTGGCTATCGATGCGTCCTCCGCTAATCAATCCACCTTCAATAGATAGACCATCGGGGTATTCTGCGACCGATACCCCTAAAATCCGTAACCCAGTAGCCATAACGCCAAGGCGATCGCTCTCTTTATGCCGCAACTCCTCCGCACCTGTGACTATGGTTTTACCTTGAGCGCAAGCAGCTGCAATAAATAGCACCGGGAACTCATCAATAGAAAGAGAAACAAGACCAGTGTGTACCTCAATCCCTCTAAGTTCGCTTTGTGTAACAAACAAATCAGCAATGGGTTCCCCACCACACTCACGTTGATCCCTCAGCTCAACCTGTCCACCCATTTCTTGAAGGATTGTTAACAACCCCGTTCGCGTAGGATTTACACCGACGTTACGTATCAACAACCCATCCGGCGCACCAAGCAAACCAGCGACGAGAAAAAAAGCAGCTGAAGAAAAATCGCCTGGAATATTAATCTCTTGAGCTTCAAGGCGCCCCCCTCCAGTAAGAGAGACGGTATGGTTGGAACTCTGCTCTATCTTCACACCCATCATTCCCAACATGCGTTCCGTGTGATCACGGCTTGGGTTAGGTGCGTGAATAGTTGTTTTACCCTCAGCCCAAAGTGCAGCCAACAACAATGCTGATTTTAGTTGAGCGCTCGCTATAGGTAACGAGTAATCTATTCCGGTCAGAGATCGTCCCCCCTTGATCTTAAGGGGTGCCCCTCCACCACCGCGAGTCTCAATCATTGCACCCATAAGACGTAGCGGAATAGCAACACGTTCCATGGGGCGCTTGCGGAGCGATGCATCCCCTGTCAAGACGGAATCGAACTGCTGTGCAGCTAATACACCAGCGAGGAGTCGAATAGCCGTACCGGAATTACCAAGGTTGAGCGGTCCAGGTGGGCTTTGTAGGCCTTCTACACCAACGCCAAGGATTTTTAAATCATCTCCTTCCACCGCTACATCAACTGCCATGGCCCGCAGTGCGGATAGAGTGGCAAGGCAATCCTCACTCTGTAAAAAACCTCGAATTATGCTTGTACCATCAGCGATCGAGCTCAGCAATAACGCCCGATGAGACATAGACTTGTCTCCGGGTACAGTGATCTCACCGCCCACGGATGAGACTGGTCGGGAAATAAATACCTGATGCCCCTCGCTCAAGGGTTGTTGAGGCACGATTGATTCTTAAGCATAGAAACCGAGTCTACATGACCGCCTTAGGATAGGCGCCCAGAATGCGAAACAGGTTTGCGTGCGCTTCGATTTCCTGAAGTGCTTTACTGATATTCTTTTCCTCTGCGTGTCCGTCAATATCAATGAAAAATACATAGTCCCACTTGCGGCGTCTGGACGGTCTTGATTGGATCCTCAACATGCTAATGTCACTTTGAGCCAACGGACCCAACAAATGATATAAAACCCCCGCGCCCTTCGTTCCACTGGCAGAAATGAGTAACGACGTCTTGTCATCACCGCTAGGCGTGCATAGCTTATGCCCAATGACTAAAAACCGTGTCGTGTTATCAATATGGTCTTCTATGTTTACGCATAACGTGTTGAGCTCATAGGCTTCGGCCGCTGCATCGCCTGCAATTGCCGCGGTGCCAGCCTCATCTCGAGAACGCCGGGCAGCCTCAGCATTGCTGGATACAGGGACAACTTCAATTCCGGGTAGCCCCTGAGCTAGCCAAGTACGGCACTGAGCAAGTGACTGCGGGTGTGAATAAATTCGCTCAATCTCACCAATATCATTCATACGACCCATCAGGTGCTGATGTATGCGCATCTCTACTTCACCGCAAATTTTGAGAGAAGAAGTTAGAAACATATCTAGCGTATTTGTAACAGTCCCCTCAGTTGAGTTCTCAACTGGAACCACGCCGAAATCAGCAGCTCCACCCTCTACTTCATGAAAGACCTCCTCGATGCTCGATAGCGATAAAGCATGGATTGATTTACCGAATTGTTTCAGTACGGCCGATTGGGTGAATGTGCCCTCGGGACCTAGAAAGGCTACCTTCATATGCCCTGCGAGGCCCCATCAAACCCTGGTAGTACTCGGACTCGGAGTATGCCATCGATAGAAGAAATCCGCTCCAGGGTTTCGCTACTAACTGGAGTGTCCAGGTCAACCAGCGTGTAGGCGACATCGCCGAGAGAAACATTGAGTAAATCCGCAATATTTATATTTTCCTCCGCAAGTGCGATCGAGACTTGTCCAACCATGCTGGGGACATTAGCATTGGAAATTGATAAGCGATTAGGGCGAGTACGCCGCAATACGGCTTCAGGGAAATTTACGGAGTGTCGTATATTTCCATCCTCTAAGAACTCCCTAAGGTTACCGGCCACCATGATCGCACAGTTCTCTTCTGCTTCAAGTGTCGATGCGCCGAGATGAGGCAGGCACATGACTTGGGGATGATTCTTTAAATGGGGCGTTGGAAAATCGGTAACATAGGTGCGAATGACGCCCGATCCAATTAACTCTACAACTGCGTCATCATCAACTACACCGTCACGAGCAAAATTCAGGACGATAGCCCCTTTTGGCAAAAGTTGTAGACGCTCACGATTTATCAATGCTCGAGTACCCCCATTGAGTGGCACATGAGTCGTCAAAATATCAGCTCTTCGAAAAACCTCATCGAGATTTGAAGCTTGTTCAACTCCAGAAGATAATTGCCAGGCTCGTCGTACGGTAATCTTTGGATCGTAGCCAACCACTCGCATTCCAAGCCCAAGTGCCGCATTAGCCACTTCGACTCCTATGGCTCCGAGTCCAACGACACCTAGAGTACGTCCGGGCAATTCAAGCCCAACAAATTGCTTCTTTCCAGATTCGACTGCCTCTGCTATCTCGATATCGCTACCTTCCAGAGTCCGAACATACTGCCAAGCGTCTCCAAGATTTCGTGCAGCCATAATCATTGCGCCGATTACGAGCTCCTTAACCGCATTAGCATTCGCACCTGGCGCATTAAAAACTGGAATTCCACGCTCACTAAGATCATTAACAGGAATGTTATTTACTCCCGCGCCTGAGCGCGCAACAGCGAGTAACGATGCTGGCAACTCCATGCCGTGCATCTTATATGACCGGAGCAGGATGGCATCAGGTTCAGCTAAAGCTGGACCAACCTCGTATCGATCACGTGAAAGCTGTTCCAATCCCTGATCGGAGATACTGTTGAGCGTCAAGACTTTGAATATCTTCATAGAATTAACCGTGCCGGGCTTCGAATTCGGTCATGAACTTCAACAATGCATCCACGCCAGCTTCAGGCATAGCGTTATATATGCTCGCTCGCATCCCTCCAACCAATCGATGGCCTTTTAGGTTCAACAAATTCACCTCTTCCGCCTCTTGTAAGAATACGGTATCTAACTCTGGGGCAGATAGCGTGAACGGGATATTCATCCAAGAACGGTAGGCTGGGTCAACCGAGTTATTATAAAAACCAGACGCATCGATAGCCGTATATATTTTTTTCGCTTTACGCTGATTTCTCTCACCTATGGCAGCAAGACCACCTTCCTTCTTAATCCATTCAAATACTAATCCGGCCACGTACCAGGCAAATGTAGGAGGTGTATTTGACATGGATTCTGCATCAGCCATCACTCGGTAGTTGATCACTGAAGGTGTTTCCTGACGCGCCCGATCAAGAAGATCTTCTCGAATAATTACAACCGTAATCCCAGCAGGGCCAATATTCTTCTGAGCGCCTGCATAAATAACCCCATAGCGACTAACATCCATCGGGCGAGACAGAATCGTCGATGACATGTCGGCAGCTAGTGGGGCATCGGAAACAGATGGCACATCATGAAACTCCACACCTACAACCGTTTCATTGACTGCTAAGTGAAGGTACTTTGCGTTGTCGCTGACTCGCCACGTCAACGGATCTGGAATTGACTCGTAGTGTAAATCTACACTATCTGCCGCCACGTTAACGTTCAAATACCGTTTAGCTTCACCAGCTGCTTTCTTGCTCCAGTTCCCGGTATTCACATAATCAGCTGTGTCGTCAGGGCCTGCCAGATTCAAAGGAACGGCCGCAAACTGCAAAGTCGCACCACCCTGTAGGAATAACACTTTATAGTGCTCAGGGATATCCAATAGGTTCCGAAATGCTGCCTCAGACTGCAACGCAAACTCAATAAAGCTGGAACTGCGATGACTGACTTCCATTACTGACATTCCGCTACCCTGCCAGCCCAATAGCTCATTTTTTGCTTGCTCAAGGACGCTTGTCGGTAACACTGCTGGTCCTGGGCTAAAGTTATAGACTCGCTTCATTTTCGCCTCTCCCTGTGCACCCATTAGTTAACCCACTACTCGGGCGGAACTTCCTCCTGAAAGGCTTCTATACGCTCCAAACCAACTAATCTATCCTCCTTGTCGAGACGTATGAGCCGGACTCCCTGCGTATTTCTACCCATGGTGGATATCTCCGACGTCATTGTCCTCACCAACGTACCACTGGAACTGATCAACATTATCTCGTTGTCTTCAGAGACCTGAACCGCCCCTACCACAGGGCCATTACGCTCTGAGGGTTGTATTGCGATCACTCCTTTACCACCACGACCTTGCACTGGAAAATCCTCTAGCGCAGTACGCTTCCCATAACCATTCTCCGTTGCGATTAGAACCAATCCATGGTCGGGGATGCATAATCCTATGACTTGATCTCCAACTCCACTGAGTTTAATCCCTCGTACACCAGCCGCAGTTCGCCCCATGGGGCGAACGTCTTTCTCAGAAAAACGGATCGCCTTGCCAGACCTTGAAAATAACATTAAGTCTTTTTCACCATCGGTAATACCGGCGCCAATTAGCCGGTCATCCTCACGCAGCTCGACAGCAATAATTCCGCTTGAACGCGGACGAGAAAACGCACTAAGAGGAGTCTTCTTCACCGTACCCTGACTGGTTGCAAACAGCACGTATCTACTCTCTTCGAACTCCTTAATTGGTAGCACGGCATTGATGCGTTCTTCTTCCTCAAGTGGCAATAGATTTACGATAGGTCGCCCACGAGCTCCTGGACCGGCCTGTGGTAGTTGATAAACCTTTAACCAATACACCTTGCCACGACTAGAAAAACACAACAATGTATCGTGAGAGTTTGCGATGAATAACTGATCAACAAAATCCTCATCCTTAACCTTAGTGGCTGCCCGGCCACGGCCACCTCGTCGTTGTGCCTGATATGTCCCCACAGGCTGCGCCTTGGCATAACCACCATGAGACAAAGTCACCACAAGGTCTTCCTCGGGAATCAAATCCTCAATAGTTAAATCAGTGTAGTCCGCTACAATCTCCGTGCGTCGTGTATCGGCATATTGCTCACGTACCTCGATAAGTTCTTCTCGGATGACGGTTTGTAGCTTTTCACCGCTTACAATGATCTCATTAAGTTCTTTAATTTTATCTACTAAATTACTGTATTCAGTATGAATTTTGTCTTGCTCAAGAGCTGTCAATCGATGTAACCGAAGCTCTAATATGGCTTGGGACTGGGCTACTGACAGGTGGTAACCCGACTCATCGAGCCCAAACTCCTCACCTAAATCTTCCGGACGGGTTACTTCCGCGCCTGAACGCTCAAGCATTTGAATCACCGCACCTGGAGACCATGCACGTCCCATTAGACCCGCACGCGCCTCTGCGGGGGACGGTGACCCCTTAATAAGTTCGATTACCTCATCAATATTCGCAAGAGCGATGGTCTGGCCCTCCAAGATATGCGCGCGTTCTTTTGCTTTGCGTAATTCAAAAAGAGTCCGTCTCGTAATGACCTCACGACGATGCCGGAGGAACTCCTCCAACAGCACCTTGAGCGGTAGCAACCGTGGCTGACCATCCACAAGACCTACCATGTTGATACCAAAAACGCTCTGGAGTGACGTTTGTTTGTATAGATTATTCAATACAACGTCTGACAACTCGCCACGGCGGAGCTCAATAACAACTCGCATGCCGTCTTTGTCCGACTCATCGCGAAGCTCTGTGATCCCGTCAAGACGCTTCTCTCGTACGAGCTCCGCGATCTTCTCGATCAATCGGGCCTTGTTTACCTGATAGGGCAGCTCCGTGATGACTATCGCCTCACGACCACGGCTTTCCAAAGGCTCGATATGCGTACGGGCCCGAATATAGACCCGCCCCCTTCCAGTGCTGTAGGCATTCAGAACACCTTCTGCCCCAAAAATCATCCCTGAGGTTGGAAAATCTGGCCCTGGAACTATCTTAATCAGATCAGCCACTGTCAGTTCAGGGTTTTCCAACAAAGCTAAGCAAGCATCTACGATTTCGCCTAGATTGTGAGGCGGTATATTCGTCGCCATTCCAACCGCAATGCCGGAAGATCCATTAACAAGCAGATTTGGAATACGTGCCGGAAGAACAGTAGGTTCATGCTCAGACTCATCATAGTTAACCGCAAAATCAACCGTTTCCTTCTCGATATCGGCCAAAAGCTCCTGGGCCACACGAGCCATTCGAACTTCTGTATAGCGCATTGCTGCCGGCGCATCGCCATCTACCGAGCCGAAGTTCCCTTGTCCATCGATAAGGACATAGCGCATAGAAAAATCCTGCGCCATTCTCACAATAGTGTCGTAAACCGCTGTATCGCCGTGTGGATGATACTTACCAATAACATCACCAACGACGCGTGCTGATTTCTTGTATGGACGGTTATAATCATTACCGAGTTCGCGCATGGCATAAAGCACTCGGCGGTGTACTGGTTTGAGCCCGTCTCGCACATCCGGAAGTGCTCGACCGACAATAACGCTCATCGCATAATCGAGATAGGACTGCTTCATCTCGTCTTCGAGATTGACTGGAAAAATCTCTTTCGCTACCTCAACCATACAATGCACCACAAACGAACGTTCCTCCCGGTCTGCTCAAAAGCACCAGAGGAACCTACAATATTGAGAAAAAACGCTTCGTCAGACTTTCTATTGATGACCGAAATACACTTGAAGAAACCGTGTTCCAAGCGTTCAATTTACCCATGAAATTCTACCATAACGCAGACATCGCTCGAAGCACTGAAAATCCTCCCAAAAGGCTATACTGGGCTTTTTTGAACCCTCATCTATCACGAGCACTCTCTTAGTGAGCCAACGAATCGATGCCCTAATTTGTCCGCGCTGGACCATCCCGGTGGAACCCGAAATTGCGGTCCGCGAAGGCCTCTGCCTAGCTGTTGATAACGGCCGTATTCTAAAGCTCCTTCCACGAATTGATGCGAACCAGCAATTTCACCCCGATGTCGTCTATGAACGGCCTGATCACGTCCTTATCCCCGGACTGGTAAATACGCACACTCATGCTGCTATGGCACTAATGCGGGGCCTTGGTGATGACCTTCCGCTGGAAAGTTGGTTGACCGAACGAATCTGGCCAACAGAGATGCGGTTGGTATGTCCAGAATTCATCGATGATGGCGCTCAGCTTGCCATCACGGAGATGTTGAGAGGAGGTATCACTTGCTTCGCAGATATGTACTTCTATCCCGAACGAACCGCACAAGTTGCTGTGAACTTTGGGATTCGGATGGTCGCCGGCATGATCGCTATAGAATTTCCAACACCGTGGTCCACAGATGCTACCGATTGCATAAGCAAGGGTCTAGCGGTCCACGACACCTATAAGGCACATCCACTGATAAGCACCATGTTTGCCCCACATGCACCCTACACAGTATCCGATAATACTCTGACTCGTATTCGCCAACTTGCCGATGAACTCGACGTACCAGTCCAAATACATCTCCATGAAACGGCTAAAGAAGTTGAAGATGCATTATCTAAAAACGGTATGCGCCCCCTCCAACGATTAAAAGAACTCGGGCTCTTAAACCCAAGTCTTATGGCTGTACATGCGACTCAACTGACGGCTGATGAGATAACAATACTTGCTCAGACAGGCTGCAGTGTCGTGCACTGCCCCCGATCCAATCTAAAACTATCCAGTGGGGCATGCCCCGTAGCCGATCTGCTATCTGCCGGAGTTAACGTGGCGCTCGGAACAGACGGCGCTGCCGCTAACAATCGGTTGGATCTTTTAGCGGAGATGAATACAGCTGCATTATTTGGGAAATTTGTCGCAGGCGATCCAACTGCACTGCCCGCAAGCATAATGCTTGAGCTCGCTACACTTAATGGTGCTCGCGCATTGGGCTTGGATAAAGAAATTGGTTCACTGCTTCCAGGAAAAAGCGCTGATGCTGTCTGCATCGAATTTAAAGATCCTGGTACGCAGCCAGTGCTCGAGCCACTCTCTCAGTTAGTCTACGCTGCGGGGCGCGAAAATGTCACCGACGTATGGATTGCTGGAGAACATCTTCTAGAAAATCGTACTATGACTAGAATGGATGAAGAAAACATCTTACAAAAGGCTGGCAGGTGGACAGAAAGGATGACTGTTTTATGACTCAAAACGCATCAAAAGTTCATATCAACGTCGACGCGGAGGAACTTGTTAAGTTTGAAGCCTTGGCAGAAAAATGGTGGGATCCCGAGGGGCCCCTCAAGACTCTTCACGAGATCAATCCCCTCCGACTTGAATATATTGACCAACGAGCTCCACTTAAAGATGCTCGCGTACTGGACGTAGGTTGCGGCGGGGGGATCTTGAGTGAAGCGATGGCTCAGCGAGGTGCAGATGTCGTGGGAATCGATCTTGCTCAGACAAGTCTCGACATTGCCGATGCCCATGCTCAAGAAACCGGGGTTGCACCGAAATATATGTGTGTTGACATCCAACAACTTGCTGACAAAGAAACCGATTGCTTTGACATCGTGACTTGCTTGGAACTACTTGAACACGTCCCAAATCCAGCAAATATGGTAAATATCTGTGCTCGCATGGTACGTCCAGGTGGCGCTGTCTTTTTTTCCACTATCAACAGAAATGTGAAGAGTTTTTTGATGGCGATTATTGGCGCTGAACACATCATGCGCATGGTGCCAAAAGGCACTCACGAGTACGAAAAACTTATCCGTCCTTCAGAACTTGCCAGATGGTGCCGAGAGGCTAATCTCGAGTTGCTTGACACTATGGGTCTGCACTTTAATCCGCTGACCCAATCTTATTCGCTCGGTGGCAATATCGATGTCAATTACCTCATGCATGCCCGATGTAATCCGCCGCCATGAAGGTCGAAGCGGTACTGCTAGATCTGGATGGCACCTTAATAGACACAGCACCGGATTTGGTCGCCGTCCTTAATATCCTACTCGCACACCGCCACCTCCCACCAATCCCATTCGCAATCGCACGCAATGAAGTCTCTAATGGGGCTTTAGGCCTTATCCGGTTAGGTCTTGGGGAACAGGGCTCCGAAGAAGAAGTTGAGAGGCTGCGCCAAGAATTCTTAGAAGTTTATATTCAAAATATATGCATTAAATCTTCTCTATTCAATGGGATAGATGATTTTTTAAGTAATTTAGATGAGCGTGGCACAAGCTGGGGAATCGTAACTAATAAACCCCACGCTATGACTCAACTACTACTAGAATCATTGGATTTAATTCATCGACCAGGCTGCCTTATTTGCGGTGACAGTCTTCCACAAAAAAAACCACACCCTGCCCCATTACGGGCGGGCGCAAAGGAACTAGGTATACCGACAAAACACTGTGTATACGTTGGTGATGCGCGTAGAGATATTGATGCAGGTCATGCAGCCGGCATGTCCACCATAGCAGCCTCATACGGCTACATACATCCGCATGATGATCCATACCAGTGGGGCGCATCTACTGTCATTCGACGACCGACTGATCTGCTGAATGCCTTAGAGGAACTCAAATGATGGATCTACGCGATTATGATCCACCAAAAAATTTACTTAAAGACCGGGTAATCCTAGTAACAGGCGCCACATCTGGCATTGGCCGAGCAGTCTCAAGAGATCTTATTGCCCATGGGGCCACTGTTATTCTTCACGGTCGGGATAAGAGTGCGCTAGAAATGCTCTTCCAGGAATTTCGAGGACTTGGTCCTGAACCTGTAGTAGCTCAACTAGATTTTACACTCACTCAAGAAAATGCTTACCAAAAACTTACTGAGGAACTCGGGGCGCGATTCAATAAACTTGATGGACTACTTCATAATGCGGGTATCCTAGGTGATCGTACCCCCATCGAACGCTACGATATAAACTTGTGGCAAAAAGTAATTCAGATCAATCTCAGTGCCCCTTTTGTCCTGACTCAACACCTTTTACCTCTATTACGTCTGTCCAAAGATGCCTCTGTACTCTTTGCAACTAGTGGCGTAGGTAATTATGGGCGCGCGTACTGGGGTGCGTACTGCGTCTCCAAATTTGGAATAGAGGGGTTCGCACAAATGTTAGCTGATGAATTAGGAGATACCCGCATTCGGGTAAACTGCATCAATCCGGGCGGAACGCGTACTAAGATGCGCCAAGCCGCCTATCCAAAGGAAGATCCGAACACACTACCTCTCCCTGAGATGATTACTGGCCCCTATCTCTATCTATTAGGTCCAGATAGCCGAGGCACCACCCGCAAAAGAATCAATGTCAAGCGCGAGTGAGTGACAGATCAACAGAATTATAGAGCTCCTTCAGCTCTTGTATCCCCAACACCCGTGTCGTACCACGCCGCATATCAGCCAGCGTTATAGGTCCAAAACGGGTACGCAGGAGTCGACTGACGGGAATCTCTAATGCTTCAAAAAGACGACGAATCTCTCGATTACGCCCCTCATGAAGCGTAATGCTATACCAGGCATTAGCGCCAGTACCGCCATTGGCCACAATAGAATCAAATCTTGCTAAACCATCCGCAAGTTCAACACCCTCTTGTAACCGTTTCATCTGATGTCTAGAGATACGACCAAGAACACGTACCGCATATTCACGTGAAATCTCGTAGCTTGGATGCATCAAGCGATGAGCTAGCTCACCATCCGTCACCAAAATTAATAAACCAGATGTATTGATATCCAAGCGCCCAACACTGATCCAACGTCCATGCCGGGGTGGCTTAAGTCGTTCAAAGATGGTGGGACGCCCCTCCGGATCCCTTCGACTTGTGATCTCACCGGAAGGCTTGTAATACGCGATACACTCGACCACGCGTTCATTCGGTGATCGAATCCGCAATAAACGCCCATCCAAAAAGACCCGCTCATTACCGCTCAGTTGATCGCCGAGCTGAGCTGGCTTATCTCCAATGACCAACCGGCCCTGCTTTATCCACCGCTCCACCTCTCGACGGGAAGCCACACCAGCATTTGCTAGAACCTTTTGTATTCGATCAGCCATTCCCGTATCCGGATTGTTGGATGTGATTGCTTAAATGACTGGCAGTAGATATGTCAGCTAACTTCGGGATGGCTCAGGGAAATAATATCGCCTCCCCTTTCATCCGCCAGCTCAGTCTCGATACCAGCCTGATCGATTGATTCTTGTGAGTCTTCCTCTAATTTGTCCAGTAACTCTGATTGTGGACTTGACTCTGGAAAAGCAAGCTCAACGTTTAGATCCTCTAGATCTTTGATCTCTGACAACGGCGGTAGATCATCCAGCTTTTTCAATCCAAAATAGTCGAGAAATCTCTTAGTGGTCCCAAACATGGCTGGCTTTCCAGGCACATCGCGATGTCCAACCACCCGAACCCAGCCACGTTCTAACATAGTACGAACAATATTAGTGCTCACGGCAACACCCCGAACCTCTTCTATCTCACCCCGGGTAATAGGTTGTCGATATGCAATGAGAGAAAGGGTTTCCAAGAGTGCGCGTGAATACCGCGGTGCCCTTTCCTCCCATAGTGATATAAGCCAATCACCCATAGAACTACGAATCTGAATTCGATACCCACTCCCAACCTCTTTAAGTTCGATTCCTCTATTCTTGTACTCTAAAGCCAACTCTCCCAACGCCTCTTTCAGAGCCTGACGTTCGGGTGCCGAATGCTTTCCAAATAACCCTACTAACTGATCCAAGCTTAATGGGCGGCCAGCTGCCAGCAAAGCAGCCTCTAAAATATTTTTAATTTCTGAGTGCTCCATATCTAACAACTCATGCAGACTCAAATTAAGCGTCTGCAGTGGTTCCTGCTTGATCCTCGCTATCCTTGGTAACCCGTACGTGAATTGGACCGTAAGGCTCACTTTGTACCACATCAATTAACGATTCTTTGAGCAATTCCAGAATTGCAAGAAAAGTAACTGTTACCCCAGTACGACCTTCCATTGAATCAAAAAGCTGCGAAAACTCTATAAATTTTTCACCTTCAAGAGAAACCAGTACCTGTGACATTCGTTCTCGAACCGAAAGAGGCTCACGCTGTATATGATGTCGGGTAAACATATTAGATCGCTCAATTGCTTCTTTAAAAGCAATGAGCAACTCTTTAAGCGTAATATCTGGTAACTTCGTAACAACTCGCTTCTCCACAACTTCTGCAGTAGCTTGGGATACATCTCGCTCTAGACGCTCCAGCGCGTTAATATCCTGCGCCGCCTCTTTGAAACGTTCGTATTCCTGAAGTCGCCGCACGAGTTCAGCTCGTGGATCTTCCTCGTCATCATCGCTAATAACCGGTGAAGGCAGTAACATTCTGGATTTGATCTCCGCTAGCGTCGCCGCCATCACCAAGTACTCGCCAGCTAACTCGAACTCCATGTCATGCATGAGTTCGATGTAGTGGGTGTACTGCTTTGTAACTTCCGCAATCGGAATATCAAGAATATTAAGGTTTTGTCTCCTAATGAGATATAAGAGCAAATCCAGTGGCCCCTCAAACGCTTCAAGAAACACCTTAAGGGCGTGTGGAGGGATATAGAGATCGCGTGGGAGCTCAGTTACCGGCTCTCCCTCAACTACCGCGAATGGCATCTCAACCTGTGCTGGCAGCCCAGCCTCCCCAGTCACAGGTGGTGCAGTCGACACAAGCTTCAACTCAGGCTTACGAGGACGTATCGATTCGGTCATTAAGCGAGTCCGGCTACAGTGCGCTGGAAAAAGCGCAGGAGTGGGAATAGAACGGGCCCCAGTATAGTGATCAGGTTGCCTGTGACCAACAGCAGAATGACGATCAAGAATCCGAACGGCTCAATTCTATGCACGATATTCGCCATATCGGGTGGAAGTAGCCCCGCAAGAACCCGGCCGCCGTCCAGAGGGGGGATCGGAAGCATATTGAAAACCGCCAATAAGACGTTGATGAGGATTCCGGTCATGCACATGCTGACTACCCAGTAGTTTCCAGGAAACTGAGAGAGCAAAAACGACAGCAACAACGCCCAACCCATAGCCATCGCAAGATTGGAGGCCGGCCCAGCAGCGGCGACCAGGACCATATCCCTCCGTGGGTTATCCAGATTCTGGAAGGCTACAGGTACGGGCTTGGCCCAACCGAAGGCCATTTGTCCGCCACTCACTACCAGTAGACCAATGGGAAGGATCACGGTCCCTATCGGGTCAATATGCTTGATGGGGTTGAGGGTCAAACGTCCGGCGGCTTTAGCCGTCGGGTCCCCGAATTGCAGAGCGGTCCAGCCATGGGCGACTTCGTGGACCGTGATCGCAAATACTACCGGCACTGCAGCGACCACTATAGTCGTTACCATGCTCAGGATGTCCATACCCAGCATTAGCGTATTATACGCTCTTCGGTTTTGATGGTCAGGTTGATTAGCACACTTTCACAACCTTCTCACGCTTGGCTCACTTGGAGAATTGCTAGAAATCGAAAAGCCCACTCATGGGGAACCACCCTTACTCTTTACCCGCCCGCTAGTTGCGTTAAGATGCAGCGCTTCAAAGGACCCCTAAATTATGCAAATACTGGTCGATTTCTTACCTATTATTGTTTTCTTCGTGACGTACAAGGTCGCGGGCATGTATGTTGCAACAGGGGCAATCATTGCCGCTATGGCGATCCAAATACTCTTTCAATGGTTAAAACACAAAACCGTAAATAAGATGTTACTAATATCGGGGGTTCTGGTTGCATTTTTTGGCGGAATTACTCTAATACTCCAAAATCCTATCTTCATCCAGTGGAAACCCACGGTCGTAAATTGGCTATTTGCAGCCACATTTCTCGGGAGTCGTTACATCGGAACACAAACTCTTACAGAAAGAGTAATGGGTCAGGCAATCGAGCTTGAGTCTGTGATGTGGCGACAACTCAACCTTTTATGGGTGGCGAATTTCAGTTTTCTAGGCGCTGCAAATTTATTTGTTGTTTACAACTTTGATGAGGCAGCGTGGGTTAACTTTAAGTTATTTGGCATGCTTGGTTTAACTCTCATCATGGTGCTCATTCAGGTGCTCTGGATTGCCTCGAAAACCACTAGTAAACAGCAAGAGAGAGGGTGATTCATGCTCTATGTGATCTTAGGTTACGACGTCGCCGACAGCGTATCTTTAAGAAAAAATGCACGGCCAGCGCATCTGAAAAGACTGAAAAAGTTGGTCACAGAGGGCAGGGTCATTATAGCTGGACCACTACCGGCGATTGATGCAGAGGACCCAGGACTAGCAGGGTTTACTGGAAGCCTCACTGTAGCTGAATTCGAATCCTTGGAAGACGCGCATAAATGGGCTGAAAGTGATCCGTATGTAACAGCCGGAGTCTATAAATCCACCGTAGTAAAACCTTTTAAACAGGCTTTCCCATGAGTGAGAACCGGATCGGTGAAATTTATGCTCGCCTTGAGGACGCATTCGCACCAGAGCACTTAGAGGTTTTCGATGATAGCCATCTCCATGCTGGACACGTGGGAGCAAAGGAAGGGAAAGGACATTTCCGCGTGCACATCATCTCCAAACAATTTGAGAATACTCGCCCCCTAGATCGACATCGGCTAGTATTCCAAGCGCTGGGAGAAATGATGGAAAAAGACATTCATGCTCTGAGCGTCTCTGCTCGTACCTCTTCCGTCACAGTAAATACAAAAAAGGCTTGAAATGGGTATTCGACAAAGACATTTTCAGTTGACTGTTGCATCTCTACTTTTGTGTGCCTGCTCCCAGCCCCAGGAAGTTTCTGAAGTACAAGACCCCTTCGGAGAGACAGCGATTGCTACGATCAATGGCGAACCTATTTATACATCCATTTTTCAAAGATACTCGAACATGCGACTTCAGAAGAATGTTGATGATTTAAGTGATGATGAGCGAGACGGGTTGATTGAAGAGCTAATTCAATTTTATTTGATGGCTAACGCTGCCACAAACGCGGGAATCTCTCAGGAACAGGATGTCGTTGTTGACCTTGAGCTTCAAAGACTTCAAACACTTAGCCGCCTAATGGCGAGCCGCCACCTTGAAGAAAATCCACCGAGCGAAACAGAACTTCAGACCGCGTATGAACAGAATATTCAAAGATTATCAGGCACTCAGTATAAAGCTCGCCACATTCTTCTCGATGAAGAAAGTGAAGCCATTGAAGTTATAGAAGAACTGCACGGTGGTGCAGATTTTCAAGAGCTAGCAACGGCTCGTTCGACCGGACCTTCAGGACCGAATGGTGGTGATCTTGGCTGGTTCTCTGCCGATACTATGGTCCCTCCTTTCGCACAAGCGGTTAGCTCAATGGAAACTGGTACGTTTTCTGAGGAGCCTGTCCGAACACGCTTTGGGTGGCACATTATTCTCTTAGAAGACACTCTAGACTCGCAACCACCAGGGTTGGAGGCAGTCCGCGCAGATATTACCAATTTTGTGGAACAACGAAAGATAGAGGACTTGCTGAACTCACTCGGAGCTGAGTCAATTATCGATATTGGAGACTAAACTTAAACAGCTACGTACGTTTGCGCATTGTTTATAGTGTTCAGTCATCGCCCTTTATCAGAGCGTTGAATTCATCCTCATTCAATACTGCAAGCCCTAACTTTAATGCCTGGTCTACTTTTGCTCCCGGGTGATCACCGACGATAACCATATCAGTCGACCTTGAAATGCTGCTGGTTACCTTAGCTCCCAGCGCAGACAGAGTCTGTTTAGCTGCATCCCGAGTCATTCCCGACAAAGTTCCTGTAAGCACTATGGTCTTACCCTTCAGCGGTCCGTTCTCAAATTCCAATCGGGTCGGTTCTGGCCAGGAGACCCCACACCTCACCAAGTGACCAACAATCATGCGGTTTCGATCTTCCTGAAAAAATGCCCTTATATTTGCTGCAACTATGGGCCCAATATCTGGAATTTCCTCCAAACGTTTTGCGTCGGCAGTCATTAATTCCTCTAGTGAACAAAAGCAGTTTGCCAATGCTAGAGCTGTAGATTCACCAACTTCACGGATTCCAAGCGCATAGAGGAATCTGTTGAAGGTTGTGGATTTGCTCTTGTTGAGAGTTTCAAGAAGATTCTCTGCCGACTTCGACCCCATCCGTTCTAGTTCAGAGAGCTGTTCTAGAGATAACTCAAAAAGATCAGAAGGATTTTCGACTAGCCCCCTGGTGATCAGTTGGTCGGCCAATTTTGCGCCAAGTCCCTTGATATCCAATGCACGACGCGACGCAAAATGACGAATTGCCTCCCTACGTTGTGCGCTACAAACCAGACCACCGATGCAGCGTGCAATTGCCTCGCCTTTCTGCCGAACAATCTCAGAATTGCATACCGGGCATTTCGTAGGCAACCGCGCCGGACCTGAACCTGCTGATCGGCGCTCTTTAATAACCTTCACAATCTCTGGAATAACATCACCGGCTCGACGCACAATCACACTATCGCCCACTCGTACATCTTTGCGTACTAACTCATCTTCGTTGTGCAAGGTGGCATTGCTCACTGTTGCCCCACCCACAAATACTGGTTGAAGTCGTGCAACTGGCGTAATTGCGCCCGTCCGGCCCACCTGAAATTCAATTTTCGTAATCACGGTAAGTTCCTCTTGGGCAGGAAATTTATGTGCAATCGCCCAACGAGGTGCCCGAGATGCGGCCCCGAGTAACTCTTGGTTTCCAAGCGCATTAACTTTATACACAACCCCATCTATCTCATAAGGCAACTCATTTCTTTCTTTTAAGATTCGTGCGTAGTAAGTCAAACAATCCTGAACTCCTGTCATCACTTCCCATTCAGGGCACGTTCGAAGCCCTAAGTCGTGCAGATATTCCAGTGTTTCACTCTGAGTCTTTGGTCTGACTTGTCCATTGAGCAATCCGATCCCATAAAAGAAAACTTCCAGAGGGCGCTGTGCAGTCAACCGAGGGTCAAGTTGACGCAGACTACCAGCCGCAGCATTACGTGGATTTACGAAAGGCTTTTCACCCATCTCGAGGATGCGTTGATTGTAGGCAGAAAAACCTTCTCTAGGCATAAACACCTCACCGCGAACCTCAAGCACAACCGGAACGTTCACCGTGCGAAGCTTGAGAGGAACGGTCGGAATAGTTCGAACGTTGTGGGTAATATCCTCGCCAGTAGCACCATCACCACGTGTTGCACCAAGAATAAGCACGCCGTCCTCGTAACGAAGATTCACCGCAGCACCATCAAGCTTCGGCTCAGCAACATACTCAATGCTATCCAGTTCAACACCTCTAGAAGCCAGTTGGTTACGGACACGTAGATCAAAGTCGAAAAGCTCTGATTCACTAAATACATTAGCTAAAGACAACATGGGAGCGTGATGAGTAACCGCACTAAACTCTCCCGCAGGCGCAACCCCAACACGCTGAGTTGGTGAGTCTGACGTAACAAGCTCGGGATGGTTAGTCTCTAACATTTGCAACTGAACGAGTAATCGATCGTATTCAGCATCCGGAATAACGGGATTATCCAGAACGTAGTATGAAAAATTATGATCTTCTATCGCTTCGCGAAGCGCTCTAAGTTCTTGGGCAACGCCTGCTTGGCTGCCACTCATGCTTAGGCTCTCGTCTTCTGGTGGTGATAATCGATAATTTCTTCGCGAACGTAACGCTCACGCTGGATACTCCAAGAACTACCTTGCTCATCAAATAATTCGGAATCAAGTGATTGTGTCAAAGCACGAGCAACAGATGCCATGCGGTCAAAACGACTCACCGGGTCCCCTAGACCCGGTAAAATCATAAAAAAACTCATCCCCGGTAGTGTTGTTTCCTTAAGATTCGTCAAATCAAAGGCACCCGGTTCGATCAGGCTAGCAACGCTAAATTCAGATTCCTCCTCAACTTCGTCTTCTCCTGACGGGTAGTGGAATATGTCATATTTGCCGTGTTTTAACCCCGCTTTTCGCAGGGCAAGAACTGCAAGTTCAGCATTAAGTTCGCCGCCGCTCCTGGGTATGAAACGAATAGTGACAACCTTCTTAGGGATAGATGAAATTACTTTGGGTTGTTTAGCCGCCTCATCCGATAAGTCTTTTGAGGCTGCATGCAATTTAGCCTCAGCGCTAGAAACCCGGAAATCGTAATCTGACTTCTTATCTGGTTTCAGAATGAAAGAAAACCGCGGCCACAAGTAAATCCCCACAATAAGCAGAATACCTAGACCAAGAAGTACCCAGCGCAATTCCAACATGAATCAATCTTTCATATCGCAGCAAGTTTTACTGCCTCGTCAATATCGACAGCAACAAGGCGGGAAACACCGGGTTCATTCATTGTAACGCCAGTAAGCTGATGCATCGCTTCCATTGTCGTTTTATTGTGCGTAATTATTACAAACTGCACTTGCTGAGACATCTCATTGACGATCTCCGAAAACCGCTCGACGTTCGCATCATCCAACGGTGCATCAACCTCGTCCAACAAGCAAAACGGAGCGGGATTCAACTCAAATATGGAAAAAATGAGAGCAACCGCGGTCAATGCTTTTTCCCCACCAGAGAGTAGATGGATGGTGCTAATACGCTTACCTGGCGGGCGAGCCATAACCGTTACACCCGAATTCAACAGATCATCACCTTCCAGCTCGAGATAAGCATGCCCGCCACCGTAAAGCCGCGGGAACAATCGCCCTAAACCCACATTCGCAGCATCAAATGTCTCTTTAAATCGCGTACGTGTCTCACGATCAATCTTTCGAATGGCATTTTCCAAGGTCTCTAAAGCTTCTGTCAGGTCAGCAAACTGTGAATCCAGGTATTCTTTTCGCTCAGACTGCTGTTTAAATTCATCGATTGCTGCAAGATTGATAGCTCCAAGTCTCTGGATCCGCCGTTCTAGTTTCCCAGCAGCCTCTTCCCAAACCTCAATGGTAGCTTTTTCGTCTAGCTCATCTACAAGTGAATCTACGTCACCGAAGCCGCCCTGCGCCAGCTGATCAGTAACCGTTTCAGCACGAACCTGGATCTCACGTACTACCAAACGAGCCCCATCCAATACCTCCCTAGCTGTATTAACAAGCTGCTCTTGATCAATCCTCTGCTGACTAGCATCCCGCAAGCGCGCGTCTGCCTCTTCTGTGGCTCCACGTGCGCCGCTGAGCCTATTTTCGATGTTAAGCCGCTCACCAAGCTGCTCCTCAAGAACCCTCGCCTCATCTGCAATCGGATCGGCAGCATTATCAAGCTGAGACTGCAACTCTCTCTTCCGCCTAGTCAGATGCGCCTGCTGAGTTCGAACCCTATTCAGTGCGGCAGCCGCAGATTCCTTAGAGCTTTTCCGAGATTCCACCTTGAGAGCAATCTCCTGGGTTAATTCCCGGTCTTTCTCTACCTGTAAACGAGCGTCTGACAAACATTCTTGATGACGCGCACGCATCCCCTCCAACTCCACGCGTGAGGATTCCAGTTCATTACGACGTTCTCTAACGACACGTAGCCCTTCCTCAGATTTCACCAAAACATCTGATAATGAACGCATCTCACCGTCAATATCGGTAATCTTGTGATCCAGTGTCGCTACATGCGCACCGGCTTGATCCAATGTCACTCGCGCAGTTTCAAGATTACTCTTCGCTTCTGAATAAAACTGTTGGCGTTCCGTTGCTTCAGCTTGCGCTTTTGCACGGGATTCTTCTAAATCTTCTAACCTGCGACGCGTACCAGCAAGATCTTTTTCAAGACTCTCAGCTCGACGCATTCGTACGTCAATTTCATCTTGTAGCCGAGCTATTTCATCACCACGTGCGAGGACCCCCGTTTGCGGATCATCGCTGCGGTTAATCCTTAACCAGGATTGTCCTATCCAGATACCTTCCCGCGTTACCACAGACTCATGCGCTTTAAGTCGCTTGCGAATTTCCATAGCACTAGCTAGAGACTCTGCAACAAATACGCCGATGAGCAGCCGCTCAATTGAGTGACCTTGGACATAGCTACTTAACTTCTGTTCTTGATTCTGATCAACAGGCTCTTTATTCCTGCTTTGATCCAATAGGGTCACCCCTCCCTCAGCTAGGTTTGATAAGCTCTTGGTAAGAGCTTCAATACTGTCAACGCAGACCGCTTGCAGATAGTCACCCAGCACTGTTTCCACAGCCTGCTCCCAGCCCGCCTCCACAACTAGGCTTTCCACTAGACGTGGCTTGGAGATGAGCGATTGAGATTCTAACCAATGGTCTGTTTGCTTCGAGCTGTGCCCTAAAGCCACCTCCTGAAGCGCCTCCAAGGACGTGAGTTGTCCTCTCTCAGTATGTAGTTCTCCACGAACCTGCTCGAAGCTCTCTAGAGTCTTACGCTCATGCTCCTGCAACGACTGAATCTGCTGCCACGTGGTATCAAGGACTTGGTTCACTTCTTGGCATTCAGTGCTCAGTATCTCTTCACTCTCCACTAACGTATCCAAACGCTGCTCAAGATCTACGGTTCTCAATTCTGCGCGCTCAGTAGCTAACTTCTTCCGTTCAAGCTCCAAGCGCCGTCTCTGGCTCCCAAGATGCCCAAGCCGAGCCTCCTCAACCTCTTCTAATCGCTCTGTTTCAGCTAGCGCATCGGTAGCCTCGTCCCAACTCCCCCGCCACTCCTCGCTTGCTTCCTCGACCTGTTGAAGAGCATCAAGCGAGGTCTGGTGGCTTAAGTGGGCCTCTTCTAATCCTGGGCTAAGCTCTCGGAGAAGCCGATCAATTTCTTCAATCTCAACCTGATCACTCTCAATATGAGCTTTAATTTCTCCCAACTGATCATCGGTAAGCTTTAGATCCTCCTTCTGGCGCTGGCTGAGTTCTTTACGATGTTGGATTGATTGCTCCAAGCGAGCGATTTCCGCACCTACCTTATAATACTCACCCTGCACGCTATTGAAATTATCACTTTGCACAGAGTGCTCTACGCGTAGCTTCTCAATTTTAGCCTCCGTGGCGCGTTGATCTGCAATGGCCGCATCAAGAATAGTTTGCTTCTCATTACGTTTAGATTCCTCATCGCGAACCTCAGCTTTAAGACCCAGTAAACGCAGGGCTAGTAATTCTGCTCCTACTTGCCGCTGCTCGGCCATCAGCTTCTTATAACGTGAGGCAGCCCGAGCCTGACGCTGAAGGTGGCCGAGTTGCTTATCAACCTCCTCACGAAGATCGCTGAGGCGATCCAAGTTTTCCCGTGTATGGCGAATTCGGCGCTCCGTTTCGCGTCGCCTCTCCTTGTATTTGGAGATTCCCGCAGCCTCCTCTAAAAACGCCCGTATTTCCTCAGGTTTTGCCTCCACCAAACGGGAAATCGTCCCCTGCTCAATAATTGAGTACCCGTGAGCTCCTAGGCCGGTACCAAGCAGAATGTGAGTAATATCCTTGCGTCGACAACGAGTATTGTTCAGAAAGTACTGAGAGGTTCCATCTCGGGCCACCACACGTCGGATGGCCACCTCAGAATAAGCTGCATAGGGTCCGCTCAAAGTCCCGTCAGAGTTATCGAAGACAAGCTCGGTACTCGCCTGCCCCACAGGCATCCGTGCACTAGAGCCATTAAATATAACGTCAGCCATCGAGTCGCCACGCAGTGTTTTAGCCGATCCTTCACCAAGAACCCAGCGAATCGCATCGATAATGTTAGATTTTCCACAGCCATTAGGGCCCACAATCCCCATGAGATTACCAGGGAACGCTATGGTCGTAGGATCGACGAAGGACTTGAAGCCCGAAAGCTTAATTTTACTCAGGCGCATACAATTCTATGAAAGTCGAGCAAGAACCAGGCCACGATAACTGCCTCGACTTGGCTAGTGTAAAGTAAAAAGCCCGCTAAAACGATGTCTACGCAGGCCTTTGCGCCTAAGCCACAGTAGGATTCTCACCATTCGGCTGTCCAGAGGCTTCCGATCGGTCTCGGTCTATGTATAATCGCCCGTTTCTCAAATTCAGCCTTGGAGCCAGAGACCATGCCCGTGAGAAAAGCAGCCGCCAAAAAAAAACGCACTGCCCAACCTAGGTCAGTTCGCCGTGGATCCACGGCCAAGAAAATGAGCAAAAAATCCGCCCAGAAAAAGACTGCCAAGAAAAAGATCATTAAAAAGAAGATGGCTAAAAAGAAAATGGCTAAAAAGAAAATGGCTAAAAAGAAGGTGGCTAAAAAGAAAATGGCTAAAAAGAAGGTGGCTAAAAAGAAGGT
>Ga0315338_1001594_pt1 | contig 27306 bp, 26 predicted proteins | sample ASW8metaG_FD_204518 | JGI IMG/M metagenome (GOLD analysis project Ga0315338, IMG submission 204518) | Ammonia-oxidizing marine archaeal communities from Monterey Bay, California, United States - ASW #8 | ecosystem: Environmental > Aquatic > Marine > Coastal | place: USA: California | collected... | reverse complement strand
AAAAAATAAAAATTTTATTTCAACTAAATAGGTTATATATATTATTAGGTTATTAAATTTTAATCACATAGGAGTCATTTATGGCTAACGCTTATAAGTTCCCTACTGAGGTGGTAGAGTTACCATCCAAGGGATATTTTTACCCAAAAGGTCATCCACTAGCAAGTGGTAGGGTAGAAGTAAAATATATGACCGCAAAAGAAGAAGATATTCTAACTTCTCAAAATCTAATAGAACAAGGTATTGTTATTGATAAATTGTTGGAATCATTAATTGTAGATAAATCACTTGAAGTAAATGATATGTTAGTTGGCGATAAGAACGCTATTATGGTAGCTTCTCGTGTTTTGGGATATGGTAAAGATTATGAATTTACTTATGAAGGAGAAGAACATTCAGTAGATTTATCGAAACTTGAACCTATAGAAATTGATTTTACCAAACACACTAAAGGTATAAATGAATTTACATTTGAATTACCATCTTCTAAAAGATCACTTACATTTAAATTGTTAACTGGCGGAGATGAAAAAAATATTGCTCTTGAAACTGCAGCTAGAAGAAAAATAAATAAAGAACAAAGTTTTGAACTTACTACTCGGTTAAAGGCAATGTTGCTATCAGTTGATGGAAACTCTACACAGGCATACATAAATAATTTTGTAGATAATGAGTTTTTATCACAAGATTCTTTAGCATTTAGACGACATTTAATATTAATTACGCCAGATGTTGATATGAGTACAACAGTTGTTGATTCAACTGGAAAGGAAATGGTGGTCTCGGTTCCAGTAACCATTCGATTTTTTTGGCCTTCCGCTGGAGTATAAACCTCAAATCCATGAGGAAATATTTCAATTAATATTACATTCTAAAGGTGGTTTTACTTTTAGTGATGCTTACAACCTACCTATATATCTTCGTACATTCTATTTAAAACGATTACAGACTTTCTATAAGAAAGAAGCAGATGCGTTACAATCAGAGATAGATAAACATACAGCTTCGTTTCCAAAGTAAATTTTTTTTATATTTGATATTTATTATTGAGTTATAACACTTAATTTTATTAGGAGAATTTTATGCCCAAATATAAACAGGTTAATGAAGGTATTTTAGATGCTTTTATGAATAAACTATTCCTTTCAATTGGGAAAGGGTTGGAAACTGCTACTTTAAAAAAATTAAGCAAATCAGATCCTGAATTAGCTAAACAGATAAAAGATTTACAACAAACACGTAAAGATATTGCAAAAACAATAACCCGCAAACAAAGACGCCAATTATCTAAAAATGAATTACCTGATGTCGTAAAATTATATATGACAAAAAAATAAATAATCGAAAGACCTTATATGGCTAAAAAATTGATGACAAAGCGTCAAGTTTCTGATGAAATTGATGCTCTAAATAAGAAGATTGAAAAAACAGGTACACTTGAAGCTTTTCTAACTGGTATGTATCAAAAAAGAGAAGGTTTATTAGGCCTTTTAAATGAAGCTCATGAAAAACAATTACAAGATACAACTAAAACCAGTTTCATAGAAAAAGATAGAGTACAAGCTTTAAATCAACAAGTTGCGAAAAATAAAGAAGTAGGTGCAGAAATCAAAAAACAGTTTCCTGGTATGGTTGGCATTGCGACTAAAGCTAAAGATACATATGAAAGTTTTAAATTATTAGCTTCTACAACTCTTGGGTGGGTTGCTATACTTGCTATAGTCGCTAAAATGTTAATTGGAATTGTTAAAGATATTGCGACTATGAGAAAAGATTTAGGAGTATCAGCTGCTGACGCTGCTAAATTACATTACGAGTTTAAAGGATTAGCATTTGTAGGAAAAGCTTTTGGGTTAGAAATGACAGATATCAAAAGTGCCTTTAAAGCTGCACGAGATGACTTAGGAGCTAGTGTAAATGAAGCAAAAAATTTAAGTTTAAATTTAGCTAAAACAGCAATGGAAACTGGTACTACTGCAGCAGAATTGACTACAATACTTTCAACGATGGAATCAATTTCAAGTGCAAGTAGAGAAGTTCTTTTAAATCAAATTGAGATGAATAGACAGCTTATAGAACAAGCTGGATTAGCACCAGGTGATATATTTTCAGAAATTGCACAACAAACAGAATATTTCGCTAAATTTGCAAAAGATGGTAGTGATAATATAATAAAAGCAGGAATTGCGGCTAAACAATTAGGTTTGGATATGAGTGCGGTAAGTAGTATAGCTTCATCATTACTTAATTTTGAATCATCTATTGCAGCACAATTAGAAGCTTCTATGTTATTAGGTAGAGAAATTAATCTTGATAGAGCAAGACAATTATCTTTGGCTGGTGATCATGAAGGAATGATGCAAGAAGTATTGAAAGCGGTCGGTGGTGAAGCAGAATTTAATAAAATGAATGTTTTACAAAGAGATAAATTAGCAAAAAGTGTTGGTATGAATGTAGAACAATTATCAAGACTTGTTAGAAATAATACAGCGGGTGCAGCAGGGGCAGCAGGTGCAGCTGTAGCTACAGCAGGAATGTCAATCCAGGAGAAATCACTTCATCATTTAGAAAATATAGATAGAAGTGGTAAAAAAACAGCCGATTCTGTAGGGGAGCTAAAGTAGGATTATAAAATGCCAATTATTAAACCAATATCTAATTTAGCAAAAATAAAAAGAGCTTTTGGTAGTGATACTACAACTGCTGGAAGTACTAATATATCTAAAGTTGTTGGTGTAGATAAAGATTTAAATACTTCTAAATTACCTAGAACTATTTTTTTAGATTTAAAGGGTGATGAGTATCCTAGATTTTGGCCTTCAATGAAGTTTCAAACTCCAGTAGATAGATCAAATTCTCGATTAGAAATAATGTGGGATGATAGGAAAAAAGGTTATTATGAACAAGCAAAAGGTAAAGGTGAATTAGGTTATCGTAATAATGATGTAACGGGATTTGATCAACCATTTATTATTAGAGATATAGGTGATAGATGGGGAAAATATGATTCTTTTGGATTAGGTGATACTAAATTTGGAAATACTATAGAAGGTGTTATAAAATTTGGAGCTGGGTTAATAGATAGTATAGGTGGAGCAGTTTTAGGAAGAACTCCAAGTGATTATATTGGTAGTGCGTTAGGTAGTTTAGAAAGAACTGGTAAGTTTTTATTAACACCACAAGGTGTTTCGTTTTTAGCTAAACAATCTGTATTAATGGGTAGAAATAAACAAGAATTTAGAACTGATGTTAGGTATGGTTTAACAAGTAATTTACTAAAATTATCTGAAAACACTCGAAAATATAATCCAATATCATTAGCTAGTTTACCTGGTGTAACTAAAATTAATATAAATAGACCTGATCCAAATTTAATTATTTCTCCGTATATGAACACTATAGCATCATATATATCAGATGGTGCATTAAGTTTAGCTCAAAGTGTAGGTTCAATAATTAAAGGTTTCGGAGGAGCAGCAGTTGATTTAGTAGGTGGCTTAGTTGGCGCAGGGCTCTCAAAATTTCGTATAAATCCAAAAGTAGCTCCAGGATTTATTGATTTGGGAAGAAAATTACAGGGTCAATTCGATAAAATGCCAACACCTGATTTAGAAGCAATAAAGGAACAAGCTAGACAATTTGGAGAAAATACAAAGAAAATTTTTGCTATTGGTACAGCTGTAATGAGTAAAAAAACTTCATTAGCTATTCCAAATGCAAAAATTCTTAGTGAAGTTGGTATAGATAAAGTAAATATGATTCCGTATGGTGATAGAGATAGAGCTAAAACACCAGATAGAAAAACTGAAGAAGAAATAGATTTTATCCCATTTCGATTTGAAGATATGAACGGTAATCTTATAGTATTTAGAGCTATATTAAGTGCTATAACAGACGCATTTACTCCAAATTATGCAGAACAAAAGTATATTGGAAGGCCTGATAAAGTATATACTTACACAGGTACAGATAGATTAGTAAGTTTTACATTTGATATATATCCAAAATCAGACCAAGAGTTAGTTAGATTGTGGGAAAAAATGAATTTTCTAGCAGGATTAACTTATCCAGAGTGGGCACCAGCAGCAGGTGGTGGAGCTGGAATGATTGCTCCATTTTGTAAATTAACTATAGGTGATATGTTTAAAGATACACCTGGTTATATATCAGGACTTACATACACAGTACAAGATACTACTACTTGGGAAACAGTTTTCGCAAAATTACCTAAATATATTCAGGCACAATGTACATTTGTTTATATTGGTAAACGATTACCAAGTTCAACTCAAAAACAGTATGAAGTACCTTGGATTGCAGAAGAAAAACATATAAAAGAATATGGAGACCTGCGCGTGAAGCAGCCTTATTATCGGTTAGTAAATCTTTTAGAGAGCTCGGAAAAGCTTGGTAATACGGCACTTGCAGAGATAAAAAAATTACCATTTGGTACACCATAATGAAAAGATACGCAACAACAAGACAAAAAATAGATAAATCTGGAATAAGAGTTTATAGTACAACTTATTATCCTGAAATAACAATTAGTGATGGTGATACATTTATTTATCCAATTGAAGGTGAGAGGTTGGATAATCTCGCCAATAAATACTATGGAGATACTACTCTTTGGTGGGTAATAGCAAAAGCAAATGGACTAAAAGGTAAACCAGCATTATCGAGTGATGAAATAATTAGAATCCCAGGTAATATAACAAGTATTATAGAGAAGTTTAAAAATTTAAATAGTACTGGTTAGGTTATGATTGATTTAACTCCAATTGATGAAAGAATTCAAAGAAAATTATTTGAAAAAATGAAGGTATTGGGTAGGGAACATCCTGCTCCACCAAATCAACCAGCTAAAGGTGGGGATACTTTAATTCACGCTAAAATGGCCACTCGGTCAACTTTCTTACGAATGACTTCTGGATTAGAAAGTCCAGTTATTTTGATGGGCGGAGAATTAACTTCAGATTCGACTGATTTTGAGGGAAATATGACTCTTCTTGGAAACACAGGTCGTTTAGCAGCAGGTTATGATGAAATATATGGCCCTCGTTCTTATTATGGCGAAGATGATTTCTTTGAAGAAAATGATTTAGGGCAAAACAAACACAAAAGACCAATGCCAGGTCTTAAATCAATAGATGTACAATTTAAAGGTGGTGTTCGAGCATTAAGAGAGGGAACTATATCTTGGACTTGTTGGGGATTTGAAGACCTTAATAGAATGATGCCACATTTTTTATCACACGGTACAACTGTAATGTTGGAATGGGGTTGGGTATATGATAAAAATACTTTACAAAATTTACCAACTATGTTAGATGAAAATGGTATAAAAAGAAGTGCATATAAAGATTATATAAATGTAGTTCGTGAGGGTAATGGTGATTTTGATTTTATGGTTGGTATTATTAAAAACTTTGAATTCACTACAAGAGATGATGGTGGTTTTGATTGTCAAACTATTATAACGAGTGTTGGAGCTTCAATAATAGATAATATACAACCAAATAAAAAACAAGTTAATCTTGATACTCCTTATTATAATATTAAAAAAACAGAAGGTATTCGTGAAATACGAGAAAAAATCTCAGCAGCTTTAAATAGTACTACAGAAAAAAATGCTGATGCACTTATTACACATGATGTTGGTGTAACAATGAAATCATTTATTGCTAATATTGATAGTTACATCTGGACCGAAATTCAGTCGCAGCTCCCTATATCCCAACCATCAAGGGGCAGTTTCTTGACTAATATGATGCCACCGACAATCCAATCTGATATAATACCAGAGGAGAAGCCTGAGAATGACACTACGCTTCATTGGAAAAAATACCAGTGGATTTTAGAATATCAACCCCAGGAAGATATACCAAAAGAAGGATTGACGGGCTTTATAGCAAAAAAAATTGGACTAATTCAACAACCAGAAATTAGAAATGTTTGGGTTCGTTGGGGATGGTTTGAAGATAATATATTATCTAAATTTTTAACATTAGTATCTGATAGTAAAAATAATCCAATTGTTACTGAATTTAGGTCAGTTGAAAAACTTGGTAATACTGACTCATATGAAAGTGTTCGTATTAAAAATCATCCAAAATTTGAAACTACAGACTTAAATAAATATATATTACCTGGTCAATTTTCTACATTTGAGCCTCCAGCTGAATGGAAGAAACAAGAACCAAAAATTAAAGGAGATAGTGCCAAATGGCAAAAATTAGAACAAATAGTATCTCAAGATTTTAAACCATTTGCAGTAGACCTAGCACTGGTGGTCTCACCTGTAGCTGAAGAATATACTGGAACCCTTAAACAAAATACAAGTCTTTTTAAATCAAATCCAGAGGTGAGAGGGAAACCAAAAGCAGTAAGAAAACAGGTTTGGATGGAGAATATGACACCACAGAGTATAAAATTAGATAAATCCGAAGGATATTTAAGAAATATGTTAATTAATACTAAAGTGTTAAAAGATGCAGTTGGGTTAGATGATGAAGGAACGTGGACTACTGAAGCAATTAATGTAAGAGAGTTTTTAGAAAGTTTGCTTTCATTATTAAATCAAGATATTAATTTTTGGAATTTTGAAATAATACAAGACCAAATTGAAACAAATAGGTCAAAAATTATAGACACACAAATTACTAAGTTTGATTTTCAATCAAAAACCGCAATAAATAGTACTGAAGAAAAATCAAAAAGTACAAAATCTGTTTATGAACCTACAACAAATACAATATGGAATAATGGTGTTTTCTTTTTTCCTGTGTGGCAATCTGATAGTATAGTTAAAAGACAAAACATAACTGCAAAAATTCCAGATGCTATGGCACTATCTATAATGTATGGAGCAAATTTTGATACTATTAAAAGTTTAGGTAATCTACCACAAGAATCTACAGATATAGAAGCTTCAGCTTTAGCAGGAGCTTTTAATTATTATAAAGAAGGTAACCCAGATAGTAGTTTGGATAATATTGAAATTGCGTTAAAAAAAGAAGGATTTGAAACATTAGGTGCACTTGAAATAGAAGATACTCAACTTAAATTAGATAAGAAAGGTGGAACTGATAATGTAATAGCATTTTTAAATAAACCTGCAGTCAGATTAGCACTTAAAAAAACTTATCAAGAAAAAGTTGATAATATTAATGAGCAAATAGGTGCTGCAGCTGATGCAAAAATAGACGCTGAACTTGGAAAATTAGTAGATCCTTCAATTCCAGTACCATTACCAAATGAAATATTAAGAGACCCTGACCTAAGGCCTAAGTTTATAAGCTTAGTACAAGATGATATAGATTATGGTATTGGTGGTGGAAATAGATATACTGAATTATATTCTTCTAAATATCATAAAACAGGTAGAATGAGAGAATTTTTTATTAGTACAATTAATACATATACTTCATTTACTGGTATTGAAATTTCAAGCCAAGGTAGGGATACAGCAAAACCACTATTAATACCATTAGATATAGAATTAGATATAGATGGAATTGGAGGTATTATACCAGGTAATTCATTCCACTCTACATATTTACCAACAAGATATCAAGAAGAGTCAGTTTTTCAAATTTTTGATGTAAATCATAAATTAGATGAAAGTAATTGGACAGTTACATTAAGTGGGAAGATGCGTTCCACTTTTAATAAATTAACAAAAACTAAAACTAAATTAGTAGAATTAGAAGAAGTTATGGATCGATTAATAAAAGCAAAAGAAGCTGCACAAAAGCTTAACATAAGAGATTTTGAAGATCAATTTGGTGTAAGCCACGGAACATTCGAACAAGGTGATACACTAATACAAATGCGACTCAAGCGGAATTATGAAGCACTGGGTCTAGACAAATTTGGCAAAAAGAAAAAAGCCCCGATGACTTAAACTTTTTAAATTAAGGAATTACATATAATGGTCGATAAACAACAAATACAAGGTATAAAAACAAATATTGAAAGAAGTATTCAAGGTTTACGCACAAAACTACAAGAGTTTACATATGAACAAACTGGTGGTTTTGTTAGACCTAATAAGTTATATTCAATATATTATACATTAAGTAAAAAAGAAATTTATTTAACAGGTATAAAAGATACTTCAAATTCTAAAATTATAAGAAAAGTAAGTGATAAAACTTTATTTGCTAGATATAACGATATAAAGGATTTAAGTAGAACACCTTATCCAAAAATGACACCAGCAAAACCAACTGAAAGTGATTATAGAATTGGTGAAATAACAAGATATTTTACACAAGTGGGTAATGATAATTCCAAACCAATATTTGAAATATCACAAAATGACTTTGCTAGAAAAAATAATTTATATAGATATACATCATTTCAATGGAGATTATCTGGACTAAAAGAAGAAGTTATAAATGATAATATAGTAACAATTTTTGCATTAGAAGTAGAGTATCCAGGTATAAATAAAATATTATTTCCACTACATTTATGGAGAGCTCCAAAAAACTCTTCAGATGATGTAGAAAATAAATTGTTATTAATGAAAAAAACTTAATATATATTACTAAATAAAGGTTATAGATGAAAACGTTTCATCCAGTTCAGGGTAAAACAGTTCATATAATATATCAATCTAAATGATATTAGAAAATAGCGAACTTCTCGAAGTTTTCAAAAAAAAGTATAGTACTGAAGATTGTATAGTGATACCTATACAGTGCAACGATACTAAGCATTCCGTAAGCGATGAATTATCCCTCTTATATGTACAAATGTGGGGTGGAAATGAGTTTATACTACCATTTAATCATAATGAAACACTTGATATAGAAATTCCAAATCTTAAATCTGATACAAAAAAATACACTTATGATAGAAAAAAATTAAATCATTTAGTTGAATTAGATAATGTTATTGATGTAAATCTTTTACATTATATGGCTACAAATGAACCATTATACATAGAAGATAGAGATACCAACGCTCATCATTTTTTTAATATGAGATATTACAGAAGAGATAATATAAATACTATAGTACCTGTACTGAAACATTTAGAGAAATGTCGAAAAATAGCTAAGATACTTAAAGATACGATTGAAAAATACGCGGATAATGTCAAAATGTCATACAACAATGAGGTGTTGGATAATTTGAGTTATATAGAATCAAATGGATTACAGACTACAAATGGGATAGTACATAGTGAATATAATTTATATACTTCAACTGGTCGTCCTTCAAATAGATTTGGTGGGATTAATTTTGCAGCATTAAATAAAACAGATGGTAGTAGGAAACCTTATGAGAGTAGATTTAAAAATGGTGTGTTAGTTGAGATGGATTTTGATGCTTATCATTTAAGATTGATTGCAGATAAAGTGGGTTATAAATTTCCAGAAGGTTCAGTTCATAAACATATGGCAAAATTTTATGGTGTTGATTATGAAGAAGCAAAAAGATTATCATTCCAATATTTATATGGTTTTATTCCTCAAGATGTAATAGAAATAAATCCATATTTTAGTAGAGTTCATGATTATATTGAAGAGTTATGGAAAGAGTATAATTCAAAAGAATTTATCATTTCAGATATTTATAATAGAAGTATATATAAGAAGAATTTAAGTGATATGAATGCTAATAAGTTATTTAATTACACAATTCAACTTATGGAAACAGAAAATAATATGAAGGTGTTAAGTAAATTAATTCCTGAAATAAAAGATGATAGGAGTAAATTGATTTTATATTCTTATGACAGTTTTTTACTTGACTTTAATATGGAAGATGGTTTAAGTTACTTGAAGAAAGTGAAGAAGATATTAGAACAAAATGGCAAGTTCCCAGTTAAAGTTAGTTGGGGATTGAATTATCACGAAATGAAAGATATCACGGAGAAATTTGTATGACTACATATATAGATAAAATTCTCAATGAATTAAGTTATAGAGTTTCTAATGGTACGCCCAATTTCACTAATGAACAACATTTGATTAAATTATCAGATGTGTTAAAAGAATTAGATTGGCCTATTGAAGGAAGAGTAGAATTAATAAAGAATTTACAAGAGCTTCAAAAATATAAAAATAACGCATATAATAGAAAAATGGGAAGAGTTGGTCAACCTTGGGGCACAAAGGGAACTGCTCCTAAAAAAGATAAAAAAGAAAAACCAACAACAACTACTACTCCCGAACAAGAGTTAGATACACTTACAGCCCAAAGAGATAAAATATTTACAGGAGAAACAACACCACCTGGTACAGGTGGTTCGGCGGTTATGGAAACAGTCGGCGGAGAATATTCAGAAGATTTGGCTAATGGTAAATATGAAAATGAAACTGAAGAAGAATTTGTTAAAAGACAATTAGAAGAAAAGGGAGATAAACCGCCATTAAACAATTTATCAGATAAAGATAAACAAAAGTGGTTGAAGATAGCTTATAAAAAAGGTAAGAATGATATTGATTCTTTGAAAAATAATTCAGAACATGATTATGGTGAACAACCAAAAGGATATCCAAAGGCGGCATCGGGTGATGCAGATACGGCCAAACCTGTTTTAGATGCACTTGAAAAGAAAAAGACTGACTGTGAAACAGATGAATGTAGAATACATTATGATGACCAAATACATAAATTTAAAGAAAGAGTTAGACAACCAGGCGAAAAAGCAAGTGGAGAAAAAGATTCAGATTCATTGTTAATTTATTATGATTCAAAGGGTAGATTAAGAATACACCATATTTCAGATAAGAGTAGTTTAAATGATACTTTTATGAATAAAACAATTGAAACAAAACGAGTATCTCACGAGAAGGCATCAGAGTCAGTTGGTAGAGATATGAATTTATCTAAAGAAGAAACTGAGGCAATTTCATCATCTATTAATCAGAAGGAAGCGGAAGTCGGTGATGAAGTTAAAAATACAAGTCAGTTACCACATAGAACATTGAAAAACAAATCCGATGATGATATAAACGATGCTGTCAGTAATGGTTTAGGTGGTGCAATGGGTAATGCTGATGCTGGACAGACTGGTAGAAAAAATTACGCTGATGAATTTAATGATAGTATGAGAAGTGGTAAAGATAAGAAGTTAAAGAAAAAATTAGACCAATTAGGAATCCAACCCGATGAGGATGGAAATTATTCAGAGGACGATATTGCAAAAGCAATTATGCATGTTGTAAGGGAAGATCCCAAGTCTGGTTATCGTAAGCATATTTTAAAAATGGGTGGAACTATTGAAACTACTCGAAGCACAGCAACAATAGTTGAAAGGGGAGTTCGTAAAAAGGCAGAAAAAGAAACTCCTAAACCTTCAGAAAAACAAATTCAAAGTAGAATCAATAAAGGTACTGCAGATAGAATGAATGGTGTTGGTAAAACAAGTCGTAAACAAAATGCATCTACACCAGCAAAACCATTAACAGAAGATGATGTTGCAAATATGAGAAAAGAAGGTGGAATAATGGATGAACTTGTAGAGATGAATAGAACATCAACTGATGCTATGGGAGCCGCTCATAGAAAAGTTAAAGAACATATTTTGGAAGAAGATAAACAATTAGGTTATCCTGATGAAGATGGTAAGAATGGGCCACATACACAAACTTATATAGAATCTTGGATGAAAGATATGCATTTTTATAGACATTTTGATGGGCCACCCTGGGAAGAAGAAGGAGATGATAATGGTGATGAAGATGGCTCAATAAATGTTGGTGGTCAGAATTTAAAATCAAAAGCTATTGTAGAGTGTTTTAAACAACAAACTGGTTATCCAGGTGAAGTTGAAACTAAAGAAGATAAAAAGAAAATGTGGATATGGATGAGAGAAAATATGAAAATTTCATCAGAAGATGATTCGGTTACAGTAGATAGTGAAGATGGTAAGAAACAGATTGGTAGACAAAATTATCGTTCAGCAGGAGCTGGAGTACAAAAAGTAACGGGTAATTTTGGTAAAGATATTCAAAAGTGTGCTAAAAGTAAATTAGCCGCAAGTGGACAAGTATAATGAAAACACAACTACTTTGTACATTCACCAAACGAAACAATTTTTATGAAACCATAAATATTATTATTGCTTGCAATGATATCGTGTTCGATAAGATTTATGTATTTCAGAATGAAAAAGATCATCACCAATTAATATGTACTTATAACGTAGAGTATGATGAAGATTTTGTGCAAGGTATACAAGATACTATTTCGCTCCATAGAAAGAAAAATACAAATACACTTTATACAATTAATGCTCTTAATGATTTAATCCGAGAACTGAATGATGGTAAGTTAGATAAAACATTTCCTATACAATGGGAAAATTATAAGAACTGTTTATTACTTACTAATGAGGATGGACTCAATAAAATACCAACAAGAATTTATTCAATAGTAGATGTGAGAACTTGGGATAAAAACAAAAAATAAAATTGATTATATTTATTACTACAGTTAGGGTAATTAAAAATGAAAAAACATAACATACAAGAAAATTACGAAAGATTATTTGGGCCAATTAAAGAAGATTGGTGGTCTGATATGTCATCAGGAGAACAAGCTCAATATATTAAAGACCACCCGAACTCTAAAAAAGCTAAAAATGCTAAAAAAGCAAAAGATGAACCAAAAGATGAACCATCTGATGCGGTTGATGCGTATGAAATAATGGATAATCCAGATTATGTGTTAACAGTCCTTGATGAATTTGAGGATGAAGGTATGGATGTAGATGATATAAGAGATAGGGTTGATGCGATGAAAGATTTAGATGGTGAAGAATATGAAGATGAAGCTTTTGCTCTCGCTGATGAGTTAAAAGATATGAAGAAGGCGTTATAGCGATAGGAATTTAACCTAAAATAAAATTGTATTTTCAAAATATTGATTATACTTATTACTGTATCAAGGTTATACTTGATTAAAAAATGACAATTAACTAATTAAAAAATAGGAGATAACAAATGGATTTAAACGCAATCAAAAATCGTCTTAATCAACTTCAAACAACAAACACTCGTACATCTAACTTATGGAAGCCACAACCTGGTCAACAGCTAGTTAGAATCGTACCTTATAAACACAATAAGGATAACCCTTTCATCGAATTATATTTTCATTATGACTTAGGTGGTAAGAACTATCTTTCACCAATTTCATTTGGTCGTCCAGATCCAATTGAAGAGTTTGCACAAAAACTCAAATCAACTGGTTCTAAAGATGACTACCGTTTAGGTAGAAAGATTGAAGCAAAAATGAGAACTTTTGCTCCAGTTGTAGTTCGTGGTGAGGAAAAAGAAGGTGTTCGTTTTTGGGGATTCGGAAAAACAGTTTATCAAGAACTGTTGTCAATAATTGCAGATCCAGACTATGGTGATATAACAGACCCTTCAAGTGGTCGTGATGTTGCTGTAGAATTCAAAACTGCTGAAGAAACAGGTAAATCCTTTCCTTCAACATCAATCAGAGTAAAACCAAATCAAACTCCAATAACAGAAGATGCTTCCGTTCTTGAAGCTATTAAAGAATCACAAAAGAATATTACTGAAATTTATCAGGAACGTTCTTATGATGAGTTAACTCAAGCACTCAATGACTATCTAAATGGTGGTACAGAAAGTACAGAGGAAACTAAGGAAGAAGCTAAAACTCCTTCTAAAGCTAGTTCTTATAATGCTAAAGAAACATCAGATGCATTTGATGATTTATTCAATAGTTAAATAAAAATCGGGGATGGTGTCCGTATAGGTGAAGTTTAGGGAGCCTCATCATCCCCACGTTACAATAAAATTGGAGAAAATTTATGTCAACAAGAGATGAATTGGCAGGTGTATTAGCTGAAACTCTAAATAAACAATTCAAAGATATGAAAGTAGCATATTTTTTGGATGGTTCAGATACTACACCTACTGATATAAAAGATTTTGTATCTACTGGCTCTACTATGTTAGACTTAGCAATATCAAATAAACCTAATGGTGGTATTGCTGTTGGTAGAATTACAGAACTTAATGGATTAGAATCAAGTGGTAAATCATTACTTGGAGCTCATATGTTAGCTGAAACTCAAAAAAAGGGTGGAGTCGCAGTATATATTGATACTGAAACATCAGTTAGTACAGAGTTTCTTGGTGCAATTGGTGTAGATGTAGAAAGTATGCTATATTTACATTTAGAAACAGTTGAAGATATATTTCAGGCTGTTGAAGAAATTGTATCTAAAGTTCGTGAATCAGATAAAGATAGGTTAGTAACCATTCTTGTAGATTCACTCGCCGCTGCTACTACGAAAGTAGAGTTAGAAGCGGATTTTGATAAAGATGGTTGGGCAACCGCTAAAGCGATTATTATATCAAAAGCTATGAGAAAGATTACACAGATGATAGGTCGTCAAAAAGTAGCTTTAGTGTTTACCAACCAGCTTCGTCAAAAACTTGGAGTAATGTTTGGAGACCCTTGGACTACAAGTGGTGGAAAAGCATTACCATTTCACGCATCAACCCGTATCAGATTAAAAAATACAGGTCAAATTAAAGATACTAAAAAGAATACTATTGGTATAAAAATGAGAGCACAAGTTATTAAAAATAGACTTGGGCCTCCAATGAGGCATGCTGATTTTAATCTTTATTTTGAAACAGGTATTGATAATGAAGGTAGTTGGTTAACTGTATTAAAGGATCATAAACTTGTTAAACAAGGTGGTGCTTGGTATACTATGTTAAATCACAAGGGTGAAGAACTTAAATTTCAATCTAAAGATTGGAGTGAACAACTGAAAGATGAAAAGTTTAAAGAGCATTGCTATAATTTAATATGTGGTAAAGTAATATTAAAATATGAAAAAAACTTTGGCATTGATGATGTAGTTGTGGAAGAAGTAGTAAGTGAATAATGAAAAATATATTTCTATATTCGAAGAGATAAAGAAAAAAGGTGGCTCATTAGACGGCGGGAAACCAAATGATAAGGTACTTTTAATAGATGGCTTAAATACTTTTATCAGAGTATTTAGTGTTATACCAACTACCAATCCTGATGGAATTCACGTTGGTGGAATAGTTGGTTTTCTAAGGAGTATTGGTTATACCATAAATATGATTAGACCTACTCGCACCATCATAGTATTTGATGGTAAAGGTGGGTCTACTCGCCGTCGCAAAATATATCCTGAATATAAACAGAAAAGAAAAACAAAATATAGAGTAAATCGAGCATATGATTTCGCATCTCAAGAAGATGAGAAACAAAATATGATAATGCAGTTACAGAGAGTGGTTGAATATTTAGAAGCCCTTCCTGTAACTGTTTTAGCTTATGATAACATTGAAGCAGATGACACAATTGGTTATATTTGTAGACAAGTTCTTACTGAATCAGAAGTTACAGTTATGTCTACTGATAAAGATTTTTTACAATTGGCAAACAGTAGAATAAAGGTATGGAGTCCAACTAAGAAGAAGATGTATGATGAAGATGCTGTGTTAAATGAGTATGGTATTTCATCACATAACCTTATTTGGTATCGAGTATTAGATGGAGATAAGTCAGATAACATTCCTGGTGTAAAAGGATTAGGATTAAAAACTATACAAAAGAAATTGCCGTTTTTGAGTGAAAATCGTATAGTTGAGATGGATGAAGTTATTACAGAATTACCAGAATCAAAAGATGTTATAGAATTAAATTACAAATTAATGCAATTATCAAATGTAGATATTTCAGCTTCTACAAAAACAAAAATAATAGAAAAAATTAGAGAACCAATCAATAGGTTAATTAAGTTTAAATTTGAAAAAATGTTTTTGGAAGATAAGTTATTTACAGCGTTACCGAATATTACCAGTTGGTTAGCTACTAATTTTAACCAGTTAAATCATTATGCTGAGAAATCTCATGAAAGTAACTGATTTTACAGTAGAACTTGTACAGAGAAATGCAGTGGTAGGTTTTATAGAAAAACACCACTATTCTCATAATATAAATGGTGTACAATCTTATTATCACTTTGGTTTATTTAGAGATGGTAAGTTTGGTTTACCAGAAATGATAGGTGCTATGTTATATGCTATGCCATCAATGCCATCTACAGCCAAAAAATACAATCCAATTAACCCTACTAAATGTTTTGAATTAAGAAGATTAGTTTGTATAGATGATACACCTAAGAATACAGAAAGTTATTTTATAGGACAAACTTTTAAATGGTTAAAACAAAATACTGATATAGAAGTTATAGTATCATTTGCTGATGAAGAGTATGGACATAGTGGTATAATTTATAAGGCTACTAATTTTGAATATTGTGGTACTACTTCACCAAGCAAAAAATTAATAGTTGATGGTAAAGAATATCATAGTAGATCGTTGAATCAATCGGATAGACCATATGGTAGAGAGTTAAAAAGAAGATATGATGCGGGGGATGAAAATATATATTGGAAGAACACGAAATTCAAACATATTTATACATACTACTTCAATAAGAGAATAAAGAAAAAAATTAAAAGGTTACGAGATGAGTGAAACATTAACACAATTTGGAATATCATTTCAATCAAAAATTATTGCATCTCTATTGAGTACTAAAAAGTTTATTCAAACTATTAGTGATATACTGGATCCATCTATGTTTGATTCAGATTCTAATAAGTGGTTAGTTACTTGTATTAAAGATTATTATTATGAATACAAAAAACAACCTACACTTGAAGTTATAAAATATAAGATAGATGAAATAGAAGATGGTGTATTAAAATCAGGAGTTGTAGATAAGTTAAGAGAAGTTTGGAAAAACATAGAAGCTACAGATTTAGAATTTGTACAATCAGAAACACTTGACTTTTGTAAAAATCAAACATTAAAAAGTGCTATACTTGAATCTGTTGATTTATTAGAGAATAAAAATTATGATGGAATAAAATCTATTATAGATGATGCTATGAAAGCTGGTACTACAAGAGATTTAGGACATGATTATATCATATCATTAGAAACACGACTTGCAGAATCTGCCAGAGTAACAGTTAAAACGCCTTGGGATGTAGTTAATGATATAATAGATGGTGGTTTAGGAGCTGGTGAACTTGGAGTGATTGTTGCTCCAGCTGGTATTGGTAAATCTTGGACATTACAAGCTATAGGTGCTAGTGCTTTAAAAGAAGGTAAAACGATAGTTCACTATACCTTAGAATTAAATGAAAACTATGTTGGTTTAAGATATGATTCTATATTTACAGGAGTTACTACATCAAATATAAAATACTATAAAGAAGATGTAGAGTCTAAAATATCAAAATTACCTGGTAAGTTATTAATCAAGTATTTTCCGACTAAAGGAGCTAGTGTACAAACATTAAGTTCTCATTTAAAACATATTGAAATAAGTGGTGAAAAACCAGATTTGGTAATAGTTGACTATGCTGACATACTAATGCCCACAGGAAACTTTAGAGAGAAAAGACATGCAATAGGAACTATCTATGAAGATTTAAGAGGACTTGCTGGTGAAATAGAATGTCCGATATGGACAGCTTCACAAGCAAATCGTTCAGCATTAGAAGAAGATGTAATTGGTGCTGATAAAGTTGCTGAAGATTATAGTAAAGTTATGACTGCTGACTTTGTTATGAGTATGAGTAGAAAGGTAGAAGATAAGATTGCTAACACAGGTAGATTCCACGTCATTAAAAATAGGTTTGGGATAGATGGTGTTACTTATCCATCTAAAATAAATACTAATATTGGTCAGGTTTTAATATATGAAGGAAGTAGTCAGTTTGGAAAAGAAGCCCAAAGTAAGATGGATAATAGTCAAGAGTTTTTAAGAAAAGAATTAGCAAACAAATATAAAGATATGGAAAAAAAAGTTGAAGGATTTGAATAAAGTTTAAATTAACTTTAATATATATTATATTTATGAGTGTTATGAGAAGATAGATTACATAGGAGTTTAGTGAATGGAAAAATTTAAGTTATCAGAAAAGTTTATAGATAAATATAAGAGAAAAAGACCCCCATTTGGTTTTAATGGTTTAGGTGAATTAGTTTATATGAGAACCTATTCTCGTATAAAACAAGATGGTAAAAATGAACGTTGGTGGGAAACAGTTAAAAGAGTTGTTGAAGGAACTTATTCTATGCAAAAAAATCATATAGAATCATATCAATTAGGTTGGAATCCTTGGCAAGCACAAAATTCAGCTCAAGAAATGTATGAAAGAATTTTTAATATGAAGTTCTTACCTCCAGGTCGTGGTCTATGGGCAATGGGAACACCAATCACCGAAGAAAAGAATCTATATGCAGCACTAAATAACTGTGCATTCGTATCTACTTCCACACTTAAAGAAGATTACTCAAAACCATTCTGTTTCCTTATGGATGCAAGTATGTTAGGTGTCGGTGTAGGATTTGATACAAAAGGTGCGGGTGAAATAGTTGTTAAGGGTGTAAACCGTGATAGAAACGAAGAAATTTATATGATACCTGATACTCGTGAAGGTTGGGTAGAATCACTTAGGTTATTATTAGAAAGTTATTTTCACGGACTTCCATTAATTGTATTTGATTATAATCAAATTAGAGATGAAGGTGAACCAATAAAAGGTTTTGGTGGTGTTTCAAGTGGACACGAACCATTAAAAGAAATACACGAAGCTATCAGAGAAGTATTAGACAATAATAGTGGAGAACCAATAACAGTAACCACAATCGTTGATATTATGAATCTTATAGGGAAGTGTGTAGTGGCTGGTAATGTTCGTAGAACTGCTGAAATAGTTTTTGGTGATCCATATGATGATGAATATTTAGATTTAAAAAATTATAAAGTAAATCCACATAGAGAAATGTATGGTTGGACTTCAAACAATAGTATATTTGCAGAACTTGGTATGGATTATACTGAAGTATGTAAAAGAATTACAGACAATGGAGAACCTGGATTTGCTTGGTTGGAAAATATGAGAGGTTATAGTAGATTAAAAAATGGTAAAGATGATAAAGACCATAGAGTGGCTGGTGGTAATCCTTGTCTTGAACAATCACTTGAATCATATGAGTTATGTTGTTTAGTAGAAACATTTCCAAACAATCACGATTCATATGAGGATTATGCTCGTACATTAAAGTATGCCTATCTGTATGCCAAAACGGTAACACTTGGTAAGACACATTGGAGTGATACCAATAGAGTTATGTTAAGAAATCGTAGAATTGGTTGTAGTGTAAGTGGTGTTGCACAATTTATTACTAATCACGGACTGCATGAATTTCAAAAATGGTTAGAGGATGGATATGATACTATTAAAAGTTGGGATTGTACTTATTCAGATTGGTTCGCAGTTCCAAAATCAATTAAAACTACATCAGTAAAACCAAGTGGTACAGTTTCATTATTAGCTGGTGCTACCCCAGGTTTACATTATCCCGAAAGTAGATTTTATATAAGAAGAGTTAGAATATCTAAATATTCAGAGTTAATAGAACCATTAAAGAAGGCTAATTATACAATAGAACCAGCCTTTGGTTCAGAGGATAGTACAGTTGTTGTAGAAGTACCAGTAGATGTTGGTGAGGGTATAAGAACTGCTAGTGAGTTATCTATATGGGAACAGTTCAGTTTAGCAGCATTTATGCAAAGACATTGGGCAGACAATCAAGTTAGTTGTACAGCGACTTTTGATCCAGAAACAGAGGCAGAAGAATTACCTCATGTTTTAAAATATTTTCAGTATAGATTAAAAGGTATATCATTATTACCAAGACATCCTATGGGAGCATATAAACAAATGCCTTATGAAGCAATAGATGAAAAAACTTATCAATCTGAAGTTGATAAACTTAGTAGGTTAACTCTTGGTGTTATTAGAAATGAAGAAGCTGAAATAGATAAATTCTGTAACAACGATAGTTGTGAAATTCCAGGTGAAATAATAAAAAATTGAGGTTATTTTGTATCAAAACATCTTCTACGATAGAAGAGTAAACAAAATGCATATTTGGGATGATAAGTTTGGATATAGAACTTTTCGTTACAAAAAGTATGCTTATGTTAAAAATAGAGCTGGTACTTATGTATCGTTATATGGTGATAAACTAAAGAGAATAAATAAGTGGGATAAAGACCAACCTGAGTTATTTGAATCTGATGTTAATCCTGAAATTAGAGTATTAGTAGATAACTATACTGATTCAGATGATGTATCAGAAGGCCATCGTACAATGATTTTTGATATTGAGGTTGAAGTTACGGATGGTTTTCCAGATGTTAGAAAAGCAAATAATAAAATAACTTCAATAGCATTTAATGATTCTATTTTAGATAAATATTATTGTTATGTATTAGATCCATTATCTAAATTAAAAACAGAAGTTAAAAGAGCAAACGGAGATATTATAGTATCCTTTGAGGATGAATATGATTTACTAAATGCATTTTTTAAAAAGTATATGGAAATACAACCGACAATTTTAACTGGCTGGAATATAGAATTTTTTGATATTAGTTATTTGTATAATAGGGCATCTCAAATTGTAAGTCAAAGTGTTGCTAATTTATTATCACCTATAAGCCAAGTTCATTGGAGTGATTTTCATAATAGATATAAAATTGCGGGAGTAAATGTATTGGACTATTTAGCTTTATATAAAAAATATACTTTTAGTCAAAGACCTTCATACAGATTAGATGCCATAGGTGAATATGAAGTAGGTGAAAAGAAAGTCGAATACGAAGGAACATTAAATGATTTATATGAAAATGATTTAGAGAAGTTTGTACAATATAATTTACAAGATGTGAAACTTGTTAAGAAAATTGATGATAAATTAAATTTTATTGAGATTGCTAGAGGGTTGGCTCATTTAGGGCATGTTCCTTATGAAGATGTGTTTATGAGTTCTCGGTATCTTGAAGGAGCAATATTAGTATATCTTAGAAAGAACAATATTGTTGCACCAAATAAACCTAAAAATAAAATTAAAAAAGGTGATAAAAAGTTTGTTGGAGCGTATGTACAAGACCCAATTAAAGGTAAACATAATTGGGTTTATGATTTAGATATTACTTCAATGTATCCATCTAGTATTATGTCATTAAATATTTCTCCAGAAACTAAGATTGGTAAAATTGAAGGTTGGAATCCAGAAGAGTTTTTAAAGGAGAGTAATAAAAAAACATATTCTATAACTCAAGGTGAAAAGTTACTAGGTAGATTTACAGAAGTAGAATTAAAAAACTTTTTAGATAGTAAGAATGTTGGAGTTGCGACAAATGGTGTTATGTATCGAACAGATAAAGATGGCTTATTATCTGCTCTTTTAAGAAAATGGTTTGATGAACGAGTTGAATATCGTAAATTATCAAGGAAATTTCATGAAGAAGGTGATAAAGAAAAATCAGATTATTTCGATAGAAGGCAATATTTACAAAAAGTATTATTAAATTCTTTATATGGAGTTTTAGGTTTACCAGTATTTAGATTTTATGATGTAGATAATGCTGAAGCAGTAACTTATACAGGACAGTCATTAATTAAATTTACAAAAAAAATTGCTAATAATTATTATAATAAAGAACTTGGTGATGCTAAAAACCATTGTATATATATTGATACGGATTCAGTTTTTTATTCAGCATTACCATTGGTAACGAAACGATATCCAGATTTAGATATTAGAAATGAAGATAAAATGTCTAAAGCAATTTTACAAATTGCGAATGAAGTTCAAGACTATTTGAATATGAGTTATGATTATTTTGCTAAGAAGTTTTGTAATTTAGATAAACATAGATTTGATATTAAACAAGAGGTTATTGCAAAGAGTGGTTTGTTTGTTACTAAAAAAAGATATGGATTAAAAATTATTAACGATAATGGTAAAAAAGTTAATAAAATGATGATAAAAGGTTTAGATACAGTTCGTTCAAGTTTTCCAATTGCGATGCGGGAATTATTAAGCAAGTTATTAGAAGATATTTTAATGGAAGTACCAAAACAGAAATTAGATAAATATCTTATAAATTTTAAAAATAGTATGAAACTTATGGATTTTAATAAAATTGCAATACCAACGAGTGTAAAAGGTATTAAAAAATATAGAGATAGTGAAGGTGGAATATTTCATACTTATAAATTAGGAACTCCTGTTCATGTTAAAAGTTCGTTATTTTATAATGATATGTTGAAATACTTTAAAGTTACAAAAAAATATTCACCAATATATAATGGAGAAAAAATTAAGTGGGTGTATTTAAAAAATAATCCTATAGGAATAGAAACAATCGCATATAAGGGGCATGAAGATCCACCACAAATATTAGATTTTATCAGACAATATATACATCCTGATAAGTTATATAAACAAGCTTTACACAAAAAAATTATGATGTTGTATGAAGCTCTTGGTTGGGAAGAACCAACAGATGCTACTAAAACTATAGAAAGATTTTTTTGATTTTGAGAAAACAAACCAATATATATGTATATATGGTTATAAATAATAGGAGAAAGTTATAATGAATAAGCAAAAGCTAGTTCGTTTCATCAATAAATATTACTTGAATGGAGTAGTCAATTCGGTAATATTAAACAGTAAATCAGATTTACAGGAATTATCAGCTAGATTTATATCTGGCGATAAAACTTTGTTAGGTGATTTGACAATGGATAAGTGGGATTTTGAAAATTCTGATATTGGAATTTATAATACAGAACAGCTTCTTAAATTATTATCAGTTATGGATGAAGATGTTAATGTATCTTTGAGTAAGGCTGGAGATAAATCAATTGCATTAAAAGTAAGTGATTCTTCTTCATCAGTTAATTATATGTTAAGTGATACATCTATTATCAATGAACCACCTCAAATAAAAGCGATACCTGATTTTGAATTAAGTATTGATGTTACACCGCAGTTTATTAATAAATTTATTGCTGGAAAAAATGCTTTGATGGAAACAGATAATTTTACTGTAATAACAGATGGTGTTAATACTAAACTTGTTATTGGATATGCGTCAATTAATACTAATAGAGTAACTATTCCAGTTACTACATCTAAGGTTAGTAATATTGAAAATGTATCTTTTAATGCTAATATGTTTAAAGAAGTATTAACTGCTAATAAAGAATGTGAAAGTGCTACTTTAGAAGTTAGTAGTGAAGGTCTTTCTAAGATTACTTTTAAGGTAGATAATTTTACATCAACTTATTGGTTGGTAGCAGTAAGTGAAACCGATTAATATTTGTGATACTTCAAAAGTTTTTTTAAGAATAATACCTAAACCATTAGCAAAAAGTATAATAGAAAAGAATCATTATTCACATAAATTATCTTCTTGTAGATATGCTTTAGGTATATTTTATCAAACTGGAAAAGAACATAAGTTTTTTGATGAACCTGAAGAAAAGTTGGTAGGTTGTATTACATATGGATTTCCAATAGGTAGAAGAGTTCTTGGTTCTATTTTTAAAGAAGATTTAGAACTTGATACTAAGAATATTTTAGAATTAACAAGACTTTTTATCCACGATGGTTATGGAAAGAATATAGAATCTTATGCTATATCAAATTCTTTTAAGTGGTTAAAGAAAAATGCAAAAGATACAAAAGTATTGATATCATATGCAGACCCAGAACAAAACCATGCTGGTGGTATATATCAAGCAACTAATTGGTTATATCAAGGATGTGGAGATATACAATTAGCTCCTACATTTTCATTAAGGCTGGAAAAAGATAGTGAGTGGATACATAGTAGAACAGTTTATTCTGTATATGGTAGTAGTAATGTTAAACATCTTAAAAAACAAATTGGACATTCATTTTGGTTAAAAAAAGAAGCAGAAAAACACAGATATTTATATTTCCTTGGTAATAAGAAAGAAAACAAACTATTTATGAATACACTAAAACATCCTCTGTTACCTTATCCAAAGGGTACATCAAATAAAGCAGAAGTTACTAAACACGAAGTTAATAATAAAGGGTTTTATGAGTAAAAGTAATTCGTTATGGGTAGAAAAGTATCGGCCCTCTACATTGGATACTTATATTGGGAACAACCATCTCAAAAGTAAAGTATCTATTTATCTCGAGAGTGGCGACTTACCACATCTTCTTCTATTTGGAAGGGCTGGTACAGGTAAGACCACTCTCGCGAAACTATTAGTAAAGAATATTGAATGTGATTATCTTTATATTAATGCGAGTGATGAAAATAATGTAGATACAGTTAGAACTAAAGTTAAGAACTTTGCTTCAACCATTGGTTTTAAAGATTTAAAGATAATTATACTTGATGAATGTGATTATATTACACCAAATGCTCAAGCGGCTCTTCGGAATTTAATGGAAACATTCTCTAAACATTGTAGGTTTATCTTAACTTGTAACTATGTAGAGAGAATTATAGATCCAATCCAAAGCAGGTGTCAGTTATTTCAAATTATTCCACCCAGCAAAAAGGAAGTAGCACAGAAATTACATAATATTTTAACTGAAGAGAATGTAAATGGTGAACTAGAGGATATAAAAATATTAGTAGATAGTGGTTACCCAGATATTCGTAGAGTTATAAATTCAGCTCAAAGAAATGTTGTAAGAGGTAAATTAAAATTAGATACAGGTAGTATTATACAAAATGATTATAAATTAAAACTATTAAAGATTTTAGAAACACAAAATAAGAAAAATGCATTTAAAGATATTAGACAATTATTAGCAGATAATAAAGTTACAGATTTTGCTGATTTGTTTAGATTATTATATGATGAAGTTGATGGTTATGGTAAAGGTCATATAGCGGAATGTATTTTGATTATTGCAAAATACGAACTATCAGATAGTCAAGTAGTTGATAAAGAGATTAATGCTATGGCTATGGTAGTTGAATTATTACAGGAGATAAAGTAATGGTAGGATTAGATAAGTTTATGAGAGCAATTGGATTGGTTAGATCTTGGGTAGATGGTACTGTTCCAGATTATAGGAAGAAGAAAACGGCATCAAAACCGAAGAAAGCTACATCAAAACCTAAGAAAAGAACTTATAAACGTAAGAAAACTAAAAAATGAGTACAAAACCAATGAAACCTTTACCAAAAGCACAAGTAAAGGTTGATTTAACACAAGCAGAAACAATGAAGTGTGAATATTGTGAGAACTATTTATTTATTAGTTCAACAATTATAAAGAGATTATCAGCTATAGTATCGCCAACTGGTGAAGAAACATTAATACCGATTGATGTTTATAGTTGTGGAAATTGTGGTAGAGTTCCTAAATCAATGTTAGCAGGCTCAGGAATAGAAGATGAAACACCAAAAGAGAATTCTTTATTTCGTAAAGATTTATGACGAAAAAATCTTTGGTAAAAAGAAAAAGCCTGTTCGATCACATAAGTCAAATAACAGCGGTTCAGAATCCTAATTATTGGGAAGAGATATCAGACGAAGATAAAAAGTCTTGGTCTAATTATATGACTCACAGATTTCTATCTATGAAGATGGAATGGGTAGAGTTAGTAAATGAATTACAAAAATATAATTTACAACCAAAAGAATTATACAAATTGTATACCAATGTGTTACCAAAGGGTAAACAATGGTTAAAATATATTAAAGGGAGAAATCAAATGGAACATCCAAATTGGTTAATCAATATAGTTGCAAATCAAGAACAATTCAGTAAAAAAGAAGCATATGATATGATTGAAATGTTATATCTTACTGAAGGTGGAATGTTAGAATTAGGAGAAATCTGTCAGAAATGGGGAGTTGAACCCAAGAAGATAGAAGAACTTGGTTTGAATGTACTTGGTTCAATTGGTGGCTATGCTGCAGGTAATGAATAATAATACTTGACTTGTATATGCATTTATTCGTATATTCAGGTATGTAAATTAGGAGAAATACATGAAAGTTATAAAAGATTCTAAGAATATGTCTAAAGTGGCTAAAGCTGAATCAGTTATAGAACAAATGGAACGAGAGTGGCCTGAGATGACACAAGAGTTTAAGAAGATTCAACAAGAACAATATGAATTGTTTTTACATAAGCAACATGATTATGGTCCAGGAAACATTTCAGTAGGAACTCAGTTACAAACTGAAGAAGAGATCAAATTATCACTTACAGGTTTATGGTTTAGAATGAACGATAAAATTCAGAGATTGAAAACTTTATTGATGGGTGGTAGAGAATCCGCGGTAAATGGTGAACCAATGGAAGATGCATTTCTGGATGTTTCAAATTATGGAATAATGGCAACAATTGTAAAAAATGGTAAATGGGGTAAATGAAACGAATAAGTTATAGTCAATATAGCCAATGGGTTACTTGCCCATATAGATGGAAATTATTATATATAGATGATAAGAGAGAGTTTGCGGGTAATATACATACGCTATTTGGTACAGCAATGCATGAAGTACTTCAAACTTATCTCACGGTAATGTATAGTGATACTATAAAAGTTGCTGATGCGTTACCATTAGATAAAATGTTATTACATAGAATGAAAGAAAATTATGTTTCTGTTATGGAAAATAATGGCGGTGAAGTAATTTGTGAACAACACGAAATGGAAGAATTTTATAGACACGGTTTAGCTATATTAGATTGGTTTGTAAAGAAACGTGGTATGTATTTTAGTAAAAGAGGTTATGAATTAGTTGGAGTTGAAGTTCCTATTGATTATGATTTACCAAATAAGATTAAGTTTGTTGGATATATAGATGTTCTTTTATATGATACTGTAAGAGATAGGTATAAAATTATAGATATTAAAACTTCTACAATGGGTTGGAATAAGTGGATGAAAACAGATAAAACTAAGACCGACCAATTATTATTATATAAACAGTTCTATGGTGCTCAACACGATATACCATTGGATAAGATTGATATAGAGTATTTTATTGTTAAGAGAAAATTGTATGAAAAAGTAGACTTTCCACAAAGAAGAGTTCAAACTTTTGTACCCGCAAATGGAACACCAAGTATTAATAAGGTTACAAAAAATATAAAATCTTTTATTGATGAATGTTTTGTTGATGGAGAACATAATACAGAACATAGTTATACTAAACAACCATCTAAAAAGAATTGTAGGTTTTGTGATTTCAATCAAACTAAATATTGTGATGCAGGAGTTTTATAATGTTATCGAAAGTAAGTTTAAGATTAAAACTATCAGATTTTATTAATACTGATATTGAAGAAAAAGTTATGAATATAGTTAACCACGCACATACAGAATTGAGTGTTACTGTTTTATTGTATTTATGGTTTGAAGAAG
>Ga0315338_1001593_pt1 | contig 27336 bp, 27 predicted proteins | sample ASW8metaG_FD_204518 | JGI IMG/M metagenome (GOLD analysis project Ga0315338, IMG submission 204518) | Ammonia-oxidizing marine archaeal communities from Monterey Bay, California, United States - ASW #8 | ecosystem: Environmental > Aquatic > Marine > Coastal | place: USA: California | collected... | reverse complement strand
TACGCCGACCTCTTCCATGGCTTTTGGTTCATGGGCGCGCGCCTGGACGCCGCCCCACACGCCCACGCCGAGGTGGCGGTCGCGTTGCGCCAGGCGTTTGGTACCGCTTAGGTGCGCATCAGCTCCGTGGTGTCCATCCAGATCGTGACGGGGCCATCGTTGACGAGCGCCACGTCCATGTCGGCGCCGAAGCGGCCGTTGGCGATGGGGATGTCGTGTGTGCCGAGGTCCGCGCAGAACTCCGTGTAGAGCGATTGCGCGAGTTCGGGCGGGGCGGCGTACGAAAAGCCGGGACGGTTGCCGCGGCGGAGATCAGCGCACAAGGTGAACTGGCTCACCACCAGCGCGCCGCCCGCGACATCGACGACGGATCGGTTCATCTTGCCTGACTCGTCCTCAAATATGCGCAGCGAGGCGACCTTGCGGGCCAGCCAATCCGCCTCCGCCGCGCCGTCCTCGCGCGCGACCCCGAGCAAGACGAGCAGCCCCTTTTCGATCGCACCAATCACCTCGCCATCGACCGTGACGCTGGCCTGGCTCACACGCTGCAATAACGCCTTCATGCCATTCTCCTTCGATGGACCGCCGATCCCCTCGTATAACCGCTGGCGCGCAGCGCGCAAAGCCGGCCAGCGCGGTGGTTGAGAGAGAGAGCGGGCGGCGCTAGGCTCGCCCGGCCCGCCAATCGCGGGCGGCCCACGGAGCACCTCAATCATGCCATCCCCGGAGCGCTCGGCGGCGCTTTCCGCTTCGGCGCTGCCGATGGCCGGACTCGTGCTGCTTTCGATGAACACGGTGATCTGGGGCCTGAACTGGCCGATCCAGAAGATCGCGCTAACGACGCTGGATCCGTGGACCCTGCGCGTAGCGACCGCCTCGGTCGGTGGGTTCGGCATGCTGGCGATCGCGCTCGCGACGCGGCAATCGCTGCGAGTGCCGTCGCGCCGTGTGGTGCCGCTGATCTTCAACGGACTGCTGACGACGACCGGCGCCCAAGTGCTGTCAGCCTACGGGGTCTCTCTCGTCAACCCCGGGCGCGCGGCCATTCTTATGTTTACCTTTCCGCTGTGGGCGATGCTCCTGAGCGCCGTGTTCCTGCGCGCCCGCATTACCGGGTGGCAGATCGTCGGCCTGACGCTCGGCATGTCAGGAATTGGGTTTCTGCTGATGCCCGACCTCGACAGTGTCGGCAGCGCCCCGATCGGGGCGCTGGTCTTGATTCTCGCGTCGATCTGCTGGGCCGGGGGTAGCATCCTCACCCAGCGCTTCGAGTGGGGCATGCCGACGGTGGTGCTGTCGGGCTGGCAGTCGGTGATCGGCACCGTCCCGATCGTGATCGTCGCCGTTCTCACCCAGCCGGTGCTCGAACGCGCCGATGTGAGCCTCGAGGTAGGCCTCGCGGTCGCCTTCAGCGCGCTCGGTTCGTCGCTGTTCGGGATTTGGGCATGGTTCAAGGTGCTGACGCTCACGCCCGCGCACATAGCTGGGATCGGCCTCCTAGCCGTCCCCATCGTCGGCGTCTTCACGTCCACCTTGCTACTTGGCGATCCCCTGCTGTGGAACGAGCTGGTCGCACTCGCGCTGGTGTGCGGGTCGATCGGCATCGTGTTGGTCCTTCCGGCGCTGCGGCGGCGGCAGGCTCCTGCCTAGCAAGTCTGCTCTACACTCGCCGGGCAGCCGCCGGCAGTGGCGGCGCCATGCAGAGGAGGGGCACCCATGGCAACGAACACTCTCAAGGAGATGATGCAACATCGCCGGCTCAAGGTCGGCTCGAGTATTTTTGAACTCGGCAGCCCCGGCATTCCCCACATCATGAAGGCGGCTGGCGCCGAGTGGGTGTTCATCGACATGGAGCACTCGGGCTTTAGCTTCGAGAGCGTGAAGTGGCTGTTGCAGTCCGCCAAAGCGGCCGAGCTACCGGCCTTCGTTCGCGTGCCCACAAGCAGCTACAGCCACATCACCCGCGCGCTTGATGCGGGTGCCGAAGGCGTGGTCCTGCCCATGGTCTCATCGGCCGACGAGGCGCGCCACATCGTCGACTGCGCCAAGTATCTGCCCAAGGGCCATCGCGGTGTCGCGCTGCAGGTCGCGCACGACGACTATCGTCCCGGACCGGTGCTCAACAAACTCCGCGGCGCCAACCAGCGAACCGCACTCATGGCCCTCATCGAGACCGTGCCGGGACTCGAGGGCGTCGAGGAGATCGCCGCGGTGCCGGGCATCGATTGCATCGGCATCGGACATTTCGACCTATCGAACTCGCTCGGCGTGCCCGGCCAGTTCGGCCATCCGCGCTTTCGCAACGCCGTCAAGCGGGTCAACGCCGCAGCACTTGCCAACAAGCGCTCGATCTTCCGCATGGTGGCGAGCGCCGCCGAGGCCGCGCGCCTCTACCGCGAAGGCACCGACCTGATCGCGTATTCCGGCGATATCTGGGTGTTGTTCCAAGCTCTACAGACCGGCATGAACGCGGTCCGCAAACGCTGCATAGGCATCAAACCGCCGAAGTAGGAGCCCCCCGCCGGGTTTGCTCACCCTCGGGCTCGACCCGAGGGTACAGCTAGATGCTCGCGTCAAGCGCGAGCATGACAAAAAAACAACGCCTCCCTTGCGGGCCCGGCGCGCTGCCCGCGCCTGTGCGCCCGCTGTTCAGATCGGGCGGGCGGCGCAGATCTTGTAGGTGTCAGCCCACGGACGGACCCGCTCGAACGCCGCGCTCGCCGCCAGAACGTCGGCATCGGCGTAGCGTCGGCCGACTATCTGCATGCCGACCGGCAAGCCATCCGGCGAGAGCCCCGCCGGCACGGACGCGGCGGGATGGCCGGAGTAGTTGACGAAGTAGGTCATGCACCAGCCGATTAGCGGGTTGACCGTCTCGCCGTTGATCTCGCTCGGTCCTTTGGTCTCGCCGTTGGTGGCGTTGTCGACCGGCAGGCAGGCGAGCGTCGGCGAGACCAGAAGATCATAGTTGTCGAGAACGCCTTGAACGGCGTTGTAGACCTCGGTGCGCGCCTCGTTGTCGCGGAAAAAGTCGAGCACCGACATCTTTTCGACGAGCTCGTACCAGTACAGAAACTCGGGCGGGAAGTCCTCGCGATGATCGCCGATCAGGTCGAGGCCGGCCTCCTTCAGGTTGGCGAAGGCCTGCAAGCTGAGCGGCATGATCAGCCGGCACCACAGATCGGCCAGCTCTTGCTGGGACCGGTTGATGCCGAGCTTGACCTCCTCCACATGGGCGCCCGCTTCCTCGAACGCCTTGACGGCTTCGCCCACCACGCGCGCCACCTCGCGCTGCACCGGGTAGACATCGAGATCAGGGCTGTAGGCTATCTTCATGCCACGAATCGAACGCCGCGTGGCGCCGACAAAATCGACCTCGCCCTCGATTGAGAGCGGGTCGCGCGAGTCGTAACCAGCGATCGCGGTCATCGCCAGCGCCGCGTCCTCGACCGTGCGTGCGATCGGGCCCTCGAAGATGAAGGGCGCCGATGCGTTGAAGGTGTTGGGGTGCGCGTAGGTCGGAACTCGCCCGTACGAACCCTTGTAACCATAGACACCGCACCACGAGGAAGGAATGCGGATCGAGCCGCCCCCATCGGTGCCCTCGGCGAACGGTAACAGCCCATCGGCCACGGCGCCGGCGGCGCCGCCCGACGAGCCGCCGGTGTTCTTGCCGATGTTAAAGGGGTTGCGCGAGGGCCCGAATAGGGGGTTATCGCAAGCGCCGCGGAAGCCCATGACGGGGCTGTTGGTCTTGCCAAGCAGCACCGCGCCGCCGCGATCCTCTATCCGCTCGCAGAACACGCAGCGCCCGTCGATCACGTTGTCCTTGAGGGCACGAACGCCGCCGAAGGTGCTGGTCCAGCCGGGCTTGAAGTCGAACAGGTCCTTGATGGCGCTGGGGACGCCGTGCAGCGGCCCGAGCGCCCCGCCCGACATCAGTTCGTTCTCGGCCTGTTTGGCGCGCTTACGCGCATCCTCGAAGCCATAGAAGACCAGCGCCGTGATGCTGGGATTGCGCGCCTCGATCCGGGAGATAAAGGCGTCGGTCACCTCGACCGGCGACAGCTCGCGGGTACGAATGCGCAGCGCGATCTCGGTGGCGCTCTTGTATGCAAGTTCGTCCGACAGCATTTAAGTTCTCCCTGATCGGTCCTCGAAGTTTGGCGCAATCTTAGAGCGCTGCCGAGCGTTTACGAAACCAATTGCGCCGAATGGCGCACCGTCGTCGCTTGGCGGTGGCTGGCCACGTGCGCTAAGACCACCTCTCCACGCGCGGACCGACCCCCGGCCGCGCCGGCAATACAACGACAGGAGAAGACGCCGTGGCCCCAAACGTCAAAGAGATGGCACTCAAAGAAATGACCAAGTCGCGCAAGATGAACATCGGCACGGTGGTGGTCGAGTTCGACACTCCCGGCATCGGCCACATCCTAAAGTCCGCCGGGGCCGAGTTCGTGCTCGTCGACATGGAGTATTCGGGCTTCAGCTACAACAGCCTCAAGCGCCTGCTTTGCTACCTGCAAGCGGCCGACCTGCCATCGATCGTGCGGGTGCCGACCAGCCGCTTCGATCACATCAACCGCGCGCTCGACGTTGGCGCCGACGGGATCATGGCGTCACCCGGCACCGCCGACGAATGCCATGCCATCGTCGACGCCATGAAGTACGCCCCGCACGGCAGCCGCAACCTCGCCGTCGGAGTCGCCCTCGACCGCTACGCACCACAGCCAGTGGTCAAGAAAATGCGCGCCGCCAACGGCGCCATTCCCTTCTTTGCGCTGATCGAGAGCGCTGAGGCCGTCGAGAACATCGAGGCCATCGCCGCCGTCAAAGGCGTCGATTGCCTGTGGCCGGGGCCCAACGATCTGGCCTATTCGCTCGGCGTCCCCGGCGACTTCAAGAGCGCGACGTATCGGCAGGCGGAGCGCAAGGTGGTCGCGGCCGGGCTGAAGCACAGCAAATCGCTCGCCCGCATCGCCGGCGACGCACGCACCGCCGGAAACCTGTACAAGCAGGGCTACGACATTCTCGTCTATTCGGGTGACGTCTGGCTCTTGCAAAAGGCCATGCACACCGGCATCGAGGGCCTGCGCGCCAAGTGCCGCGGCGCACGGCGCCAGGCCGCCTAACGCGACGAAATGCCCGATCATGCACCGCACCCAACCGCGCACAACAGGAGGCCCAAGGTGGCTCGGATGACGCTCAAGCAAATGACGCGGACGCGCAAGCTCAACATCGGCACCAATCTGGTCGAGTTCGATACGCCCGGCATCGGCCAGCTGTTGAAGGCCGCCGGGATGGAGTTCGCGATGGTCGATCAGGAGTATTCGGGCTTCGGCTACGAAAGCCTGAAGCGGATATTGCGCTACCTCCAGACGGCCGACGTAGCGGCGATCGTGCGTGTCCCTACTTTGCGGCCCGACCACATCGCACGCGCCCTCGATCTCGGCGCCGAGGGCATCATTTGCTCGCCCGTCACCGCCGACGATTGCCGGGCGGTGGTGGGCGCCATGAAGTACGCGCCGGAGGGTCATCGTGGCCTTAACACCGGCGTGGCCCACGACCGCTATACCGACGGCCCAGTGGTGGAGAAGATTCGCGCCGCCAACCGGCTGACCACGTTCTTCGCGCTGATCGAAAGCCCCGAGGCGGTCGAGAACGTCGAGGAGATGGCCTCGATCAAGGGCGTTGACGCCCTGTGGCCCGGCATCAACGACCTCGCCTACTCGCTCGGCGTGCCGGGCGAGTTCAACCACCCCAAGGTTAAGCGCGCCCACGACCGCGTGGCAGCAGCGGCCCACAAATACGGCAAGTCGGCCGCGCGCACGGCATTCGACGTGAAGTCAGGGGTCGCCCTGTACAAACAGGGCTTCGACATCCTGGCCTACTCCGGCGATGTCTGGGTCTTCAAGCGCGCTATGAAGGAAGGCGCCGATGCTATCCGCGCCAAGTGCAAGGCGCCTAAGGCGCGGTGAGTTCGCCGGGGAAATGGCAGGCGACTGCGTGGCCGGGGCCGCGCGCCTCGAGCGGCGGGGTTTGGTTGGCACACATATCGCGGTCCTTCCCGATTGGACAGCGTGGTTGAAACGGACAACCGGATTCAGGCCCAAGCGGCGAGACCTCGCCACTGAGGATGATGCGCGACCGCTTGCGCGCCGGATCGGCATCAGGCACCGGCACCGCTGAAAGAAGGCTCACCGTGTACGGGTGGAGCGGCTTGCGGAAAATCGTCATGCGATCGGCGATCTCCATCAGCCGGCCGAGGTAAAGCACGCCGAGGCGGTCGCAAAAGTACTCGGCGACGGTGAGGTCGTGAACGATGAACAGATAGGTAAGTTGAAGGCTTTCCTGCAAATCGCGCAGAAGGTTGAGGACCTGGGCCTGCACCGACACATCGAGCGCCGAGATCGGCTCGTCCAGCACCACAAGTTCGGGCCTGAGGATAAGGGCGCGCGCAAGCCCGATGCGCTGGCGCTGCCCGCCCGAGAACTGATGGGGCTTGCGCGACGCGAGATCCGGATGGATGCCGACCAGGTTGAGCATTTCATCAACGCTCACGCGCCGCGCCGCCGCGTTGCCAACGCGATGGATAATAAGCGGCTCCTCGACGATAGCGCGCACTGACATGCGCGAATCGAGTGAGCCAGCGGTGTCCTGAAACACCATCTGCATGCGCCGTCGGAACCGCCGCATGGTGCGAGCATCGAGCCCGAGAAGTTCGATGCCATCGAACGTCACGTGCCCTGAGGTGGCTTCGATAAGCCGGAGCACACAGCGCGCAACGGTCGACTTGCCGCAGCCCGACTCGCCGACCAGGCCAAAGGTCTCGCCCCGCGCGATCTCGAAGCTCAGCCCATCAACCGCCCGCAACTCGGTGCGCGCGCGCGCCATGACCGCACCGCCCACGGAGAATGTCTTGCGCAGCGCTTCGACACGCAGCAGGGGCCCCGGCGATGTCACGTCGAGCGTTCCGCGACGAAATGGCACGCCGCCGCCCCCGTGCGTGCGCCGTACCCGACTGTTTCGGTCCGGGGTTCGCGTTCGATGCAAACCTCGCGGCCGTAGCCAAGCGGACAGCGCGGCTCGAACGAGCAGCCCGGCGGTAGGCGTGCGAGGTCCGGTGGAAAGCCGGGGATCGAGGGCAGTCGGCCCTCCACCAGTCGGTCGGGGCGCGGAATCGAGGCCAACAGCGCCTCGGTGTAGGGGTGCAGCGGGTGCGAGAATACGTCACCGACCGCCGATTGCTCGACGAAGCACCCTGCGTACATCACGTGCACGCGATCACAGAATTCGGCGACGACACCGAGATTGTGCGTGATCAGCGCCACCGCGACGTCGCGTTCGGCGACCAGCCGGTCCAGCAACGCCAACACCTGGGCCTGGGTCGTCACGTCGAGAGCCGTCGTCGGCTCGTCGGCGATCACGATGTCGGGGTCGTTGGCCAACGCGATTGCGATCATCACGCGCTGACGCATCCCCCCCGAATACTGGTGGGGGTAATCGTCGATCCGGCGTGCGGCTGCCGGAACCTCGACCTCGGTCAGCAGCTCGACAGCACGTCGACGGGCCCGAGCGCGGCCGATCCCGGGCTGGTGGCGGCGGATAGTGTCCGTGATCTGCGCGCCGATGCTTTTCACCGGGTCGAGCGCACTCATCGGATCCTGAAAAATCAGCGATATCTCGTCGCCGCGCACCCGCCCCCACGCCCGATCACTCAGCCGCGAAACGTCGCTGCCATTGAGCCAGACCTCGCCGCCAGCGACCCGACCCGGCGGATCGAGCAGCCCCAATATCGCCAGGGCCAGCGTCGACTTGCCGCACCCGGACTCGCCAACGATGGCGACTTTCTCGCCCCGCCGTACCGCAAACGAGACGCCCCGCACCGCCTTGGTCACGGCGAGCCCAGATCTGAACTCAGCACGCAGATTGCGCACGTCGAGGACGGCGCCGGATACGTTGGAGTCTGCCGCCTTCACCCGAGCCTCGCCGGCTGGCGAACGCGCGGATCGATGACACCGGTCAGGATGTCGACGATCAGGTTGGCCACCACGTAGACGACGGCGCTCAACAAGATGAACGCCTGCACCACCGAGAAATCCTGGCGCAAGATACCGTCGGTGACGAGCAAGCCGGCGCCGGGCCAGTTAAACACTTTTTCGACCAGCACGCTGCCGGCCAGCAGCTGGCCGAGGAGAAGACCGGCTGCGGTCAGCGTCGGCAAAAACGCATTGGGCAGCGCGTGTTTGAGGAACGCGCCCCAGCGACTCATTCCTTTACTGCGAGCGACGGTGATGAACGGCTCGCGCGACACATCGAGCAGATTGGCCCGCAGCAATCGCAGCAAGAACGCAAATGGCAACAACCCCAACGTGATCGCCGGCAATACGAGGTGGAGGAGCGCGTCGCCAAGGGTCGCGAACTGCCCTGCGATCAACGCGTCCACGGTGAACAGCCCCGTCACGTCAGGTGGCGGGTCACGGGCGAGATCGAGCCGCCCGTCGGGACCCGGCAACCATCCGAACTGTTCGAAAAACACCACTAGCGCTATCAGGCCAAACCAAAACGGTGGCACGCCTAGCCCGAAGAACGACAGCGCTCGAATCGCGCCGTCCGACGGCGATCCGCGCCTGTAAGCGGCGACCAACGCCAGGCCTACGGCAAAAACGAAGGCCAAGATGAACGCATACAACCCAAGCTCAATAGTCGCGGGAAAACGCCGCGCGAGTTGCACGGCCACAGTCTCGCCGGTGGTGTAGGAAAAGCCCCAATCGCCCTGGAGAAAGTCGGCGATGTAGTTCACGTACTGCTCCACCAGCGGCATTTCCAGGCCGAGTTTGCGGCGCAATTCAGCCACAGTCTCCTCCGTGGCGAACGGGCCAAGGAACAGCCGGGCCGGGTCGCCAGGCGTCACTCTCAGGACCACGAACGCAAGGACCGACGCGCCGAATAACGCGACGACCGATGCGGTGAGGCGGCCAAGGACCAGTGAGAACACGGCTAGACCGAGGCCTGCTGGCCGTGCGGGTCGAGTAGGTCGCGCGCACGATCGGCCAGCATGTTGGTGGCGACGACCGCAAGCAGCACGCCGAGCCCGGGAAAGACTGCGATCCACCACTGACCCGTCAGCGCGTATTGCAAGCCATCGGTGATCATGGCGCCCCACTCGGGCTCGGGAATCTGGGCGCCGAGCCCGACGAAGCCAAGCGCTGCCAGCGTCAGAATGGCGTAACCGAACACGGCCGCCGACTGGATCAGCATAGTGGATGTGGTGTGCGGGACGATGTGCCGAAGGACGACGCGCGGGCGGCTGGCACCCATCGCCACCGCCGCCTCGATCGCAGGCAGCGCCCGGATGCGCACTACATCACTGCGAATGAGGCGCGCGTAATAAGGCACCGAGGTCAGCATGATTCCGAACGCGCCGGTATCCAGGCCAACACCAAGGCCGACCGTGATCGCCATCGCCAGGATCAGCGGCGGGAAGGCCGCCAGCGCGTCGATCACCCGCATCAGAATGTTGTCGACCACCCGTCCCGAGATGCCGGCCATGAGACCCATCGTGCCGCCGACCACAAGTCCGGTGATAACGACGAGTGCACCGACGGAGAGCGAGATGCGCGCACCCTGGAGAAAGCGCGCGAACACGTCGCGGCCGTTGCCGTCGGTGCCCATCGGATGTGCCCACGATGGTCCCTCGAGAGAGACAAGAAGATCGATCGATAAGGGGTCGATGCCCCACACCTCGGGCCCGAATAGCGCGATCAGGGCCAGTAGCCCCAACACAACCGCGACGATCGCCAAGACTGGATCACGCGCGACATAGCCGCACGCGCGACCGGCGGCCCCACCCAAATCAACGGCGGTGCCGCCCCATTCAGCTAGGCGGTCGCGAGGGGACGTGAATGCGGCGTTGGCATCGGCCATGGGGATCGGGTGGTGGGGCCGCGCGTTAGGCAAGCCGGAAGGCGCGTGGACCCGCGCCCCTCCGGGGACGCGGGTCCATATGACTCACACCCTCAGTTTCGTACGTGTCTCAGCGGCTCCACCGATGCAGGTCGAAGGGACCGTCTTGCTGGTAGTGCCACACCTTCACGTCGTCACTCACGATGGCGGTGTAGATGTCCGCGTAGACCGGAATACGTGGCGAGTCAGCGACCCACATCTTCGCGATCTTGTCCCAGTAGACCTGCCGCTGGCTCTCGTCGAGCAGTGGGTGAGCTTCGTCCAGAAGCGCCTCGGCCGCGGGATTACAGTAGTCGCTAGTGTTGAAGAACGAGGCGCAGCGCAAGTCGTAATCGAACAGCCAGCCGGGATCGGTGACCGACGGACCGTCGATGCGGATCAGCGTGCTCTGCTTCGTCTCCGTGTAGATCGCTTCCTGGTAGCCCGACGCCGGCAACTTCTGGATGGTCACATTCACGCCAAGCTCGCGCCAGGTACTCTGGACAATCGTGGCGATCTGGTCATGGGCGAACTCGCCCTCGCGGATGACCATATCGGTCGCAACCGGCAGTGTAACCCCCGACTCCTTGATCAAGGCACGCGCCCTGTCGAGGTCAAAATCGCGCGGCTGCCCGAGCTCCGCGTTGTACGAGGGAAACGCCGGCGGGAATGGCCCATAGTAGATCTGGGCGAAGCCAAACGCGACCTTGTCAAGGATTTGTTGGTAAGGAACCGCGTAGGTCAGCGCTTCGCGGAACTTGACGTTGTCGAACGGCGCTATCTCGTTGGGTAGTCCGATGAGCTGCCAACGCGAACTCTTGACCGCGATAACCTCGAGCCCTTCCTGATCGGCTAAACTGGCGACCGACGACTTTTGCAGGCCGAGCGTGACATGGGCCTTGCGGTTGCGGGCCTGCAACAAGAGAGTTGCGTTATCGGCGATGAAGTTGACGATAACCTCTGCCTCGAGCGCCGGCTTGCCAAAGTAGGTCGGATTCCGGACGAACTTGGCGCGAACGCCTGGCTGGTAATCCTCGAGCAGGTAGGGCCCGAAGCCGGCCACGTGGCTGGCTAGCCACTCGTCGCCGCCCATCTCCTCCACGAGCTTGACATCGACGATGGCCAGATTTGGCTGCGTCAACGCGTGCATCACCAGCGGCTCGGCCCGAGCCAGTGTGATGACGACCGTCAGGTCGTCGACGGCCTCGATCGACTGGGTGTTGCCGTATTGCGCGGCTTCGAAGAAATAGGTGCCGCATTTGCCGCTCTTCCAGGCGCGGGTGAGCGAGGCAGCGACCGCAGCCGCATCGACTGGTCGACCGCTCGGGAATTTCACCCCGGGCGTCAGATTGAAAGTCAATTTGGTTCCATCGGCGGACACGTTCCAGGACTTGGCGAGATCGCCTTTGAACTTGGTGGTGTCCTCTTGTGTCGCCGCGATTCCGGAGGGCGCCGAATCGATCGGTTTATCCTCGTAGGCGAGCAGCGCGACATAGAGGCTCGAGATAAAGCCGTGATCGGTAATGTCGCAGACGGCGACCGGATCAAGCGTCGGCGGTGCGCGCGAGGTGTTGACGACCAGCGGGCCCTCGGCCGCGCCAGCCGGTTCAACCGCCAGCAACGCCGTGACACTCAGCGCCACTCCAAACGCCAGCGGAACAGCCAAGACTCGCCGCGAGGCAAGCCACTGCATTGCAACGTGAAAACGGATCACCACATCCTCCCCTTATCGAGCAACAGTTTTGCTACCCGAGGGTACGGAGCCCTGCGACCGAGTGTCAAGGCGAGTTGGGCCGTGGCTTCAAGCGTAAGTTTTGCGCGGCGGGCGCGCGGTGATGGAGGGCTGGCTCCAACGCGCATTCAGCATGACCGACGCGGTGTGGCAGCGGCGCATTAATCCGTGAAGGATCTGGACCCGGTTCCTCAGCCTCCCCGTGTTGGCGGCGGCGATATGGATTCGTGACTGGTGGAGCTGGTGGGGCTGGTGGGGCTGGTGGGCGCTCGCACCGACCGCCGTGGTGGGAGCTATGGGCGCTGGCGGTCTGGCCGACGGTCGCCGCCGGCAAGGCCTGGTTCCTGGCCGAGATGGTTCGTCTCTATGACCATGCCGCACCTGCGAACCCCAAGTATCAGGAGTGGCTGTATTAGACCACATGCTAGGTTACGCCTATCGAGAGCCATGCGCGTAGCGCGCCACTAACGTGGATTTTGGAGACGCTGACATGTGCGCCTTCTGCGCCCTGATGACCGGCACAACGCACTGGACCGAAGCCGGCAGCGATGTCGCGCGCACCGGAGAATCACCTGTGGGCCGGGACCGCTTCCTGGGACGGATTCACCGCACTAAGCTCGTCAACCGAGTCCTGTCCCACTACGGGTGCAGCGTGTCCGATTGGGCCAACAGCAGCTATATCGTGCGCGGCCAGCGCGGCCAGGCGACAATTGTCGCTAACCTGCCACAAGTCTGGATGGCGGCCGAACAGATCGCAAAGAAGGTGGCCGATCCACTCGACCCGGCGCTGCTCGCGGCAATGCGCCAACTGCCGGCGCCGGCGCGCGACTGATACTATGGTGGCCTACAACACCTTAGTGCCGGTGTTCGTGCTCACTGGTTTCCTCGGCAGCGGCAAGACGACGCTGCTGAACCGGCTCTTGCACCATCCCTCGTTGGTCGACGCGGCGGTGCTGATCAACGAGTTCGGCGAGGTGGGGATCGACCACCAACTGGTCGAGAGGATCGACGAAACGACGGTGCTGCTCGACAGCGGCTGTTTGTGCTGCACGATACGCGGTGATTTGAAGGCATCGATGCTGGAGCTTCACGGCAAGCGCGCGCGCGGCCTGGTGCCGCGATATCAGCGCATGATTATTGAAACGACCGGCCTGGCCGACCCCTCGCCTATTCTCTACACCCTGCTGGCCGACCAGACCCTGCGCCATCACTACCGCCTCGGCTCCCTCATCACCACCGTCGACGCGGTCAACGGCCTTGGGCAACTGGAGCGCGAGGAGGAGAGCGTGAAGCAGGTCGCGGTGGCCGACCGGATTGTGCTGACTAAGACCGATCTCGTTACTGAGGACGCGGTCGAGCCCTTACGGGAACGTCTCGCGCACCTCAATCCTTCCGCCTGGCTGACCAGGGCGGTCAACGGCGATATCGACGCCGAGATCCTGTTGCAGGCCGACCTCTATGATCCGGCGACCAAGGGCGCCGAGGTTCTGCGCTGGATCGAAGCAGAAGCGCTCAGATCGGACGAGACGGGCGCGGCCGAGCATGGCCACGACACTAACCGCCATGGCCCCGACATCCACACCTTCTGCATCGTTCACGAAGAGCCGATCGATTGGACCGCGTTCGGCATCTGGCTGACCATGCTGCTGCATAGCCACGGCGAGGAAGTGCTGCGGGTCAAGGGCATCTTGAATGTTCGGGGCATCGAGACGCCAGTGGTGATCAACGGTGTCCAGCACATTATCCACCCGCCCATGCACCTAGAAGCGTGGCCCAACGGCGACCGCCGCTCGCGCATCGTCTTCATCGTGCGCGGCATCCCGCGCGCCCGCATCGTCGAGTCACTGGTCGAGTTCAACTGCTTGGGCGGCGTCCCCGACGCGGCTTGAAGGTCGCCGAGAAGCGTCCAGATCAACTATAGGCGCTGATGGTGCTCCCGCCGGGGGTGTGGCACGACGTCCAGAACGTCGCCGATGAGACCAGTATCCTGACCAACGTCGTCGATTAGGCCTACGCGTACGACGATCCCGATCATTGGAGCCTGCCGCTCGACACACCGAAGATCCTATACAGCTTCTGAAAGCTGCCGGGGCGCACGACTAGGCCCCCGACGGCACGCACGTCCGGCGCCGCTCGCGCACTGAGATGTAGACCCCACTGGCGATCACGATGCTAACGCCAAGCCACGTCCAGCGGTCGGGAAAGTCGTTGAAGAACACGTAGCTCACGAACGTCGAAGCGACGATTTCGAAATAGAGGATCGGCGCCAGTGACGCCGCCGACGCGTGATCGAAGGCCTTGATGAACAAGAGGTCGCTCACGAACACGATCACCCCCATGCCGACTAGCAGAACCCATTGAGCAGAGCTCGGCGGCACCCAGTCGAACGGTACGATAGCGGTGGTGGCGATGACGCCGACGATGGCCGTCGTCGTCAAGGTGACGAGCGGCGGCGATTGGCCCGATAGCTTACGTGTGACAATGATGAACAGGGCATAGCCAAGGCCCGCCGCCAATGCCCACAGCGAAGCCTCCTGGAAAACGCCGAGGCCCGGCCGCATGATGATCAGCGCGCCGAGAAACCCAACCCCGACCGCCGTCCAGCGCCGCGCCCCGACACGCTCGCCAAGCAAAACGGGTGAGAGCGCCGTCACGGCCAGCGGCGCCACGAACAGGAGCGACAGCGCATCGGCGATGGCCATGCGCGAGATCGCCACGAAGAAGCAGCCGGTCGAGGTGACGAGGATAGTGCCGCGGATTGCGTGCAGCAGCGGCTGCGCCGGCCGCAGCTGGCGAAACCCGTGGCGCCATAACACGACCGGCAGCAGGATCATGAGATGGAAGATGTAGCGTGCCCACAGGATTTCGGTGATGGGCAGGGCAGCACTCAAATGCTTGGCGATGGCGTCCATGAACGGCACCATCGAGGTCGTGGCGCAGATCAAGACAATGCCGACCAGGGGACGAGCGACGGCCGCGCTCCTGGTGGTCGTCACCAGCGCCAGTGCCCCACGGTCGCGAAACATTCCCCGACGCAGTCAATCATGGGCGTGGCATCCGTGCCTAAACGCGCTCGCGTGGTGCCGGCGCCCGCCAGGCCGCATGCAAACGATCCCGCTAAGCACTTGAAAAGATTGGGCGAACGACGGGCTTCGAACCGGCCATTTCCGGTTTTACAGTGCACGGACCGGCCTTTTAGATCAAGGGCTTAGCGCGTGTGGCCACGAGTCAAATGGCGATGCCGCGCTGAGCTTCCTCAAGATAGGTTGGCAGATCGAGCGAGGGGGGCTTGAGTCCGTTGGTGCCCAGCATGTGGTGCACCTGGCCTCGATGATGGCTTTGGTGGGTGAAGACGGACGCCAGGACCTCGGCGAGCGTCCATTGCGGTTGTCCGCCCTTGCTACTGCGATATTGGATCATCCCGCCGAGCACCGCATCTTCGAGGCCCCCGACGAAATCGATTAGTCGCTTGTCTTCGCTCCGGCGCACCGCGCGCAGTTCCACGAAGTCGTCGTACGCGATGCCGTCCAGGGGGACCAGCTCGGCAACGTCGCCGCGCATTCGGGCGAGCCACAGGCGGTCGGTGAGCAAGAGGTGATTGAGGGTGCGGTGGATCGATCCAAGGAAGGCTTTGTGTTCGGTGCGATAGGCCGCATCCGAGAGCGTGGCAACCGCCTCGTAGACACGATGGTTAGCCCACGCGTTGTAGCTCGCCAGCATATGGACGTGCGTGCGCATCGTACCTGGCCCCGTCAGGAGAGACACTGCATCAGAGACGCGTCAGATCGTCGCAATTTCCCATAACCCCTTGAAAAGCTTGGGGCGAGTGATGGGACTTGAACCCACGACCCCCAGATCCACAATCTGGTGCTCTAACCAGCTGAGCTACACCCGCCGCACGCCTCGTTTATGGGGTTGGCCCCGGCGTGCGTCAAGCACGGCGCGGGCGTCGCTCAGGCACCCAGGCGCGAAAAGCCTCCGCTAGAGCCGGTAGATCGGTGCGATGTGGTCGGTGAGCGTCGCTTTGGGGGTGTTGGTGCCAATCGACCCGGGGGGCGATCGGCTTCATCACCACCCCTCCGTTCGCGCGGATTTAAGAGCAGCGGCGGCGTTCGGGCGGGTTGAGCCAGATCAATGCGCTGCCCTTGGGACCCCGAAACGAGACTCAGGCGAAGTGGCGTTCAAGCCGCGCGAGGGCTTCGTCCAGCACCTCGTTCTTTTTCGAAAAACAGAAGCGGATCAGGCTATCGATCTCCTCATCGGCGTAGAAGGCGCTGACCGGCAGTGCGGTCACCTTGGCCTCGCGGGTGATGTGGGCGCAGAAATCGACATCGCCGCCGCTGAAGCCGAGAGGCCGGAAGTCAGCATTGATAAAGTATGTGCCGGCACACGGCGCGAGCGCGAAGCCAATCCGCTCCAGTCCGGCGCCGAGGCGATCGCGGCTCGCCCGCATCTCCTCGGCGAGACCGGTGAAGTAGGCGTCGTCCTTGTCGAGGCCGAAGGCGGTGGCGCGCTGGAGGTTGGGCGCGGTGGTGAAGACGAGGAACTGGTGGGTCTTGGCGATCGGCGCCAGCAGCGCCGGCGCCGCCGTCATGTAGCCCACCTTCCAGCCGGTGAGCGAGAAGGTCTTGCCGGCCGAGCCAATCTTGACGCAACGCTCGCGCATGCCTGGCAACGTGATCAATGGCACGTGTTCGTGGCCGTCGTAAACGATGTGCTCGTAGACCTCGTCGCAGACCGCGTAGCTATCATAGCGTTCGATCAGGGCGGCGATCCGCCCGAGCTCGGCGCGTGAGAACACCTTGGCCGCCGGATTGTGAGGGTTGTTGAGCAGCACCAGTTTGGTTCGCTCGGAGAAGGCAGCCTCCAGCCGGTCCTGATCAAGCGCGAAGTCCGGCGGTTCGAGCCGGACATAGCGCGGCACTGCCCCGCCGCGCCGCAGGATCGGCACGTAGGAGTCATACAAGGGCTCAAACAGCACCACCTCGTCGCCAGGATTCAATAGGCCCAGCAGAGCGGCGACCAATCCCTCGGTCGCCCCCGTGGTCACCATGACCTCGGTCTCCCAGTCGACGTCGAGCCCGTAGAAACGCTGGCCGTGGCGCGCCACCGCCTGGCGCAGCTCCGGCACCCCCATCATGGGTGGATATTGATTGGGCTGGTCCTCCAGCGCCTCAGCAGCAGCCGCGCGAACGTCATCGGGGCCGTTGCCATCGGGAAAGCCCTGGCCGAGGTTGATCGAGCCCTCGGCCATCGCCAGCTTCGACATCTCCTCGAAGACCGAGACACCCATGCTCGCGAACAACGTGTTCGCAGGCTTCATGCGGGGTTCGCGCCGCTCAGAGCCACCGCCGCACGGTCGCTTTGTAGGCGCGGTAATCGTCGCCAAAACGGCGTTCGAGATAGGCCTCGCGTACGACCACACAGTAGTGCATCACGACGTAAGCCGATGCCGGCCACACCGAGAGCGATCAGAATCGCGCCGAAAGGCCACAACCCGGCGCCGAACGGGGATCGCCACAAGTACTCGAGCCCGACGCCAATCAGAGCGGCCACGGCGAAAGTCACCCGCGGCGGCGCGATCATACCGGCTCGATCATCGTTCTCCGAACTCGACACCGTTTCACCTTTTGCCGCTGCGCCACGTAACTGGCATAACGGCATCATGCAACTCATGCAACGCATGTCGCAACTGAAGACCGAAGGCGCGTTCCAGATCCTTGGCCGGGCCGCGCGGCTTGCCCAAGAGGGCCGCGACATCATCAATCTCGGCATAGGTCAGCCCGACTTCCCGACCCCCCCACACATCGTCGAGGCGGCCTGCAGGGCGTTGCGTGACGGCCACCACGGCTACACCCCCGCGAACGGCATTCTGCCGCTGCGCGAGGCGGTGGTGGAGGATATTCTCGAGCATCGGGGTGTCGTTATCGATCCGGACCAGATCTTAGTCGTGCCGGGCGGCAAGGTGACGATGTTCTTTGCCATCACCATGTTTGGCGAACCTGGCGCCGAGATCATGTATCCCGATCCTGGCTTCCCGATCTACGAATCGATGATCAGTTTCTCCGGCGCCAAGCCGGTGCCGATCAAGCTCTACGAGGACCGAGGATTTTCGTTCAACGCCGACGAGGTGCTGGCCCAGATCACTCCGGCGACCCGGCTAATCATCGTCAATAGCCCGGCCAACCCGACCGGCGGCGTGGTGCCGCACGAGGAGTTCGATCGCTTCGTTGCCGGGCTCGACGCACACCCTCACGTCTCGATCATGAGCGACGAGATCTACGGCCGCATGCTCTACGACAACCAGCAACACACCTCGCTGCTCAGCTATGAATCGATTCGCGACCGCCTGATTCTGCTCGACGGCTGGTCCAAAACCTATGCGATGACGGGCTGGCGCATCGGCTATGCCGTGTGGCCCGCCGGCATCTTTGCTGATGCCGAACGGCTCGCCATCAACGATCACTCGTGCGTCAACGCGGCAACGCAATGGGCGGCGATCGAGGCGTTGCGCGGGCCCCAAGACAACGTAACGCGGATGGTCGCCGCCTTCGACGAGCGCCGGCTGGTGATTACCGAGGCCCTCAACACGATTCCCGGATTCCGCTGCATCCGGCCGCTCGGCGCCTTCTACGCCTTTCCCAACATTGAAGGCACCGGACTCACCGGCCTCGATCTCCAAAACCGCTTGCTGGAGCGGGCTGGCGTCGCCACCGTCGCGGGCGCTAATTTCGGCCCTCAGGGTGAGGACTACCTGCGCTTCTCCTACGCCAATTCCATTGACAACATCCGCGAGGCGGTCCGCCGCATCAAAGCCGAGTTGGCGTAGCGCCGCCACCGGCGTCATAGTGGCCGCGGGCGCCTGAGCGCCGAGGGGAGTACATCCGATGACCGTGCTGACCACCAAACAATGCGTGCCCTGTCGAGGCGACGTCCCAGCGCTCACGCTCGATGAGGCGAGCGGTTACATGGCAGAGGTCTCAGGGTGGACGCTAACCCACGAAGGCAGCCGAATCGAACGCCGCTTCGGCTTCGATGATTTCGCCGCCGCACTCGCCTTCGTCAACAAGGTCGGCGTCCTGGCGGAGGCAGAAGGCCATCACCCCGATATCAGCTTGGGTTGGGGTTACGCCGCCGTAGTGTTCTATACCCACAAGATCAGTGGCCTGCACGAAAACGACTTCATCATGGCCGCGAAGACCAGCGCCCTCATGAATACCTAGCGGGCCCGTCCGCGCCGGCGGCGAACGTCGCCATCCCTTTTGTCAGGCCGCCGCCATGAGCGAAATGCCGGAGGCGCGCGCTCAGACCGGGCGCGATACACACACACGAACGAGTTTCGTGTTGTTGATAGGGCTGTCGGTGGTGTGGGGCCTGAACTGGCCGATCATGAAGATCGCGCTGGCCGATTTCGAGCCCCTCACCTTTCGTACCCTGTGTATCGGCGCCGGTGCCATCGGCCTCGCCGCTATCGCGCGGGCGGCCGGCCTTTCCCTCGCGGTGCCCCGGCGCGAGTGGAAGTGGCTGATCCTGGCCTCGGTCTGCAACATCCTCGGCTGGAACATCTTGGTCGTCTATGGACTCGACATGATGGCCGCCGGACGCTCGGTCATCCTCGCCTACACCATGCCGCTGTGGGGCGTGATCCTGAGTGCGGTGTTTCTGCACGAGCGCCTGACCCGCCGCCGCGGCCTCGGCCTTGTGCTCGGATTGTGCGGTCTGGCAGTGTTGATGGGCAGCGATATCGTCGATCTGCAGGCGACGCCCGTCGGTGCGCTACTAGTGGTCGGCGCCGCCATCTCGTGGGCCGCCGGCACCGTCACCGTCAAGTACGCCAAGTTGACGATACCGACCACCGTGCTGACCGCATGGCAGATGATTATCGCCCTCGGTCCGGTGGCAATATTGGCGCTCATCGTCGATGGCGGCGAGCCGCCGACGATGAACCTGTGGCCAACGCTTGCTGTCGTCTACAATATGGTGCTGGCCTTCAACTTCTCCTATTGGGCGTGGTTTCGCATTGTCGCCGAGGTTCCGGTCGGCGTGGCCGCCATTAGCACCCTCGTCATCCCGGTCATCGGCCTCCTCGCGGGCGCGGCCTTGCTGGGCGAAGCGATCGGCGCGCAGGAACTGATTGCCCTGGTCCTCGTCGTCTGTGCCCTGGCGACGGCGCTGATCCCGCAGGGATTCCTCGCGTGGCAGCGGTCGGGGCGATGACGCGCTCCGGGACATCGGGGCGCGGCGCGGGGCTGGCGTGCGCCCACCAAATCTTGCTATGACATTAGCCGCGTGGCGGCGTGACGAAGGCGGCGCGGTGCCCGATCCCCGGTAGCTCAGTTGGTAGAGCGGGTGGCTGTTAACCACCATGTCGCTGGTTCGAGTCCGGCCCGGGGAGCCAATTAAAGCAAGGGGTTAGGTCATTTGGGTCTAGCCCCTTGCGGCTGTTAGGTACCACATAGGTACCAACGAGACAGGTTTCGGCGGTCTCGCGCGGGCACAGCAGCCTGCCGGATCGGTGCGGAAACGAGACCGATAGTGTGACGACGGAACTACGCCCAGGCCGATCCCCGCCCATATTCCGAGCGGTACCCGCTTGGTAATTTCTCCTCCCTAAACTTCAAGGCTCGACCGCACCAAAGCGGCCGGGCCTTTTCTTTGGTGCGCGGCTTGGGGCGAGCCCTTTCCGAGACAATGGCGCAACGACCACCCAGCGACTAACTTGACCAACCACCACGAACATTGCTTCCGACACGAAACAGGTCTGAGCACATGGTCCCGAAGCGCCAGTCGCTGGTGATCCCGGCCACCCTCGTCATCGTTGGCGGGATCGCCTTCGGGAGCCTGTTTGCCGCCAACAAGATGGCGATCGACGCCGGCTTTCCGTTCATTGCCTATACGTTCTGGCAATCCCTCTTTGCCGGCCTCGCCCTGCTCATCGTGGCGCTGGTCCGCTCCGATGCGCCGAAACTTACCGTTCCTCATCTCCGCCAATACCTGCTGATGAGCACTCTTGGCGTCGTCATTCCGGTGCTGGTGCTAACCTTCATCGCCGACAAGCTGCCAGCGGGAGTTGTCACGTTAACTGTCGGCCTGGCGCCAGCCCTAACATACGTCTTCGCGTTCGCGCTGCGGCGCGAAGGGTTGCGCTGGCTGAGCGTGGGTGGCGTCGTCCTCGGTTTCGCCAGCATCCTGCTGATTGTCCTGCCCGAACAGAGTTTGTCAGCCTCGGGGGCAGCGATCTGGATGATCTTGGCGTTGGTGGTTCCGGTGTCGATAGCCACCAACATCATGGTGATAGCGTATTTGCGCCCACCCGAGACGAGCACGGTATCGCTAGTCTGCGGCCTGATGCTCTCCGCCGCGGCGATCACCTTCGGCGTCATGCTAGTGAGCGGCGGAGTCTACGGCTTCTGGAATGTCTCCGGTCCGGGTATGTGGGCGATGTCGTGGGCTGCCGGAGGCCAGGTCATCGCGTTTGTCGGCGGCGTTGAGGCCATTCGGTTGGTGGGACCGGTGTATGTCTCGCAGATGAACTACGTTACCGTGGGTGCCGGTTTCCTGTGGGCGCTCGCGCTATTCAACGAAGCTCTGAGCGCATGGGTCTGGGCGGCCCTCGTCGTGATGCTGGTCGGCCTCGCCCTCACCAATCTGGGCGCCGCGCGAGCCGAGCGGCATGGCTACCGTCGGACTGAGGGCGGACGTTGATCTGATACACTCGGCAACCGCAGCGAACGAAGTAAACCGACTCCACGGACATCGGGGCAAAGAACGCGTTTCTGCGGGAGCGCTCCTCAACACGTCCGGCGGTCGCCGTGGGCCATGTCACGATGGGGGTGACCGACGTCGCTGCCGGTACAATGTTCTTTGAAGGCCTCGGTCTCCGCTGGGTGAATCAGACCGACCGGTACTCCGTCCTCGAGCTTCGCGGTGGCACGCATTGGGTCCTGAGCCCAGCCGATGCGAGCCTCCCCTGGCCAACGGCACATTTTTTGAGGCGTAGGAAGTGGGGTGAGCGGCCCGGATTGGGGGACATGATTGTTCGCACGCCGTTTACCTTCGCCACGCTGCTCACCCTTAGATGGGGTGTCCGCCGATGCTGATACAACCGTTGCGAACCAACCCGGCTCGGATCGAAACGCTTGTCGGGCATCGACGCTGGCGCTGGTCGGTGGTTGGAATGCCCGCGACAACCTTGCCGAAATGGCCCTGACGGACGCGGTGATCGTCGACAACTTCTTCCTCGGTACCGCTAATGCGCAGTTACGCTGGAGCTCGACCAACCACGCCACAGGCGTTGGGGCGGCCATCTAGACTCTGAATGGAGTACACCGCCGGGTCCACCCGAAAGCTTCTGGCGGTCGCGGGCGGCGCGGTTTACGACGCCTCAGCCAGCGGAGCGGTCGGCGCGCCCGAGCTGACCGGATTGGCCAACAGCCGATTTCAGCATGTCAGCTTCGGTACGGCGGTCGGCGATTTCATCGTTATGGTCAACGGTGCGGATCCGCCTCACAACTATGACGGGAGCGCGTGGTCGACAACCCCGGCAATCACCGGGCCGAGCGAGGTCACAAAGCTTGTCGGCATCAACGTTTTCAAACGTCGGCTGTTCCTCGTCTAGGAAAACACGCGGCCGTTCTGGTGTTTGCCGATCAACTCAATCGGTGGATCCGCCCTACTTCGCTCCAGTGCCGATTAATGGTTAAGGTCAACCGCGGGAAACATCTACTAGAGTCAATCCACTAGGTATGCGGCGCGTACACGATCATCATTCAATAACTCGCTTGCAGGCCCCACCACTGAAATCGATCCAAGCTCAAGAACATACGCGCTTTTCGACGCCGCCAATGCAAGCGCTGCGTTTTGTTCAACGAGAACTACCCCGACATCCTCTTCTTTTGCCAGACGGCGCACAGTGTCCATTACCTCCTTCTCAACCAGTGGCGCGAGACCGGTTGAGGGCTCGTCCAATAGGAGCATTCGCGGCCTCGCCATGAGCGCCCGGCCCAATGCCAGCATCTGTTGCTCACCACCACTCAAGTCACGCGCCAACTGATTAGGGCGACGCTCCAGAATCGGAAAGTAACCAAATACTTTGTCGAGGTCCTTGCGGATTGCACCCGTGTCCGAACGCAAGACTGCACCGCACAGAAGGTTGTCCATGACGGACATCCGGGGAAACAACTCCCGACCTTCCGGTACCTGTGTAATACCGCTTGCCACGATCTGCTGCGGGGTTCTTCGGTCAAGGCGTTCGTCCTCAAACCAGACAGAACCCGATGCTGGACGGACCATGCCAGATATCGCGTTTAGCAGGGTTGTTTTTCCGGCTCCATTGCTTCCTATGACACTGGTGACGACGCCGGGCTCGAACGCCATCGAAACCCCATCAATCGCTGTCACTGCGCCGTATCGGACAACCAAGTCCCGCACTTCAAGCATAGGAGCCCTCACTGCGACCGAGATATGCTTCGATGACGTCCGGGTTTTTCCTGATCTCCTGCGGTTCACCTTCTGCGATTTTCCGCCCAAAGTTGATCACGACCAGCCGGTCACAAAGTGACATCATGGACCGGACATCGTGCTCGACAAGCATAATGGTCACCCCATTGTCACGGAGCTGCGATATGGATCCTCCGACGGCCAGCTTTTCAGAGGCGTTGAGACCCGCCAACGGCTCGTCAAGCAGTAGGAGCAACGGACGGCATGCCATAGCTGTGGCTATGGAAAGCGTACGCCGAAGACCGGCAGGCAAAAGTCCGGCTTTGCGGTGCTCATACTCCTTCAGTCGAAGGAAAGTGAGTATGGTCTCACAGCTGGCCTCTAGATCGACGCGCCGATCGGCTACAGTGGAGAGAGATCCGCCAAGTATAAGGTGGTGTCCCATCTCAATGTTTTGACGGACCGTCCAATCCGAATAGACGCTCGTAATCTGAAATGTGCGAACGAGGCCGCGGCCAGCGATCCGGTGCGGGGATAATCCGCCAATCTTCTGGCCGTTCAGAAGGATCTCCCCGGCGGACGGCTTAAGGAAGCCGCTAATCAGATTGAACGCGGTTGTCTTCCCTGATCCATTGGGGCCCATCAATCCGAAGATCTCGCCCTTTTTGACTTCGAACGATAGGCCGTCGACCGCCGCCAAGTTGCCAAACCGCCTGGTAACGCTCTTAAGAATGAGCATTGTGATGACCCGTCAGGTTAAAGCGTCGAAAAGCCTTGTAATTGATGCCCGACACCGCGTCAAAAATGACGTAGCTATGCTTTCAAGCCCGTTAGGAGCAAAGATTAATATTCCAATCACGCTCACGCCCCACAGCAGCGGCACCCAGTCGGCGTAACTAAAAAACAGTTCTTCAAGCATCGTAAGGTAGAAAAGGCCCAGGATAGGGCCCCAAATCGTGCGCACACCTCCCACGATGGCTGCCGCGATAACCTTGAACATGAGGCTGCTACCGAAATCGGCCGGATTGATGATGCCATTGAAATTCGCGAAAAACACCCCAGCCACGCCTGCAATGGCTGAGCCGAGGACAAAGGCGATCATTCGGTAACGTCTGGTGTTGATGCCGATCGAAAGAGAAAGTTCTTCGTTCTGCGCAACTGCGGTAATAGTTCTCCCGAAGCGAGATCCGTTAAACATTATCAGCATTATCGCAATAACAATAGTGAAGATCAGAACAAGATAGTAGTATGAAATTGTGCTTTCGAATGACACACCAAGGATTGATTCGGGGCGCGGAATAAACGAGATTCCATAGGTGCCGCCAGTTATTCCCGTGAACTGCTTGTACGACTGACGTAGCGCCTCCCCCGCAGCGAATGTGCTGAGGAAAAAATAGAAACCTCTTGTTCTTAATACGGGATAGGACAGAAGGGCGGAAAAAATTCCGGCGGCGACCGCCGCAAGTGGCAACGTCAGCCAAAAGGAAACCCCAAATTCCTCTTGGGTAAGGATAGCCATGGTATATGAACCCAGTCCCATGATCGCCGTATGCGCAAACGACCAGCCACCCATCGTCGTAATCGTGCGGTACCCCAGGACGAGCATCACGTTGATCACAAATAGAACAAGAATCTCTTTGTCATAGGTCGAAAGCAGAAATGGTAGGAAGAGCGCGGCGAAAGCCGCCCCCAATATCGAAGCAACCAGCACCCAAGTACGGAGGTTGATTACGCGATGTGTAGCTGTGGGGGCCTCAGACCCATAATCACCTACGTCAGCTCTATTCTTCTGCCATCTCACTTTCATTCGCGCGTTCCCATCAATCCGTGAGGAAAGAAAGAGAGGACACCGAGCATGAGAAGCGCGTCAATCATAGGCGCCAAATGCCCCATGCCGGTCGCGTTTAGCGACGTATCAAGTACGGCAAACAGCACCGCCGCTATGGCGGCGCCGGGAATGCTGCCAACCCCTCCGACAATAATAATGATGAAAGCACGCCATAGCGCGTCCGTGCCCATGAAGGGATGTACAGAGTTAATACTTCCAATCAGAATGCCAGAAAATGCCGCCAGACCGGTTCCAATCAACATGGTCATTGCGGAAACCCGAGCGAGGCTAATACCCTGAAGGATAGCACCGCGCGGATTTTGCGCTACGGCACGGACCGTTCGACCTGGTTTCGTTCGAGTGAGAAAGATCCAAAGAACGGTAATAGCAACGAAGACCAGTCCTGCGACCGCCAAGCGCTGATAAGGGATAATCATCGTCTCTGTGCGGATGAATCCGCGAAACAGCGTCGGCACGGATCTCCCCATAGGTCCGATAAACTGCATCACCAAGACTTGGATGATGTACGACAAGCCTAGCGTTGCCATAAGAATTGCGAAAGGTTGACTCCGCAAGACCCGAAACAGACTCAACTGCAACAGCAATCCTAGTAGTCCCACGGTAGAGCATCCGACCACCAACGCCACCATGAAGATTGCCGGACCAGGGACAATACCCTTCAGCACCACAACCACAAGCCAAAGCACATAGCCGCCAAGCATATAGAATTCGCCATGAGCTAAATTAATGGTCCGCATGACACCGAAAATCAGCGCCAATCCGAGTGCGAAAGACACATAGAACGCGCTCAGTGATATCATGTTGACCAGAATTTGCATTTTCAGTCCGATACCGTTGACAAACTTCTCTACGATGGGGTTTGGGATGCCTGCTTCTAGGAATAGCGGACGTATGGTTCTGCCTCGGTGTGATAGCGGAGCAGTTGTCTGTCTGGCGAATCGTGTTTCTGGCGCTCCAGCGTGGCGTTCATGGTGCTTTGAGGAAGGGGGGGCTGCGGAATGGCGGCCCGCCGGGCGAAACGTTTGAGGTTCTGCGCGGTGGCGGCCAGCAGGAACTCCTCGGTGGCGCCTGTGAGCCCCCTGAGCGTCAGCCTTTCGAAGCCGAGATGGCGATTCAAGTGGGCGAACAGCATCTCGACCTTCTTGCATTCACGCCGGGACGTCTTGAACGGCTCGGTCTTGGCCAATGATCGGGCGTAGTCAGGGGCCTTCCCGTTAACATCACGCGAGAGACGGCGCTCCAGGCCCGTTGTGCACCGCTGCTTGAGCGGGCATCGGACGCACTCACTCCTCTTGGCGGTGTATTTGAGTGTCGTGTCGTCGTGAGCCATGCCGGATGTGCGCAGCTCCTTACCGGTGGGAACGACGTAGATGTCCCTGTCCTTGTCATAGACGAAGTTGGCACGCGCGAACGTCCCACCTCCCGAGCCGGCTCATATCCCAGACCGGGATGTGGGGCTCGATGCCCTTGTTCGTCAGCAGCCGAGGAACTTGCCCGTGACATAGGCGGTGTCGGCGGCGAGAACGCCCGGGCTTTAGAGCAAGGCGCTCCTCCGTCCGATCAAGCATGGTCCTGGTCGCGGCCACCTCGTCATAGGTCCGCGCCGGCGTCGCCTCGACAACAACTCACCCTTCGAGCCATCTCACGAGCAGACATTATCAACGGTATCGGCCATTAGCCGACACGGAGAAGGCTGTGCGATGGGGCGGCGGATACGCCGCCCCATCGCAGCCTTGTCGCGGTCGAGCTACTTGTACACTTGCCCGCCACTGTCCAGTACCGGCAGTGCTTTTTCGCCGTGCTCTTCCCACCACTGGGCATGGTCGACCACCGCGTCGACGATGAAGCCATTGTCACCAAGGAGGTAAAGCGGCAACGGAGTCAGCAAATGATGATCCGCTCCGTAAATGTCACCGCCGCCCCATTGTGATGGGCCGAACAACGGGTGCTCGATCGTATCCATAGAAGTGAGCGCAGCAAGCAACTCCTCGCCTGAAGGTCCAGTCGCTTTGGAGTAGCCCGGCTCCAGACCAACAAACACCCCGTAGGAAAGGCTAGCGTACACCGACCAATTCTCTAGTCCATTTTCCTCAACCCATCGCTTATATGCCTCGTGACCACGCGGGGCATAGCTTGACACGGAACCATCGAGCCCATAGGCGTGATACAGGCGCCCTGTGAAGTCATCAAGAGAAATGCGCTCTTCGAGGAAGCTGTTGGTCCAGCCTGTACTGAGGAACACGCCTTCGTATCCGAACTGTTCTGAGATCTCCAAGAGCACGGCCTTCTGTCCAGGCGACAATCCTAACTCCACAATCACATCCGGATTTGATTGGAACATTGGCGTCAACAACCCCAGCATGTCCCCTGT
>Ga0315338_1001592_pt1 | contig 27338 bp, 20 predicted proteins | sample ASW8metaG_FD_204518 | JGI IMG/M metagenome (GOLD analysis project Ga0315338, IMG submission 204518) | Ammonia-oxidizing marine archaeal communities from Monterey Bay, California, United States - ASW #8 | ecosystem: Environmental > Aquatic > Marine > Coastal | place: USA: California | collected... | reverse complement strand
CGGCTCGCGTTGATGTGGATCGAGACGAAGAGGTCGACGCCCTTCGAGTTCGCGATCGCCGTACGCTCTTCGAGCGGGATGAACACATCCTTGTCCCGCGTCATCATGACCTCGAATGCGTCTCGTTCGAGAAGCTTCGCGACGCGATGGGAGATATCGAGCACGAGATCTTTCTCCCGTACGCCGCTCTTGCTCATGGTGCCCGGGTCGTGGCCGCCGTGGCCGGCATCGATGAGGATCCGCCTCGGCTCGAGACCGAGCTGCTGATAAATCGTGTAGCCGTCCTTCCGCGGAGCGGGCACGACGTTGAGCTCCGCCGTTGTCTGCGGTACGGCGGCCGTGGGTGCGGGTGAGGTCGGGGTCGCGGGCGTCGTTTTGGGGTCCGCTGCCGCGACGACAGAGTCCGGAGGCGTCGGCGCCTTGAAGGTTGGCGCGTGGCCGGAGATGTCCACTACGAGTCGGTAGGGATCCGGGAGCCAAAAGACGTTGTAGTCGCTGACGTTCTTGAAGTCGAGCACGACGCGGACCGTCTCGGGTTGATTCTGCCCGACGCGGATTTGGCGAAGGAAGTCGCCGTTGATCATGAACGTCTTGGCCGCGAGCGCTCGCGTGACCCGGGTGCCGATGAGGTCGAAGTAAATGCGGTCGGGGTTGTCGAGGCGGCCTTGCCGGTACTTCACGTCTTTGTCGAGATCGATGACGACTCGGGTGTACTCTCTCTTCGAATCGGACCAGTGTCGGATATTGCGGACGCCGACGAGTCCGGTCGGCACGGGCTCCGCGGCCGCACGTTTTGGGGGTCGCAAATTCTCGAGCAGGCGCCGGGCTTCCGCGCCCTCGCTCGTGTTCGGCCAGCTCTTGGAGACTTTCCGTAGCTCCGTCTGAGCGCTCTTACGATCGGAGAGTCGGTCGAGGTAGAGTTTTCCCCGATTGAGTCGGGCTTTCTTCGCCCACTTACTCGAAGGGTATCCGTCGAGCAGGAGCTTGTACGTGTCGAGAGCTCTTCTGAGAGCGACGCGGTCCTTGAACCGTCGATCGACCTCGAGATAGAGCTCGGCCTCGTAGTACAGCGCGTCGTCGCAGTAGCCGCTTTGAGGGTGGTGGATGACCACTTGGCGGTACGCCTTGGCCACCCGCACCCATTCGGACTTCTTGGCGAGAAGGGGAGCGGAGCGCTGGAGCCGCTCCTCCGCCGCTTTTGCCTCCTGGTAGAGAGCGGCCGCCGAGCGCTGGACCGCAAAGGCCGGGGAGACGGCGATCGTCAAAACGACAACGGTAAGAGCGAGGCAGGTCGCTCTCTTAGTGCAATTGCTGGTCGACTGCATCGAAGTAGTCCTTTGGCACGAGCACTTCACGTCGATTGGAGCCTTCCGACGGCCCCACGATTCCATCCGCTTCCAACATGTCCATGATCCGTGCGGCGCGGCTATAGCCGAGTCGCATCCGCCGCTGGAGGTGCGACGTCGAGGCGGCGCGACTCTCCACGACGAGCCTCGCGGCCTTGTCGAATAACTCGTCTTTCTCGAACACGGCGACTTCGGCGGCCTCCGCGGCCTCGAGAATGCTGGCGTTGTATTCGGGCTTTCCTTCGCGTCTCCAGAACGCGACGAGTCGACCGACTTCGGCTTCGGATACGAATGGCCCGTGCAAACGCAGCAGGCGTGCGGAGCCCGGAGGAAGTAGCAGCATGTCGCCGCGTCCTAGAAGTTGCTCCGCGCCGTTCGAATCGAGAATCGTCCGTGAATCCACGCGCGAGGCGACTCGAAACGCGATACGGGTTGGAAAGTTCGCCTTGATGATGCCGGTGATGACGTCGACGGACGGGCGCTGCGTCGCGAGGACCAGATGGATACCGACCGCGCGGGCCATCTGAGCGAGCCTGGTAATCGATTCCTCGACGTCGGACGAGGAAACCATCATGAGGTCCGCGAGCTCATCGATGACGACCATCACGTAGGGAAGGGGATTGAGCGGGTCTCCGTTCTCGTTCTCTCGCGTCTCCCCGGCTTCGATCGCGCCTTTCAGGATCTGGTTGTACTGGTCGATGTTGCGCACACCTTCGGAGGCCAGCATCTTGATCCGGCTCTCCATCTCGAAGACGGTCCACTTGAGAACCTCACTCGCTTTCTTCGGGTCGGTGACGACAGGGGTGAGCAAGTGGGGGATGTCCTGGTACACGCCGAGCTCGATCCGTTTCGGATCGATCAGGATCATCTTCACTTCATCAGGCGTCGATTTGTAGAGGATCGAGCAGATGAGGCTGTTCAGCAAAACCGACTTGCCGCTTCCGGTGGCACCGGCGATGAGGACGTGCGGCATGCGCGCGAGATCACTGATGTAGGGCGCGCCATCGATGGTCTTTCCCAGCACCATCGACAGACGCGACGTACTGAGCTGGAACTCACTCGACTCGAGAATCTCTCGCAGGCCAATCGTTTCACGCTGCAAGTTGGGGATCTCGATGCCGACGGTGGACTTCCCCGAGATACGATCGATACGAACGGACTCGGCTTGTAGTGCAAGGCACAAGTCATCGGACAGGTTCGTGATTTTGCTGTACTTGATACCCGCGTCGGGCTTGAACTCGAACGTAGTGACGACGGGGCCGGGGTGGATCTGCTGCACCGCGCCCTGGACGGCGAATTCAGCACAGCGCGCCTGTAGGAGCTTCGCTCGCTCCATCAAGTCCTTCTCGTTCGCCTTGATCTCGTCGCGCCTGGCTTCCAGGATCCCGAACGGCGGAGTATTCCAGCGGCCGTTCTTCGGCGTGAACGGAAGGATCTCCTGTTTCTGAGCGGGCTTGGCGCTCTTCGCCATCACTTGAGCGCTGGCTGCCGACTCGGCGGCCTTCGTCGTCTCCACTTCTTTTTTGATCCGCGCTTGTTTCGCGTGTTTCTTGACGACGCGCTCTCGTAGCTTCTCCTTGCGCTTGCTCTCGCGTCGGTGGGCGAACGCAGTCAGCACTTCCGACGACCGGCGGCGTTGCCATTCTCTGGCTCGCTTGATGCCGCTGCTCAACGACCAGTGCGTCGCCATGGTCAGCGAGGTGAACCACAACGCGACGAGAAGGATGAAAGCGCCGATCGGGTTGAGAAGCGCGACCAAATAGGTGCCCAGCAGATGCCCGACGGCGCCGCCGGCCGGTTTGAGCTGGCCGCGGAGCGGGATTTCGCCGAGCGCCACCGCGAGAAGAGCGGACAGGGACAGTACGAGGAGGACCAGGCCTACCGTCTTGCTGGCGCGCGCATCGATCGGGCGACACCAGAACCGGTTCCAGCCGGCGAGAAACAGGAACCCGCCGACGAGGTACGCCGCGAGCCCAACCACCTGCAAAAAAGCTTCCGACAGAAAAGCGCCGAGCGGGCCGATGAGGTTCTCCGCCGGGCGGGGCATGGTCTCTTTGAAGTACCACGCGGGATCCGTCGGCGTGTGAGAAAGGAGGCTCACCGTCAGCATCAGAGCGAGCGCCATCAAGGAGACTCCCGCGATCTCCGACATGCGTTCCGCCGGAACCCAGCTGGGAAGGTCGTTCTTACGAGTGACCGAGCGCGACGTAGCCAAGGATCAGCCCTCCGAGAATGATGCAGTAGTAGCCGAACAAGTGGAACTTCTTACTTTCGAGAAAACGAATTACGAGCCCGATGGCGACGTAACCGACGGCGAATGCCGTGGCGAACCCCGCGAGATAGCTCGTCCAGACGGCGCCACTCACGCTGCTCACATCTTTCAGGTTGAACACCGCCGCTCCGACAATCGCGGGGATCGACAGGAGAAAGGAGAACCGCGCCGCGGCCGTGTGGTCGAGCCCGCGCATGAGCCCGGCGCCGATCGTGCTGCCGGATCGGGAGATCCCGGGGACGAGGGCGACGCTTTGGCACAGGCCCACGACAGCAGCGTCCGTGGTCGTGATTTCCGTCAGGCCTCGGCGCCCTTTTCCTGTCTTGGATGTCAGCAGGAGCCAGGAGCCCGTGACGATCAAGGCGGGGCCGACGACAGCGAGGCCCTCGAAGCTGGACTCGATGGCATCTTTGAACGAAAGAGCGGCGATGACAGCAGGCACGGTGCCGACGATGAGGAGACCGATGAGTTTTCGACCGGTGACCCCTTCGGAGCCTGGCCGCAAGCCCGACAAAAGGAGTCCTACCTCGCTGTGGAAGTACAGCAGCACGGCACCGAGCGTGCCGAGATGGAGCACGACGTCGAAGAGGAGGCCGGGCTGCTCGAAATCGCTCATGAAGTGTTGCGTGATGACGAGATGGCCGGAGCTCGATACCGGAAGAAACTCGGTGAGCCCTTGAACGACTCCGAGCCAGACGGCGGCCGAGAGAGTCATGACGGCTCCGACTCCACGACCACGGGAAGAATCACGGGTCGGCGTACCGAACGCTTGCGAAAGAAGCGCTTGAGCGTGGCCTCGACGACTTCCTCGATGGCCTTCTCGTTGTCCGCTCCGGCGTCGCCCATCTCGTCGATGGCTTTGAGCATCGCGTCGTGTGCGTCGGAGAGAAGCGTTTCCGCGTTGTTGTTCTCGATGAAGCCGCGGGTCAGGATGTCGGAGACGTACGGCTCGCGGTCCCCGGAGAGGGAGATCATCGGGACGACGACGCCCGTCTCCGACAGGTTGCGTCGGTCGCGGACGATGCAATCGTCGACGAGTCCGAGTCCGCTCGCATCCACGAATTTGGGCTCGAGGTCGAATTGATCCACGAACTTGGCGCCGCTTCCGTCGAGCTGGATGCGGTGGCCATCCTCGGCAATGAAGACCTGGTCGGCATCGACTCCTGATTCCCGTGCGATCCGTGCGTGGTGGTAGAGCTGTCGCCACTCGCCGTGGATGGGGATAAAGCTCGAGGGCTTGACGAGCCGCAGCACCATGTCGAGATCGTCCGCGGCCGCATGGCCGGAGACGTGTACCTGTGCCTCGCGGCGTTGGATGACGTCGATACCGTCGCGGAACAGCTTGTTGACGAGTCGGTTGACGGCGAGCTCGTTGCCGGGAATGACACGAGCGCTCAGAATCACGCGGTCACCCGCCTCGAGCTTCACGTGCCGGTGGTTGCCGGAAGCGATTTGGGAAAGCGCCGAGAGCTGCTCGCCTTGGCTGCCGGCCGCGATGACCAGCTGTTCACTCCGGGGATGGTTGGAGATGGTATCGAGCTCTCGAAGCAGGCCGCCCGGGATGCGCATGTAGCCGAGATCGGAGGCAATGCCGATATTGTCGACCATGCTTCGTCCGGCGAGGAAGACCTTGCGGTCCATCTTGGCAGCCGCGTCTAGCGCGAGCTGAATGCGGTGGGTGCTCGACGTGAAGCAGCAGACCAGCACGCGGCCTGGAGCCGTGCGTACTTGCTCTTCGATGGCTTCGAGCACGGACGCTTCCGAGCCGGTCGAGCCCGGTACCTCGGCATTGGTACTGTCCGAGAGCATGCACAAGACGCCTTCATTACCGATGGCTGCGAGGCGCTTGAGGTCGATCGGAGGGCCGACGGGCGGTGCGTCGTCAACCTTGAAGTCGCCCGTATGAAGGACCTTTCCAAATGGTGTGTCGAGCACGACGGCTACCGCGTCCGCGAGACTGTGGGTGACGTGTACTAGCTCGACACCGAAATCGCCGACCGCGAAAGACTCACCCGGCGTGATCTCTCGCAGGTCGACGATCCCAAGTAAATCTCTCTCGGCGAGCCGCTTCCGGACCATCCCGAGCGTGAGCTTGGTGCCGTAGACCGGCACGCCGAGCATCCGGATGATGTGGGGAAGCGCACCGATGTGGTCCTCGTGCGCGTGGGTCAGTACGATGCCGTCGAGCGCTCCCTTGTGCTCTTTGAGATAGCTCGTGTCGGGCAGAATCACGTTGACGCCCCGGTGCTCGTGTCCGGGGAACTTGATGCCGGCGTCGACGACGATCATGCTATCGCCCATGCGATAGGTCATCATGTTCATACCGAACTCGCCGAGCCCGCCGAGCGGCACGATGTCGAGAGGGCTCGCACCGCGCACGACTTCGACCGAATTCACCATTGGTAATAAGGGTTTAGCTCTATAGAGCTCAGAATTTGCTTAAATAGTACCAGAAACTCAGGCAGTAGGGGTGCAAATTCGGCTCAGATTGGCGAATTCTTCGACGGACATCGTTTCCGCACGACGCGTTGGATCGACGCCGGTTTGCTCGAGCGCCTGGCGGAGCATCTCTGCGGTCAGGGGAGATGCACCTAAGTGCTTTATATTGTTAGCGATAGTCTTTCTACGGTGCGCGAGTAGAGCTCGCACGAGGGCTCGAAAGGTAGGGACGTCACCGACGTCCGGCGCGTGGCTGCCTCTGGGCTGGAACGAGACGACGGCCGAAACGACGCGAGGTTTGGGTCGAAAAGCCCGCCCCGGGACCAGGAAAAGAAGCTTCGGAGAGGTCGCCTGCTGAGTCAGCACGCTGAGCGAGCCGTAGTCTTTCGTCCCGGGCGTCGCGACGAGGCGCTCCGCGACCTCTTTCTGGAACATCAACAACATCGAATGGATGCGGGAAATATGGGCTAGAAGCCTTAGAAGTATTGGGGCGGAGACCGAATAGGGCAGGTTTCCGACGACCCGAACCTTGTCGATGCCCCGCGGCTCCAAAAAGGCCGCCAGGTCGAGCTGGGTCGCATCGCCCCGGACGACCTCGATGCGGTCGTCCGCGTGTAGCTCTAGCTCGTGGGCGAGGTGGTCGTCGTGCTCGATCGCCAGCACCCGGGTGCCGCGGCGTGCGATGGGGAAGGTGAGGTTGCCGGTTCCGGGGCCGATCTCGATGAGTGTCTCATCCGCCTGTGGCGCCAACGCCTCGATGATCCGCTCGATGTAAACGGGGTCTTGGAGAAAGCATTGGCCCTTCGAGCGCGTAGGGCGAAATGAGGCCTTTGCCCGTTCCACGACCGGAAGGATAGCACGTGCTCGAACGCCTCCCTGCGTGGCCTGCGCTACAATCATGAACTTTGCCATAGGCGTTCCGCCGCGGGGTTTGCTAGGGTGGAAGCTCAGATAGGCCGGAGGAAAACGTTCATGACTGAAAACGACAAACCGCGCCGCGTCATCATTATCGGCAGCGGGCCCGCGGGTTATACGGCGGCCATCTACGCAGCTCGTGCGGAGCTCGAGCCACTCGTCATCGCCGGATCCGGCGCCGACCCGGAGATCGGAATTCCGGGCGGACAGCTCATGCTGACGACGGACGTGGAGAACTACCCCGGATTTCCCGAGGGCATCAGCGGCCCCGACATGATGGAGCTCTTCCGCAAGCAAGCGGCGCGATTCGGCTCGGAGATCATTTACGCCGACGTCACGAGCGTCGATTTCTCCGGGCGGCCCTTCCGTGTGGAGACCGCCAAAGAGCAATATCTCGCCGACGGCGTCATCGTGGCGACGGGCGCGACGGCCAAGTGGCTCGGACTCGAATCCGAGACCCGTCTACAGAATCGCGGGGTTTCCGCCTGCGCGACGTGTGATGGCGCGCTCTATCGTGAGCGTGAGATCGCCGTCGTCGGGGGAGGCGATACCGCGCTGGAGGAGGCCCTCTTCCTGACGCGATTCGCGACCAAGGTGACCGTCATCCATCGCCGCGACGAGCTTCGTGCCTCCAAGATCATGCAGGAGCGTGCGCTCAAGCACGACAAGATCGAATTTCTCTGGAACAGCGAGGTCGTCGAGGTTCTGGGCGAGAACGAAGTCGAAGCGCTGCGGACCAAGAACCGTGTGACCGGCGAAGAACGGGAGATCGCCACGGGTGCTCTCTTCGTCGCCATCGGCCACAAACCGAACACGTCCGTCTTTGCCGGGACCCTCGCGACGGACGACGAAGGCTATTTGAAAGTCGGCGACGGCACACGTGCGTCGATCGAAGGCGTGTTCGCTTGCGGCGACGTCGCCGACAAGGTCTACCGGCAGGCGGTCACCGCGGCGGGTACCGGATGTGCGGCCGCCATCGACTGCGAACGTTGGCTCGCGGAGCAAGAAGCCGATCTTTCGGCTGTTGCGTCTGAGGCCACCGCGGCGATGACGGAGGCGCGTTCATGACCCGCTCGACCGGCAAAGGATTCTGGATCGCGGCGACGTTTCTCTTTGCGTTCGGTGTCGCCCGGGTCGTCACGATGGCGTCCATGCAGAGCGAGGACATCATGGGCGGGCCGGCCCCGGCGCTCGAGATCCCCTCGGTTCACGGGGAAAACGTGAGTCTCGAGGCCCTGAAGGGAAAGGTCATCCTCATCGACTTCTGGGCGGTCTGGTGCGGCCCGTGCAAGAAATCCGCGCCTTTTTTCCAGGAGCTCGCCGACAAGTACGGCGATGACGGACTCGAGGTCATCGGTGTCCACGTCGACGACCGCATGCCGCCGGCCGACAAAGTGGCGGAGTACCTCGATGACGCCGGCGTCAGCTACGTAAACGCGCTTAGCAACGTCGACGTCGACAACGGATACATGATCTACGCGATGCCGACGACGTATCTCATCGATCGCGAAGGCATCCTCGTGAAGCGCCACATCGGGTTCAATCCCGACACGGCCCCCGCCGAGCTAGAAGAGGCCGTCCGCGGCCTCCTCGGCCTGGACTAAGGGGACATAAACCCATTACGCCGCCTTTTTCGGCGTGGTTTGCGGCAAAAAACAGAGTAATGGGTATTGTGTCCCCGAACTCCGAGGGGAAATAGGTATTGTGTCCCCGTATTCGGATACTTCCGCCTAATCAATCTCCACCAGATCCCCAGACGGCGCCGGCGGGAACACGAATGATTCCTCGACGCCTGTAGCTGCCTTCAGCGATTCGAGATAGGCACCAACCTCGCCTCGAACCTCTTCATCCGAACATGGCGTCGCGTTCGCGTGGAGCCTCATCCACAGACGCAGAATCGGGTCCACGTAGTGGTAGCGTTTGTCTCGGGAGGCGATGAGGTCGACCTCCTCGAGCCAGCGTAGATAGTCGCGCGTCGAGCCTGGGGTTCGGTTGAGCTTCTTCGACACTTCCGTAAGCGTCAGCCCTTCCTCTTCGGCCAGGACTCGCAATACCGACTTGCATGCACCGTAGCCGCGGGCGCGATGCAGGAGCTCCGCGAAGCCCGCGCGGCACTCGGCTTCCAGAATGCCGCCGGCAAGCAGGCCGTCGATCAGCTCCGAGCTTAGATCGCCGTTTCCCAGGTGAACGGCATATGCCGGAAGGCCGGCCGTCGCTGCGGCGGTCAGGGAGGCGTCGCGAGCACCGGCGCGCGCTAGCTCCTCGGCGGTGAGGGGAGGGAGCGTACGGTGCTCGAGGTCCGGAAACGTCTTTCGCATCCAAAACCCGAAACGCGTCGTCATCAGGCAAGGCGCTCGTGATGCTGCGAGCGCCTCGAGAACGCTCTCGAGGGGCCGTTCGACGCCCGGGTAGTACGACAGCAGGCGGATTTCGGACACATCGTCGAGCAGTAGCAACGAGTTTTTGTCCCGATGGCGCAACGACGAGACGACCGCGTCGAACGGGGGCGCCTTCAATGACATGGGGCCAAGCTGCGAAGACGTCGACCGCACGAGCTCGTCGCGCAGGATCTCGGGCATGCATGCGATGGGCTCGACCTGCACGAGTGCTGATGAGCCCTTCCTCCGGCGTGCGAGTGCGCGCAGAAAGTGGGATTTACCCGAGCCACGAGGCCCGCTCAACACGAGGAACGGGTTTTCGTCCAGCTCGGCGATGATGGTTTCTTCGAAGGATTCCCGTTCGATCGTGAGCGGCATGGCGGCTGCATCATAAGCCATGAAGCCTCCTGTTTGGATGCTGGGGGATTTGTTAGACTAGGCACTTGCGTTTGAAAGCGAGAGGCATCGGATGACGAGCGTCGTGGTCGTCGGCACCCAGTGGGGCGACGAGGGAAAAGGGAAGTATGTCGACCTGCTGTCGGGCCGCGTCGATGCGGTCGTCCGGTACGGCGGCGGCCACAATGCGGGCCACACGGTGGTAGTGGGAGACCGGGAGTTCGTTCTCCACATCATCCCATCCGGCATCCTTCACGACGGCGTGACCTCGGTCATCGGCAACGGATGCGTCGTGGACCCGGACGCTTTCATGAGCGAGGTCAAGATGCTCCGCGGACTCGACGTCTTCGTGGGCTCGAACCTCTTCGTTAGCGACCGCGCCCAGCTGATCCTGCCCTACCACCGGCTCGAAGAGAAAAACGAAGAGGAAAAGCTCGGCAAACGTCGGATCGGCACGACCTGCCGCGGGATCGGCCCTGCCTACGCGGATAAGATCGCCCGCCGTGGGTTGAGAGTCGGCGATTTGAGACATCCGGACTTTCTGAGCGAGAAGCTCCAGTACTTAGCGCAAGACAAAGCCGCGACGCTGGGCCTCTCCGACGACGATTCCAAGGCGCTGCTCACCGAATGTCAGGAGATCCTGGAGACATTCACCGTCGAGGTGCTCCCGCATATCACCGACACGTCTCTGCTCGTCCACAACTCCATCGAGAACGGAGAGAACGTTCTCTTCGAGGGCGCGCAAGCAACGCTCCTCGATATCGACCACGGCACCTATCCCTTCGTCACATCGTCGAACCCCACCGCCGGCGGGGCCTGCACCGGCGCCGGTGTCAGCCCAAAGGCGATCGATCACATCCTCGGCATCACCAAGGCCTACATCACCCGCGTCGGGGAAGGGCCTCTCCCGACCGAAATGCTGGGCGCGATCGGCGAGACCGTCCGCAAGCAAGGAGCCGAGTTCGGCGCCTCCACGGGACGGCCGCGTCGCTGCGGATGGTTCGACAGCGTCGTCGTTCGCTACGCGAAGCGGGTCAACGGTCTCGACGCGCTGGCGATCACGAAACTCGACGTCCTCGACACCCTCGATGAGATCGAGGTGTGCACCCATTACGAGTACCGCGGAGAGCGCATCGACGAGTTCCCAGGCGATCTGTCGATTCTCGAAGAGTGCAAACCCGTCTACCGGACGCTCCCGGGTTGGGACACTCCAACGGCCGGGCGCACCCGAATCTCCGAGCTTCCGGACAACGCGAAAGCCTACCTTGATACCCTCGAAGAGCTTTGCGCAACGCCGATAGGGATGGTTTCCACCGGCCCCGAGCGCAACGCGACCATCGAGGCTATGGGCGCGGGCGGCGAGTCCATGCTCGAGACCTGGTTTGGCCCTGGCAAACAAAGCCCCGTCGTCTAGTGCCGCTTTCTCATATTGACGAATCAGGACCGACGCCCTAAAATCTCCTGCTGTGGGCCGTTAGCTCAGTTGGTAGAGCGCCTGCCTTTTAAGCAGGACGTCGCTGGTTCGAGACCAGCACGGCCTACCACTCACCTTCTCTACCTCTATTGGGTGATCCCTCGTCGGGCGACTATCAAGAACGGCCGGGGAACACCTCGTCGTAAAAGCCTCTCGCAGCGACGTGGTGGCTAGCGCGTTGAATAACGAAGAAGGGGACGACTCCACTACTCGAACCGGCCAATCTTTCTATTCTGGTTCGAGCGTGGCACACCGCTGGGTTGTGAGAGCGTGTCGAAACCTACCTGGAGCCACCACTCCCAATTATGCGGAACTCGGATCCGTTCGGAAGCAGCGCGGGCGTGAGGTCGAGAATGCTGCCCTCGAAGTCTTCGAGACTTAGCATTCTCTGGAAGGAGGCACCGGTGTTCGTGTCCGTAAACCCCAGGAGAATGTCCAGGTCGTCGAAGTCATCTACATTCGTTCGGACGAGCACGACCGGGCTTGCCGTTGAGTTGGGACCGATATCGGCGAATCCGGTTGCCCTAATGTCGTTCGGACCGACCTGATTCCTCTCGACCTGCCGCCCGTTGAAAAACCATGAAATTGCAAAAAAGTTCCAGGTTGCGGAACCGCCTAACGTCTCTCTGATCTGGATTGGAATTTCTAGCGCTACACCGAAGCCGGGCTCGGCACTGGGGTGGACGACGATAGTGCCATTGGCCGTCACGAGGATGCCTGCGGCCGTAGGTCCGGCAGGCTGCGTCGGAGAGCTGGAGCCACTGTCGCCGCAACTCGAGAGGACGCTTGCGGCGAGCAGCACTGTCGGAGTCATCACACTTCCTGAACCCATGCTCATAGCGGCTCCCTCGCGTCGATGTCCGACCATCGCTGCGCGGAATCTTTGGGCGCGCTTCTAGTCGGGCATTTCACTAGGCTGGAGTCTGATAGCTGCCAATAAGAAAAGCAAGCCGCGTCGGAGGCGTGTGCGAAGTTTCGGATTGGCCAGTCTTCATCTCTACCGAGGCTCGCACATTGGAAACATCGGCCGCCACTGGTTTGCCCGACAGGGAGGTTCGTCTCATCGAGGAGTGACCGCAGCCAGGTTGCTTTCGTACTGGCAGATCACTTGGTACCAAAGGCTTTCATATTGTGATGCAATGGCTCAATAACGTGTATCTGGAACATGGGAGAACCAAAAACTGCCCAGCGACCGGAGGTCATCGTGCGAAATCTGCTCTTGCTTGCGACCCTATCGCTGTTCATGGCCGAACGATCACGCGGAAGTCAGGCCGTTCAAAAAGAGGTTCGCGACAGGATACTGGAACATAGAGACTTGGCCGTCGAGCGCAATTGGCCGGATTTGTATCTGACGGTCAAGAGGGCCGCGGAAGCATACCTCGTGGCGATTCATGAGCAGTCTCGAGTCTCCAGCAATGACATCAACTTCGACTGGGAGCGACACGGGCTCGGAATGCCCGGGTTGGTTGTAGACGACCAACTTGTTGACGGAGACCGCCGACATTCTCGTGTACGCGGACTATCTCATCGAGAACACCAGTCATGGCCATCGCCAGAGTGACGCGATTGCCACGATCGCGATCGGCGACACAGCAATCGGAACCCTCGGGGCGGGTGATCGGAAATTGCCCGAAGCTCTAGACAAATCGGCAGCGGGCGCATACGTAGATGCGTATTTGCTACAACTCGAAGACGCATCATCCATCCGGGTTGACGTGAATCGTCTCCGGGGGCCGTTGCGTCTTCAGATGTTCTTGGCGACTGGTTCTGGTCGGAAAATCGACGGGCCCCGAGGCGGATCCATGTCGAAGCAATTGCCGGCGGGGGCGTATCTGCTATTGGTCGGCGCGACGAATTCAGATTCCGTCGGTATGTACGAAATGAAGCTGTCGCTCGATTGACATTCCGCGGAACGGGTTTAGATAATCTGCTCGACGCTTTCGAATGAAGAGACTCGTTCTGACGCGCCCGCGCTACCAACCGTCTCCTGGCTTTTCCGCGCACGGCCGAGCGCGGGGCGTTGGCCCACGGCTGCTCGACTCGGGCATTTCCGCGTCGTGCTCGCTTCCAGCTGGAGTAGGATGGCGCGCTAGGAGGGACACTTATGAAATACATGATCACATGGCAAATCGATCCGGGCGCATACAAGGCCACCGTCGAGTCTTTTCTCGAGGGAGGCGCGCCAGTACCGGAAGGTATGAAGACGCTCGGCCGCTGGCATACCCCCGGCTCAATTTCGGGCTGGCATCTCGTTGAAGGTGATGTCGAAACACTCGCACAGCACGTGGCCGAGTGGGGGGCAAAGATCGACCTCGAAGTGTTTCCCGTTATCGAGGACGAAGCCGCCGCTAGCAGTCTGTCCAAGATTTACGGAAAGTAGACCCCGTCGACATCACCACGACGATCTCCCATCTCGCCGCCGAGCTCGAAGCAGGAGGGGGCGGCGAGAGGGGGAGCTTTCCCGGTCGCGTAATTCCGAATCTCATACGCACTTTTCGCTGGCTCCGACCCTGGACGCCCTTTTACCTGCAGCTTTTCTCCAGGCCGGAATAGCGCTAAAGCGTTCTCTAGCGACCGGACTCCCGCGGCGCTCTCGAAGGACCCGGGCTTGTCGCTTACCCGATGGCTGCTCGCTCAGCGCCGCGCGATTGACCCTTGGAGATTTCGCCGCGAAGCGCTAGAATTCCGCATCGGCCATTGTGTCCCCGTCGTCTAGTGGCCTAGGACTCTGCCCTTTCACGGCAGCAACACGGGTTCGAACCCCGTCGGGGATACCAATTGGAATCAGTGGTTTAAGCCAGATACTTGATTCAGCGGAATTTTGGGTAGGTAATACTTGGGTAATCCCGGCCGTCGTTGATTTTGTGCTCGCTAGCAGTTTAGCCACACGAAGCTGATTCGGGATCAGGGGGGGCGCAGGTTCAAATCCTGCCGCCCCGACCAATAAAATCAATAGTTTACGGGCCTGTGGATCATTGCGGCTAACGTCGCGGGTAGCACTCCGGGTAACGCCGCGACGCCGAAGTGAAACACGCTTCCAAAGTTAATCCGCGCCCTATAGGCCACTTCCGCCGCATCGATTTGATGGGTTCTTGATTTGGTGGGCCGGTGAAGAAGGTTAATTTTACGTAAGTGAGAGTCCATCATCCTCTTCTTGTCAACGCCGGTCGAAAATGGCTCATTTATGGCGGGTGACGAACCCTAAGACGTCTTCACCTCCCGGGTTTTCTTGGGGCGCTTCGGGAGCGGGCGAGGCGTAGCCGAGCCCGCGGAGTGAAGCGCCTGCCACAGCTCGGTGTGCTCGCGCATCCGGTAGCTGTTTCCGCGGATGTTCACGATGTGGCAGTGATGAAGGATGTGACCGATCAAAGCCGCGGCCATGACCTCGTCGCCCATGACGGCACCCCACTCCTCGAAGCTCTTGTTGAGCACGGTCGAGGCGTCCTCGTCGCGTCGGCTGATGAGCTGGAGAAAGAGCATGGCGCCGGTCTGTGTCACGGGAAGGTAGCCGATCTCGTCCACGACGAGAAGCGAGGGGTGACTAAGCACCTTAAGCCTCCGGTTGAGCGAGCCGGCGGCCCGTGCTTCCTCGAGTGAGTTGATGAGCTCGGCGAGGGTGCCGTAGTACACACGCCGTCCGTTCTGCGCCGCGGCGATGGCGAGGCTGATCGCGAGATGGGTTTTGCTGACGCCGGGCGGTCCGAGAAGCACAACATTCTCCTTGCGCTCGACGAAGCCGAGTTCGTGAAGTGATTCGATCTGCTCGCGCTTGATCGACGGCTGGAACGAGAAGTCGAACTCGTCGAGGGTCTTCATCACGGGGAGGCGTGACGAGCGCATCGCGGCCTGAAGGCGCCGATTGCTCGGTAAAGTGATCTGCGCTCCGAGAAGTTGCTCGATCGCCTCTGCCGTCGTAACACCGCCGCTATCGGCATCGGAGAGGACGCTGTCGACGGCCTCGAGGGCTCCGGGCAGCTCTCGGCCGGCAAGCATTGCTCGGATCTGCTCGCGCCGTGAGGCCGTGGCGGCCTTCATGACACGCCTCCCGGCAGGTGGTCATAGAGCCGAAGCGCTCGGCGCTCGACCGGGACCGACACGAGCTTCGCGGGCACACGTGTTTCGGCCAGCGCCGAGCTTGGAAGCACCAACGAGCTATACGGCCGCTCTGCCAGCGGGTTTAGTGCCGGCTTCTCGTCCTCCTCGAAGCGTTCGCTCGGTCGCTTGTTCGTGGTTCCATGCTTTCGCACGTTCGCCACGTCCCTCAGCCAAAGCGATAGCTGCGCGTCGAGGTCGTCATCGCCGATGAACTCGCGGCCGTACACGAAGTTGCCCCGGACGTAGCGAATCGACCTTTCCACTTTGCCCTTCGTCTTCGCGCGGTACGGGCGACACGCGCGCACTCGAAACTGCCAGTGGTGGGCAAAACGGAGAAACTCGGCATTCTCCACCAACGCACCGCCTTCGAGTCGGTGGTCCGCCACGATCACCGCGCGCATCTGGTCGAAGAGCAGCTCCCTTGGTACGCCGCCCCAGAATCGGAACGATTGCTCAAGCCCCTCGAACAGCGTCCGCATGTCCTGACGTTTGAAGAACCGAAGCCAAAGCAACCGTGTAGCCGAGCACCAGTAGTCGCGCGTAGCGCCGACCCCACGGGAAGTTGAAGTGCGCGAAATCGACCCGAGCCTGGTGGCCCGGTAACGTCTCGAAGCGAACCACCGGTTCGGCCGTCGGCGGGCGAACCCGACGCACGTACTTCCTTCACCTGCGTGTAGCCGCCTTCGTAGCCTGCGGCCTGGAGCTCATCGTACAAGCGCACCGCGCTCAACGACGGGAACGCGTCGAGCCGTCTGTGGATGATCGCCTTGTACCGATCGAGCTTGCGCGCTAGCGCTGGGCGCTTCTTGTAGCGCACCGTTTCATCGTCCAGCTCATGGTCCAACTCGCCCGACGCAATCCATCGGTGGATCGTGCGACGGCCAATCCTCGGCTTGCTCGCAAACGCGCGCTCTTCGACATGCCCTGCGATAAGTACTCTCGAAGCAACGCTCGTTTGTCCCTTCCGTGCATCGACCGCCTCCAACTCGGAGGCGGTACTTTGACCGAAGGGCTGCGGCTCCGACAGGCTCACTCCCGCGTGGGCCTAGCCCTCAAAAGGGGCGCCGAGTGTGCCGCTGCTAACACTTCTAATCTTTAGTGTCCAGACGCTTTCAACGCGGGTCATCTTGGGTATCAGCAGTGGTCGATCTCGTAAGACTTTTGTTTAGAGGAGATACAGGCGACGCCTGAGAGAACATCACGCCCCAAGTCCCCCGTACTGACAACTTCCTATTTCACGACAACGAGTAGTACACTCTTGAGTTGAGCCGGTCCGACCGCTCGGGGCGCATATGCTCGCAAAAATTATGCAAGAGTTCCGGCACCGCTACGGTCTTCATGAACCTCCCGCGGCGATGTTTCTCTTTGAGCAACGGGCTCGTGCGGCATGTACACATTGATTTGTACTATCACAACATTCTGTGTGACCCAAGGGTTCGTATGAAGTGAACCTCAGACTGTAAGTCATGGAAGCATAGCGAGTTACTTGATATTGCCCGGCTCGAAGATGCTTGGCATAGGATATGCAAACGTACGCGTAATACGGAACAATGATGGACCTAACTCACATATCCTGGATCCCTGCGGCGAACGTCGGCCTTGATTGGCTGGCGGAATCGCACGCGCCGGTCTTCCTGGAGCTCGAACGCGACCTCGCTCGTGCGGGCGACGAAATCCGACAGTTGGGTGACCTAGTCGAGCTGGTCCCTCAACCGCAGGCTCCGAGGTCGCAGTCGACCGCGCCGTGGGTGGTAAGGAATCGGGGGGATTGGATCGTTGAGGCTGCGTCTGTACGCCGCACTCTTCGAACGCTCATTCCGCTGCCGAGCTCATGTGTCGTCATGAACCGAATTTTCCGTGAAGGCCTAAGTGCGTTCTACTGGTCTAGCGAGGTCTTTGGCGGCGAAGGTTGCACAACTTTCGACAGCGTCATCGTCCTACGCGCACGCCAAGGGCTACCCATCGCGTGGCTTCAGGAGGAACTTCAGCAGCCATACGTTGCCCTGCAAGCTGCTCGGCGCGCATCGTCCATCAGCGCGTTCCGGAGAATTAGCGGACGCGATCTTCTCGACGCGCGGATTCGAATACCTGCGCTGGAGGAGCAGGAGGCACGGTCGGCTGTGGTAGCGAGCGGCCTACGTACGTTGAGAAACCAGGTAGTCCATGGTGCACCCTCTGCCGCGCGGCGAATTCGCCCCGTGACTCTCACGGCGGCGACATATGAGGAGCGACTCGCGGAGTTCGAGTCTCACCTCCTCGAACAGGGGAGCGTCCGCGCACGTGACGGTTACTTCGTCCAGGCCTCTACGAGCGATCGGAACTCCGACCTCTTTCTCGTACGCACGCTCGGGGCGAGAAGACGAGAGTTGCCTCCGGACCCAGCGTCCACGTTGCGGCCTCAGGAAGACGACGACGTGGCCGCTGTCTGGCGTGAATGGTATTGGGCGTCCGACGGAGAACGTACTCGAGTTTTCAACCTTCTCGGCGGCGAGTTCTCTATCCCTTCCTTTCTGCTTGCGCGAACGGCGATCCGGGCGAGCTACTCTTTCTTCCCTCAAACCTTGCGCCCTCAAACGGAAGCCCGCGAGTCGGCCTCGAGTTCACCGATACTCTTGCCGAACTTCACGGACTATCATGCCGCGCTCGAACCTCACCGCGCCGACAACCTCGAGTTGGCCTCGGCAATCGAGGAGATCGCCCGTCTTTGGCGGCGTCTGAATCCGAGCACGCCAGGAGACGCTGATTCGGACGCGCTGTTCGTTTGGTTGCGCGATGTCTTTCGCCCGGTTCTTGCTATCAAGGTGCTCCGTGGTAGCGACGTCGCCGGCGTGTATCTCTTCTTCGGTTCGGACCAGATCGAAGAACCGGAGGCGGCACGGGTCGAGCTCGAAAGCCTCGCGCTGCCACTTGTTGAAATTCTCCGCCAACCATCTGAGCTCGCTGATGAGGTTGTCCGGAAGGAGTCGCTGAGGCGGCTGTCGGAGATGATGCACCAACTTTCCGGTCCACTCGGCGGGATGAGTAGCGCGATTGAGGATCTTCGAGATTTTCTGGCTCGTCGGCCCGACGTTGCGTCCGAGCTCGTCGTGGCTGAGGAGATCGCGCAGCGGAGAGCAACAATGACAGGAGAACCGGTCACGCGCTTCACCGTTGGAAGTCGCGTCGAGCAAGTGCGTGCGCACGTGGAATCGATCCGCCACCTCCGCTACCAGGTGCGTCGCTACCGAAACGCCCACCGAGACCTTGAAATCGAGAACATAGAGCTCGAACCCCTACTTCAGGAGTTGGCCGAAGGTGCGCGTGCTCAGCTTTCGGATCTTGCTGTCACCGTTGAGTGCCCGCCGGGACTTACCCTCGATGCGGACCGGACGGCAATCAAGCAGGCACTGGAACAGGTCGTCGATAATTCCTGTCGCGAACTCCGGGAGAGGCGGCGCGATAACCCGTTCATCAACTTCCGGGCTGAGCTCGACGATCGACATGTTCTCATTGAGATTCAGGACAACGGTCTGCCGACAACGACCGAACTGTTGAGTAACCCGTTTGAGGAAGGTGCGAGCACCTACGTAAGTAGGACGAAGGGTAGCGGCTTTGGTCTTGTCATCGTTCGTGAGTCGTTTCTGCGCCACGGGGGCCGGTGTGAAATCGAGGCGAACGCCAATCCGGACGGAAGCCGTCAACCGGGCGTCACTTTTCGAGGCCGCTTACCTCGTTTGGAGGAACAGCATGCTTGAGAATCTCAAATTCATCGTGATCGAGGACAAGAACGACGACCGGCTCGAGGTCCTTACGAAACTCTCGGACGCTGGGTTACAAGCCAAGAACAAAGTGGGTGAGGCGGCGACGTACGAGGAGGCGCTTGAACTCCTCTCGCGAAACGCCGGCGAGCTCGACGTAGCTTTCCTCGACCTGAATCTGCCGAGAGACGCCGATGACGTTCGTCCCGAGAAGCAGCACGGCGCAAATATTCTCAGGTTCATTCACGAGGACATTAACCGCCGCCCGATGCATCTTATCCATGTTGTTGTCGTGTCCGGCGAGGATCTCCTCGACGGCGTTAGCGACGATGCGCTCTATGAACGATATCGCGGAACGCTCGTCAGCATCGCGCACAAAGCTGCGCTTCCGAGGACTCTCAGAGCGAGTATCAAGCGTTTGAAACGCGATCCCCTTCGGTCCGCGTTAGAGCGCTTTGGTCTGCCTCTGGTTGACGACTACGATGCCGTGGTTGCGCCTTCTTCTTCAAACGTCGAACGTCTCAAAGCAGCCAGGCGGATCGCAATCCACCTCGTGCGCAATGAATGCGATCACTACCTTGCTGGCACTGGCACCACGTCCGCCTACGCTGACGATCTGGCTGGACTCATCAAGGACCATATCAACGTCCGTTTCAACTCGGGCTACGTGAAGCACTGGCAAATAAACACGACTTCGGGTTGGGGCGGATTTCTATGGCGTGGTCCCTTCGTCCAGCATCTGTATTTCCTCAATAACTACCGGAACATTTTTGAGCATATCGTTGAGCAGCCGCTCCAATGCCCCGCTGGTGAAGCCGACACATGGTCTGTCCCGGACCACGTCCTGATCGACATTCAGAAGGGCGGTGTCGTGCTCGACGTCGTGCCCGGCATCGTAAAAGACCTTCTGTCCTGGTACCTTCCGTGGCATGAACAGGTCTACATCCCCTGGAAGGAATCCACTACGTGAGGGTCCGCGACGAATTGCTGGAGAAGCTCCAATACAGTGGCCAAGGGCTCACGACCGCTTCACTCGTGGAGACCGTAGGCCTCGACGGCGGAGCCGAGGCCGCGGCAATCGTTGACGCGCTCCTGCTGCTGTCGCCCGAGGCGCACTTGAGCGGTGAGTGCTGGGTGGCAAGCGCCGCCACCAAGGGCGCAAGGGTTCTTCGCGCTCTGCGGCGCCACGCAGACGACTCGGAGAGAAAGTTGTTCCGGCTAAGCAATGCGCTCGAGGGGCTAGAGGCGCACGAGCACCCCACCGCTGAAGAACTCGGGGAGATGCTCGCGGGGAGTGACGAGTTTGAATTGCTGCCGAATTCGATGATCAAAAGGAAAAACGACTAATGGCCAAGAAAATTGCCGACTCCGATTTTGATCGCGACGCGGTGCTGACTACGGCGGTAGCGGCTCTCACGGACGAGCTCGGTTACGACACCGTCGATCGCATCTCCGTCGATGATCAAGCGTGTGCCGTTGCCCAGGTGAGCGGGCGGCCCATCGTGCTGGTCTGGGTGCCTGAAGTCAGCGGCCCCGTCAGACCGGAGGATGAGGAGTTCGCCGTCGAGCTCGGCGCGGTGGTCGAACAAGGTCCGTCCGACTACGTCTGGGCGACGTCTACCGGGACTAAGAACGACGGCTATATCTACAGCTGGCGTCCGGATCTGGAATGTCAAGTTTCCGAGTTGCCCATCCGCTCCGACGCCACGCCTGAAACGCCAAAACGGGACAGGGTTGCAAAGGGCGATCCCACTGCGTTCAAGAAACTACAACGCGAATTCGACGACCTGCACGAACAGATCTACGCGGCACGCGAACCGGTCGACGGCTCGAATGATCTGACGGCCCAGCTCTGTAAGTGCATCTTCCTGAAAATGCACCTCGAGCGGCATCCGGACTTCCGCGCGTCATCAGAGGACCCGCTTTTCGAGGAGGTCTTTCAGGAGCGCTACATCAACGAGCTCGGTGACGACGCGGTCGAGCAGATCAAGCGTGCGTTCGAAACGGCACGCTCCCTGCCCATCTATAACGTCAAGGACGATCGGGGCCGAACCTTTGAGATTTTCGACAAAGACGACTACATCAAGTTCCGCCGACCCGAGACCTACGCACGAATTGCGCGCATGCTCAATGCTCACCGGCTCACCGCTCCGGAAGAAACGGGTATTGAAGACGACATTCTCGGTCGTGCTTTCGACGTTATGTTGCGTCAAAAATTCGAAAGCAAGGGCGGGATGGGCGTCTATCTGACCCCGCAACAGGTACGCGATGCGATGGTGCAGATGGCATTTTTCGACATCCAACAAGAGGATGCGGCGTCGATTACCCGTCAAGATCCAGCGACCGGGTCTCCGGAGTTCAAGGTCTGCGATCCCTGTTCGGGTTCCGCGGGCTTTCTAACTACAGCGATGCGCGAGGTGCGTAAACACGTCGATAGGCTCCTTGGCCTCACGGACAAGCAGCGGGCGCTGCTCCTCCGTCGTATCTACTCGGAAGGCTTCGAGGGTGCCGACAACTCCAACATGATGGTGCAGCTTGCTCGGATAAACATGGCTCTGCACGGCGACCCAAATGCAAAGGTTTTCCGTGTCGACAACTCCCTCACGGCCGACCATTTCGTGCCGGAGAGTTTTGATCTCATCGTCACCAATCCGCCGTTCAAGAAAGGTGGAATCCGTGAAAAAGACCAGGGGGATGTTCTGCAGGCCTATCGAAGCGATATCGAGAACGGCAGCTTGAAAATGACGGGTTCCGGTCTGGCGCTGGGTGCAAAGCCAGACAGCAAGGGGGTTTGGAAACCCGTCAAGGGCGTTGATCCTGCAGTGCTCTTCATTGACCGTTGCCTTCAGCTCTTGAAGCCCGGCGGCCGACTTCTGATCGTTCTCCCGGACGGCATTCTGTGCAACTCCCAAGATCGATACGTTCGCGAGTACATCATGGGGCGGAAGGATGAAGCGACAGGCCGTTTCATAGGCGGCAAGGCGGTCGTCAAGGCGGTCGTGAGTCTGCCGCCGGTGACGTTTCGGCTCTCAGGCGCCGGTGCCAAAACCAGCTTTCTCTACCTTCAGAAGAAGCGCCCCGGGGATGAGCAAGGCTCCGTCTTTATGGCCGTTGCTGACTCGGTGGGCTTTGACGTGAAGCAAAACAAGGAAGTTCTGCTTGGCGCGGATAAGAACGACCTAGTGAAGATCGTCGAGGCTTACAAGGCAGGCCCGACAGAAGACGGAGAGGCCAGCGCCGCATGAATCTTGGTTCGGATAGCTCGGGTCCCGACTTCGGCTCGATTCGTGCCGAGCTAGAGCAGCTCGCATCACTTGGGGCTATCCCCGTGGGCTCTGCGAGCGGGGATTGGTTGCGCGCAACTGGGATTGGCCATGCTTCGGGTGACGTGTTGCGAGCCGACGAGGCATGGCTGAGGGTCACGCTCCCGGCGCACGACGCCGCCGACCTTCTCAGACGCTCCCTCATTCGTGATCCAAAGTATCGATTTCATCTCGACCTGACCTTGGCAGAAGTGCTGTGTGCCATTGCAAAGGACGGCCGCTGGCAGCGAGTCGAGGAGTTGCTCTTCGGGCCCTTCCGAGCTTTTGCTCCGAGGTTCGTTTCGCTCCTCGAAGCAGGACAGTTCATCGATGGTGCTCGCGCATTTGAGGTGGCCGTCTCCTCTCTGCGCAAGCTTTCGCCCGGTGGTGACCTCGATTTCGAATCATGGGATGAGGAAGTGTGGTCGGGTGCGACGGATCGCGCGAGCCTTTTTACAGTATTGGAAGATCTCTATTTGCCCATCTACTATATCCCCGTCTTTGTGACAGCCGACGGAGCTGTCAGAGACCAAATCCTGCTGGCAGTGTGCGCCGCTCACGAGGGCGCCGCGGCGCGCATCGATGAGTCTGCCCTTCCCACGACCGTGTCTTCCTCGGCAAAAGGGGTACCCTTACGATGGCGTCAGGGCTCCGCGACAGCCGTTGCTCTCGTGGGTGGAGTTCAGATTCGAGCCGCTGCGCAGTCGCCTGATTTGATCGATTTTCCAGGTGGCTTGCCGGAGCCAGCAGCGGCGAGCGAACTCTTGCCCGACGAACCGCCATCGCCAGCGTCTGAAGTTTGGGACTTGCTTGAGCTTGGTGGTTTCGCGATGCTCGGGGTGCCTGCTGACGCAACGACTTGGCCGGAGACGAAAGCTGAAACCGCCCGTATCAGTCCTGAACTCCCAGCAGGGCGAGAGCTAGACGACCTAGGTCGACCACGTCGCCACTCGCCCCACGCGGACGATGCTCTGGTTCGACTTGCCGAGCATCCGTTCTTTGGTCTTTGGATGCAGGTCCTTCTTCTCGAAGCGCTTGATAGGGAGCTCGGCGAAGAAACGCTCATTTTGGCGCCACCGGCAGCAACGCTCGTTCAGAATATCGAGCGCTCAACGCGTGTCCTTTACCAGCCGCGTCGCGCCAAAGAAAAGGACGTCCGCTCACCAATGCTTGAACTCGGCCTGCTCGACGAAGTGTTCATAAGGGTCTTTCAGCACCTCGGCGTTCACTCAATTTATCAAGCGTACTCGGCCGATCCATGGTCGCGCGGGTTGCACCTGTTGCATGACGCGGGACTGGTGAAGGCGCGCCATGACCGATGGGCGATGGCGCCGCATGTCGTTGACCGTCTGCATGGGGGTGGAATGATGTCGGGCGTCATTCGACGAGGGCGAGCTATACGAGACCGATTTCACGACGCCTTCGAAGGACTTTGGTCGAACGCCGACCACTCATCTTTGGAGGTCGCCCTTGGGTGAGGTGACGACTCTGGCCTTGCCACAGTTGGTGATGTGGCCGGACCCGACGCGACTGCAAATGTGGCCCGAGCTACTAGCAGCGATACCTGCGAACGAGTCCCTTCCATCCCCTACGCATTTTGGACGCAAGTACGTAACAGGTCGCATGACCGACGAAGACCATTCGGCCGCAACGGATGTCACTCGCAATCTCCCAGGTCTGGAGTTGCGAGGCGAACAGCTCGTTCTTCGAGGCTTGGGCTTCTTGAAAAAAGCTAATCGCAACTACACGTTGAGTGAGATCGGCGTGGAGCTCGGGCAAAGCTATGCGCAAAACGCACGAGATCGGCATTGGGTCGTCTTGCTGGCGAACGCACTCCTGAATCGAGAGCCACGCCTCCGTGCATTCGTGCGGCTTCTATCATCCGATGGCGCAGAGCTACGTTTCCCGGGCTCCGGTTGGTTCGCGGGACCGTACAGCACCGCGACGATCCAACGGCGGGGATTCGCTTCCGTCTACCCGTTTCGCGAGAGCGACAACGGGTTGCTCGAGCTCCTGGCTGACGACCCATTGTGGTGCCTCGGCGCGTGGAAGAAAGACGTCCTTCTGACGGGGCGCGAGCAGGTTCGCTTTCGAGGGCGACGGACCGAGAGGATTTCGTTCTACGAGATCGGACGCGGACTGAGAGCCGCCTGCGAGGTTCTTCTGCACCTGCGCCTCATCATGTCGGAAGGCGACGCGGCCTATCTCGATACTGCGCGCGCCCGGGCCAATCTCGGTGAAGATCTCGCGTCTGATTTCGTTTGGACCGAACCGGCGCCCTCGGTTCCGATGACGCCGCTCCAAATCCTGGCGGACGTCCTTCCGTCATTGCGCACAGATACCGGGTTTGTTGTTGCGTCCCAGTTACGAGCGGTCTTGAAGGATCGTGGCATTGCGAACCCCGACCGAACCATCGCTGGCCTCGAAAGAGAGGGTCGGGTACGCATCGTGGCAGAGGACTACGGCCAGAGACGGCATGGCGTCGGTCTCTACGACGACCCGAGAAAACAGCTGGTCAAGCTGCGGCTGGCTTCGGAGGAGCGGGGATGAGCGCGTCGACGAACAACCCGTGGCAGCCTGAAGGCGTTTCCGTCATTCCGAAAGACCCGAGTGAACTGCTGCCGCTTGTGGGCCAGGAACGTCTGTTCAAGAGCCTCAAGCATTTCAAGGAAGCGATTCTCACCCCAAGTGCCTACAAGCTCGCGGGCTTTTTTACGCTCATCGGAGGCTGGGGCGTCGGAAAGAGCCGCGTTGGGCATGAACTCTGCGTGGAGCCCTGCGCTGACGATGTCAGCTGGATCGTCAACGGGAACAAGGAACGTGTGCTGGAGGCTGGACTCAGGGAAAACATTCTCCCGCTGTTCGTCCGTTACATTCAGGTCACCAAGGGTCCGCTCGAAAAGGATTTAGAGGCGGAGACCTGGATTCCTGTCGTTGTCGTCGAGGCGTTGTCTCGGCTCGCGGGGTTGCGAGGCGCTGGGGATGGGAAAACGATCCGCAATCAACAACGGCTGCTGGAGCTAGTGCGCAAGGCCCTAAAGCCTCGCGGATGGGACACGCATCTCCCTGCGCTGACGGACGCCCTAGGTCAAGCTGATCCCCAGCATGCGGCGCGGGCCGCCATCGACGCTCTCAAGAAACTCGGTATCCACCATCTTTGGGTCGTCGTTGATGAGATCGAGGACATCACAGACGTCGAGCGCGACGGGCTGGGCCAGAATGAGCGGGAGGGTATCGACCAGGGGCTTTTGACCGTAATTCCTCGCGTGATCAAGGCGGAAGAGCCGCGTATGGAGTTTCCGGAAGTGAACTTCCTCCTCCTGTGCTCTCTAGCCGTCGGCGACCTGCTCAAACAGGTTCGCGCTATTGAGCGTCGCACGGGTTGGCACGAACTAACGACCAACACTTTTTCGGATGTTCAATCCTTTTTCCGTTACCTGGAGAGTAACCCGGTGATATCCGAGGCGATTAAGGACTACCCCGACGGTTTAAAGGAGGCGGCTTTTTTCGCCGCCAATCGCAACTTCGGTTGGTTCAACGTGATCATGAATCAAGCCCACTTAAACCATCGGGACGGGAAGCTCGAAGCACCAGACCTGTTGGAGAAGTTTGCGGAGGCTAGCGCCAAAGGCACGCGGGGAACCGTGTTCGACATCGACGCCTTGGGCCAATTTCGGCTCGAGCATGACGCCGACCATGCGGAAATCAAACGCGCGGTGTATGGACTGTTGCCGCAGGAGGTCGGCGTAGAGATCGATGAGGAGAAGGCTCGCCGATTTCTTGAGAAAGTCGATGAAGGAAACCAGCGTCACATTTTTGCGAGGGTCCTGGAGATCAAACCGCCAGAGCGCCACCTCATCATGGCGCACCTCGTGCGCTGCGGATTCAAGAGTGCGGGTGGTAACGAGCTGATTCTGGAAGGAGAGGCACGCTTCGACCTAGCCACTGTGATGGGCGGTTTGGAGGCTTACACGATCCGCCTCGACGAGTCGCGGCGAGCGAAGGATCACCTGCTCGTGTGTGAAGACCGGGGTGAGTTCACCGAACAGCTCCGAGGCCTGACCCCGTACGGCGAGCAGGCGATGCAATTTTCAGAATATCTTCATGGTCTTCTGATGGATGAGAAGCACCGTGTCAAGAACGCTTCCGGTGCGGATCGAGTGTTCGTCGCACCCGCGTTTTCTTTCCTGCTGTCGTTTTCGCGGCTCAACAAACTACGCCATTCTGAGCAAGGGTACCTTCGCGACGGCGCCAAGAACTCGACACTCGAGGAATCCAAGCGTGCGGCCGAAAAGGACGCCGTGCGCCGCACGAAGGCGCTCTTGCATGGCATCGTCAATTGTTGGGAGGGTGAGCGCGCACCGGTAGACGTTGAGGAGCTCGGCCTTAAAGTCCCGGCAGTCAAATGGACAGCCTCCCAAGAGCCCCTTGATCTAGCCTCTGAGCATTCCGCGGTCGTCATGCTCGCCACGGGGTCCAGTGACACGGACGTCGAACAGTCCTTGACGCGGGTTTCTAAGGATGGCGTGCTTCCGATTGTTCTCATCTTTGAGGACGAGGACGCGCGAGCGGAAGCGCTTCGGGATCGGATCAGTCGGGCGGCGCCACGCGTTGCTCCGTTCGTTGCAATACACAGAGTCGCAGGCAGCATCGCACGCGAGCACTTCTTGAGGCTCGGTCTGATGGGCGAAGCGTACGTCGCCGACGACCTGAAGACCAGCCACTTTCACGCCGTTATCGGGCAGGCACGCCAACATCTACGCACTACGCTCGAAAGCTGGCTCGAGAGTAGCATTCATCAGCGAGGCTTACTGTTGCGCCCCGTTTTCCTCGGGACCAGACCGGTCGAAGAGGAGATCCACGCCTTCGCGCGCGGATACGCAGCACTCGTCGACGGTAAGAGCTATGACGACCTCGCACAATCAGGTGCCGGAGTGTTCGTCGACGAGGAGCGCGACCGCGATCTTTTTGTTAAGGCGGTGAA